>Ga0081455_10002611_pt1 | contig 21360 bp, 24 predicted proteins | sample TabmetS3T2R1_FD_70207 | JGI IMG/M metagenome (GOLD analysis project Ga0081455, IMG submission 70207) | Tabebuia heterophylla rhizosphere microbial communities from the University of Puerto Rico - S3T2R1 | ecosystem: Host-associated > Plants > Roots > Rhizosphere ...
CCCGCCCACCGGCGAATGGAAATCCTTAAACGACTGGCCACCCTCGGAAGCTCGCTGGACATCTTTCTATCTACACAAAGACGGCATACTCAGTGAGCACGAGCTATGGCCAGGCGAAGGCACGGATGCCTTCGATGAATCAAACTTCGAGCATGGTTCGTTGACCTATGTTACACCGTTGCTCGTCGAGAATACCGAAGTGTTGGGTCCAAGCGTGCTGACGCTTTATCTTTCCACCACCGATGCCGATGCGTTGTTGTTTGTGACTTTGTTGGCGATCGATCGTGATGGCAAAGAGCATGAGCTCACGCGCGGTTGGTTGCGCGGTTCGCAACGTCGCCTGCGGCAAGACAACAAGCCGTGGGAGCCGATTCAAGCTCATGAAGACCGCGAGCCCTTGGAACCGGGCAAGATTTACGAGCTTAAAATTCCCGTCGTTCCGACCGCCCGCCTGTTCCAAACCGGTGAGCGTGTTGCCATTCGCATCAAGGGCGCGGACGACGAGCCCCCTGTAAATTCGCTGCAAGCCCTTGCTCGTAATCACTTGCGGCGCCCTCGCCCGGCTCGAATTACCGTTTACCATGATGAGTCGCACCCATCGCACCTGGATCTACCGATCACACGCGGCAATATCATTGGTACTTTTTTTTCTGGGGGCGATATCAGCTCTTTCAGCCTGTCGCATTAAGCCACGAAGCGGATCCCTATCTCATAAAAGCCCCTCAGCTTATGCGCACAGTCGGTTGAATTAATTTCACTCGGGGAACAGGATGTCCAAAGTTGCGAGGTCTCAATGGATGAAGCGCGCTCGTTTGCACCTTTGCTTGTCGTAGTTATGCTGGCGTTTCTAGTGCCACTACTCCTCTCGTCGGTACGGGGACGGCTGGCGATACCGATTGTCGTCGGTGAAATAGTCGCGGGAATGATCGTCGGACGAAGCGGATTCGGTTGGGTTGTGCCCGACAACGGCGCGCTTGACGTCTTAAAAGAGTTGGGTTTCGTCTTGCTCATGTTTCTTTCCGGCATGGAGATCGACTTTCGTAGTCTTCGCAACACCGATCGCCACGAGGCGCAACATCAGTCGAGCTGGAGCCCGCTATCCCTCGCTGTCCTCAACTTTGGAGCAACTCTGGTAATGGCGGGCGCGTTCGCTTGGGGCTTGAAGTGGATCGGAGCAACTACCGATCCATGGATGATGGGTTTGATTCTTTCAACCACGGCGTTGGGCGTGGTGGTGCCGATTCTTAAGGAGGTCGGGCTAAGCCAAACCCTGTTCGGACAGACGATTCTGCTGGCCACCGTCATTGCGGATTTCGTCACCATGTTCTTGATCAGCATCCTGGTCGCCGTCATCTCCAGCGGATTGACGGCTGAGATTCTCCTGGTTTTTCTGTTGTTCGTCGCTTTTTTCTTTGCGGCGCGCTTCGGATCGCTTCTTAGCCGTATCGACTCATTGCAACGGGTCATCGAAGAGCTTAGTCATGCGACCGCTCAAATTAAAGTTCGCGCGGCTTTCTCTACTTTGCTGATCTTTTGTGGCGCTCGCCGAATCCTTGGGAATCGAGATCATTGTTGGCGCCTTTTTGGCTGGAGCCATCGTGTCGCTGTTGCGCACGCCTGAGGACAGAGAGCTGTCCAGGCAGCTCGAAGCCATCGGCTTCGGATTTTTCATCCTGATTTTTTTCATCATGATCGGCGTCGATTTTAATCTGCCGGCACGCTTGTCATTGATCATCGCCGCTGCCGCAATCGGTAAAAAGCTGGGGATTATTGACGAATCCGTCAATGCGGGGGTCATTTTGGTGGCCATTGCTACAGTGATGGCCGCGCCCCTTGCTTTCCTCAGGGTTTTTCAGGCACCCGGGGTGAAAGTCGAACAGTCGATGGTCAGGGATAGCGAGCTTGCGGCGCCCTCGCCGGTTCGGATTACCGTTTACCACGATGAGTCGCACCCATCGCCCTCGATCTGCCGATCACACGGGGTAAAATCATCGGCACTTTCTTTTCCGGCGGCGCCATCAGCTCGTTTCTTGCGGTTGCTTGCTAAGCAGCATCAAGGGGCCCTCCTTGGGTCTCTGTTGACCGCGCAATTCATGGAGTTGGCACCCCTTCCTTTTGGCCTTGAAGAAAGAATACCCCTGCCCCAGACATTTAAAGCCATCGAGATCGTTCGTCCTGGGCCATTTTATGCAGCTGTTTTTCCTTCCCAAGTCCCCAAATCAGAAAATTTACACATAAGAGTGATATATCACCACGACTCGGCCAACCGTTGACGGATAAGAATATGGGTTGGTAGAGTGTGGCACCGTGTGCTATCTAGGAGTTAACGAGCAAAGGCTATCTTAAACCTAAGGAGGACAGCTATGGCGATCGGACTTTCTCATGGCGGCAATAACGTCTATGCATCCAACGAACCTTCGAGACAACTCTGGGTCGGGACCAAAGACGGCTTGGTTCTGTTCGAGCGCACCGACGATGCCAGATGGCGCGATGCCCATCGCGCGTTGCGCGGCGAGCATATCAGTTCGATTATCTTCGAGCGGACCAGCGGCTTGATGTTTGCTGGGGCGTTCTTTGGTTCGGTTCATGCCAGCGCGGACGGCGGCAAAACCTGGGAACGGCGTGACAATGGCCTCCCGATTCATGACGTTTACAGCTTGGCGTCGACTGTCGCCGACGGCAAAGTTCGGGTTTATGCCGGCACGCAACCTGCCCACCTGTTCTGCAGCGAAGACCTCGGGCAACACTGGACTGAACTTCCGGCGCTGCGCTCCGTACCGAGCACTCCAAACTGGTCGTTTCCAGCTCCCCCGCACGTCGCGCATACCAAGTTCATTACTTTTGATCCACGTGATTCCAACATCATCTACGCCTGCATCGAGCAAGGCGCCTTGTTGAAAAGCAGCGATTCAGGAAAAACTTGGGCAGAGCTAAATACTGTCGGCTTTTTCCGCGACAAGAACCGCCCAGCCGAGCATTTTTATGATGTTCACAAGGCGCTCATCGACCCCCGTGATCCCAAGAAAATCTTTGTGACGGGTGGCGCTGGCTTCTATGTCAGCGCTGATGGCGGCAGCCGCTGGGAACGCTGGACCAGCCCTGATTGGGCTGAGGATGTTTATCCAGACGGTTTCGTTTTGAACCCACGCAATCCGGATGTCATGTTCGTCGCAGCCGCCGAACACAACCCCGCGACCTGGCATAAGAGTGCCTACGCCGGAGGCCGGATTTACCAGAGCGACAACGGCGGCAAGAACTGGAAACGGGCAGCCGGCGGGCTTCCGGAAAGTATGAAGCATGAGTTTGGCGCCTTGTGCCTGGAAGACTGGGGCGATGGCTACGCCGTCTTCGGCGCGACGACAGGAGGTGAGGTGTATTGCGGTGATGCCAACGGCGAACGCTGGACGTTAATCGCGTCCGGCCTGTCGCCGATTTCTAAGAAAGGGCACGAACGTCTGTTGGCAGCGAGCTAAGAGTTAGGCACAATCGCTGTCTACGCGACACCGATCTTGATCATGCCTGCTCCCTCTTTGAAGGAGGGAGATTGAAGACGGGTATCAATTTTCAACGGCCGAGGTTTGCCGTGTCTCCCTCCTCCCCAGGCTCTCCCCTTCTCAGTTGGAGGAAAGGGATACTGGCAGCTTAAGATGACTTCTCCAATCACAAATCCTGGAATCCCTCTGGCGGAGGAGCTCCGCTGCCAGAGCGAGCAGGACGCCTCGGCCACACCCATGGACGCAGTGGCGGATGTTGCGCGCAATGGCGAGCTCTCGGACGATCGGTGTTTTAGGCTTCTCAGTCGTCTTTGGACCCTCAAGCGACTCATGTACTACGTCTACGGCGGCTGGGCGCAAGGCATCAACTTGAACGAATATCCGCCCGCCGTGGCCTATCTTTTCGGCAAGCAAATCTACGACGAATCCACCCATGAAATGCAGTTTGCCGATGAAATTCTACGGCGACGCTACGTGCGCACGCAAAAGCAACTCTTCGCTCATCCCCATTCGGAATTCCGCACCGCGACGCGAACCGGTGCCTATATCTTCTGCCTGCGCGCGCTAGCAAATTATCCGCAGAACATTCGGCTCGCCGCCCTCAACCTCGGACCGAAGGTTGTGGAGCTCGCCTGGACCGAGCGCTTTGCCCGAGAACTTCCGGATGAAGCGCTCCATGCGCTCTTCGAAAGCCAACTCGCGGAAACCCGTAGTCATGTGCTGATGGGCCGGCTCCAGGTAGAGCGCTTTGTGCAGAAAGCAGTTGATATCGAGTTAGCGAAACGGCTCTGCGCCGAAAGCCGGCGAGACTATCTCTTTTTTCTCGAAGAAACCGCACGGTTTGTCCTAGGATTGGAAGAGGAAAAAGCCGGCGAGGTGATGGTGTCGGCAGACATCGACTGAATAGACCTCTCGTACATTAGACGGCTTGAACTGTTTGAACGACTTGAACGTTTTGGAACTAGATAGTTTATGGCTAGATTAAAGATCGACCATGAGAAGTGCACCGAATGTCGCATGTGCTATGTGGCGTGTCGTGAGATCAACATCAACGCCGTCGTCGTGTCACCGACATCGAAGCATCTTTTGGAAATCGACGATCGTTGTACCTATCCGAAGTGCACGGTCTGTCTCATGTATTGTCCTGCGGAGGGTTCCATCGTTGAAACTGATACCGGCAGATCTCTGGTTCCGCCGCCAGCCGAGGTGTGGACGGAAAATCTACGATGGCCGCGGCTTCCTTGAAGGTTTCGTTGACTCGCAGTTAGTTTCAGCCAAAAAGGATCTATCGCGAGACTTGACTCACTTGGAGCGGAACTTCTGAACCACCGGAACAAAGGGAGTACAGCATGCAACCGATTTTAAGGAATTTTTTAGACAAGTGGGTCTATCCGACCGGTTTCAGCGGACCTGGAGTCGATTTCCGCATGCGCCAAACCGAACGCTGCATACCGTTCTGGGACAAGCTCGTCGCCCAGGCGATTCAATCCGCTCAGAACGATCTCAAATCAGGCAGCGATGAGTACAAAGCGGTTCGAGCGCGAGCTGGTTACGCCGCCGAGGGACCGTTCATGTCGCTCAAACAGATGTCGACGCAAATTCTCTCCGTCGCTGTCGCCGAACAACCCCAATATATCGACCTTCAGCGCATGCGGGCGCGGCAAATCTGGGACGAAGTCAAGCACGGCCAGCTCCACGCCGATGTGCTTTTGCGTGGCGGGTGGATCAAGCGGGAAGAGGAATTGATGAACGACCCGCGAGCCAACACGCAGCCCAGGCTTTCCTATTTCGGTATGACCGCCATGTTCCCGCACACTCATCCGCTGGCACGGGCGGGCCAACATTACTATACCGAATCGATAGCCTGCCTCGGCATCGCCGCGACCCTCAGCGTCATCGACGATGCTCTGGTCCGGCACCAGATGCGGAGCCAACAGGCCGAAGAGTTGATGCATTTTATGGAAGGCAAATATCAGATCGATGCCTACGCGCTCACGCCCGAAGATCAAAAGCCCATCGAAGAAGTTTTTGATTTCCTGCTTAAGCCCTGGGCTCCGGAGCCCAGCCGCGCTTTGGGTGGAGAAAAGTAACGTTAGGTTTGCAATGAAGGTTAGGATCCAAGAGAACCTTTGCATCGCCTGCGGTCTTTGCCGCGAAGCCTGTCCCGAACTCGCTGTTCATCCGAAGATGCAAGACATCCATCATATGTATGAAGTGCTCGAGGCTGAATGTACCGGCTGCGGCGACTGTCTGCCCTATTGTCCGGTTCCCGGCGCATTGGAAGAGTACGGTCCTAATCGTGTGACCCTAGCTGGAGAACAGCATGATTGAATTCGAGGGGCGCAAAATACCCAACGAGTTGAGTGAAATCGTCGACGCAAGCCGTACGGTTCTTTTGGTCTGGGACATGCAGAACGATCAGGCCGGCGGAGCTTTCAATAAGGCCGCGCTGATACAAAACGCACCACCGCTTATTGCGGCAGCCGCCCGTGCCGGGATCAAGACAGTCTATACGCGCCAGACCCCATACTTGTGGAAAGACGAATCACCGGCTTGGATTCATCGCTTCATGCAAATCCAAAAAGTCGATCACCCGAGCAAACTGACACCGCGCCGCCTTCACGGCAGCTTTGGCTGGCAGATCATGGAGCCTTTTAAGCCCGCCGAAAACGACGTCGTCATCGACAAGCGGCGGCCGACCATGTTCATCGGGAATGAGTTCGAGACCGTGCTCTCGAATCGGAGAGCGGAGACAATCGTGATGATCGGTTGTACCACCGACGGCGGAGTCGAAGCCACGGTGAGGGACGGCTATCATCGCGGCTATTTCATGGTCGTTGTCCGCGATTGCGTCGGGACTTACACCGAAGAGGGTCACAACACCGCGCTGAAGCGCATGGAGCGGTTCGCCGATATTGTCAACACCCAAGACCTGGTCCAGATCTGGCGACACTAAGGGACATTTGCGATTTATCCCGGGAACGAGTTGATGATACCCGCACCCGAGATCTCCAGCAGGAAAGGAGAAAAAGATGAGCGGCGTAAATGGAAAAAATAAGGCCTTACACGTGGCCACGATGTCAGGTTGGTACCGTTTTGAAAAGGATGGGCGAGAATGGAAGCAAGTCAAGCGCGACCTTAGCTACTGGACATTAACCTGCTTGGCGGTGGAGCCGGAAAATCCCGAGTTAATTTACGCCGGCACGGAGCACTCAGGCCTCTTTTACAGCAAGGACGCGGGCGCGCACTGGCTAAGAGCCAACCCCAATGTGCCGAAGATGATGTTGTTTTCGGCGCTGGCGCTGAACGGAAGCGTTATGGTCGGCACGGTCCCGTCGGCTGTCTTCCGCAGTAAATCCGGCGGCGGATGGGAAGAGCTTGAGGGGGTGCGCATCAACAGCGCTAACGCGAACTTCCCGCCGAGCCCTGAGCTGCAATCGCGCGCCCGCTATTTAGCCTGCGATCCGTGGATGCCGTCGCGACTCTACGCTGGCATCGAAGTCGGCGGGATGCTTCTCAGTGACGATGGCGGGCGCAACTGGCAACCGGCGAACAACGGGCTTACTGACATGGACGTGCACGAAGTTCACCCCTGTGAGAAATCACCCGGGTTGGTCTATGCGGCTTGCGGCGACAAAGCTTTTCGTAGCTTTGACCGCGCCGCTCATTGGGAAGAAATCACCCCTAAAAGCCACGACTATGGCATGTCCGTCATCGAAGACGCCAAAGGCATCGTTTACCTGGGTAGCGCCAAAGGACGACCGAACACCTGGATCAGAGAGGAAGGCGCGCAGGCGGCGGTCTTCCGCACTAGCGACGCCGGATCCCACTGGGAAACGATTATCGAGGGCTTGTATGGCGGCGTCATGAGCATGTGTCCGAGCCCGGACGGAAACGGTATTGTCGCGGGACTATCGGACGGAACTCTGTACGCAATCGACGATTCCGGAGCATGCGTGATCACCGACGGGATGCCGGGTATCCTTGCTGTGAAAACAGGAGCATGAATAAAAACAAAATAGACTGAAAATGAAACTATATACGTTCTTTCGCAGCTCGGCGTCCTATCGCGTGCGCATCGCGCTCAACCTGAAGGGATTGACTTACGAGCAGGTACCGATCCATCTGCGGCGCGGCGGCGGCGAGCAATTTGCCGCCTTCTACAGAACCATCAATCCACAGGCGCTCGTCCCGACGCTTGAAGATGATGGAAGGATCCTGACCCAGTCGTTGGCTATCATAGAATATCTCGAAGAACGTCATCCAAAGCCGGCTCTGCTCCCAGCCAATCCGGCAGATCGCGCGTTGGTGCGCAGCATGGCGCTCATCATTGCCTGCGAAATCCACCCGATTCAGAACCTGAGAATACTCGTCTATCTAAAGAAGAATTTGCAACAGTCAGATGATGACCTGAACCGTTGGGCGCGGCACTGGATTGATCTTGGCCTGTCCGCCCTCGAACAAATCGTGGTATCATCTTCGAAGCGGAGCAAGTTTTGCTTCAGCGACAGTCCAACTCTCGCGGATATCTGTCTTGTACCCCAACTGGCCAACGCGCGGCGTTTTGGCTGCGACCTTTCCGTGTATCCCACGTTGCTGCAAATCGAAAAGACCTGCAACGGACTGCCACCCTTTGCCGACGCGGCACCGGAAAAACAACCCGACGCAGAATAGCCAACATCCGTATCATAGTCTTATTTCTCCTCTTGACTTTCTCTGACAAGCTCAACAAAAAGACACTGGACAACTAACGGCGCATGTTTGTCCTCAAGCAGTTCCTCAAAGCACTGATCCTCCCGCCGATGCCGTGGATGCTCATGCTGCTGGTGGTCTTGATCTTTTGGCGCCGGAGCTGGGCGAGAAAACTACTTTTTGTAACCTTCTGTTTAATCGTTGTGCTCCACAGTGGAGTTGTTGGCTACTTGCTGACCTATCCACTTGAATCGAGCTATGCTCCGCTCATCGACCCCACTAAGGTCGAGCCCTACGATGCCATTGTCGTGTTGACCGGCGGCACGATCCCTGCTGAGGGACTCATCCCATTTCCAAGTATCGACGGATCCATGTTTCGCCGCCTGGAGGAGGCCTGGCGGCTCTATCGGATTCGACCCACGCCGATCATCGTCTCCGGTGGTCATGTCAACCCCTTTACAGCTCGCAAGGACGAAAATCGTATTTCCCGCGATTACTTGATCCGTTGGGGTGTACCGGAGGTCGACGTGGTCGGCGAGGGTAACTCGCGCGACACTTTTGAGAGCGCGGTCGAAGTGCAAAGACTTCTAGTACAGAAAGGCTGGAAACGCTATTTATTAGTCACATCGGCGGCTCACATGCCGCGCAGCATGCTGGCTTTCAAAGCCAAAGCGCCGGATCCCATCCCAGCACCCGGGGATTTCTCGATCGGCAAATTCGAGCTGGAACCTTTCTATTTCTTTCCGGGCGAAAGCGCTGCGAGAGGAGTCCTTATATCGCTGCACGAATATATCGGACTGGTCAACTACTACTGGCGCATTCATTTTTCCAAAGACTCTGAGCTCTATTCTTGAGGAATCACTCCGGAAAGTCGAACGACTTAACATTTGCAATTGCCCGCAACAGTGATAAACAACCTACCTAGTAATGGATCCGCGCCCTGCAATCTGGCCGTTTGACCATTGCTCGTTTGAGCCGAGACAATTTGCACTCTCATCGTCCGGTCAACTCGCTTGGTACAAACGATGGGAGAACTTATGCTTTCTCGCGAGGAAAACGATCTCCTTACCCGAGTCGGCCCAGGAACATCCATGGGCACATTAATGAGACGCTATTGGATTCCGGCTCTCTTATCGGAGGAAATCAGCGAGCCAGACGGTGCACCGGTTCGACTGCGACTTTTAGGTGAAAATCTCGTCGCCTTTCGCGATAGCATCGGCCGTGTGGGACTTTTGGCTGAGCATTGCTCGCACAGAGGCACTTCACTGTTTTATGGCCGCAACGAAGAATGCGGCCTGCGTTGCATCTACCACGGCTGGAAATACGACATCGACGGCAGAGTTCTGGAAACTCCGGCGGAGCCCAGCGGCAGCACGCTCAAGGACAAGGTTCGCCACACGGCCTACCCGTGCAGAGAAGCCGCGGGCGTCATCTTTGCCTACATGGGTCCCAAAGAACGCATCCCGCTTCTGCCAAATTACGAATGGATGACGCTTCCGCAAAATCATCTCTACGTAACGAAGTCCCTCCAGGACTGCAATTACCTGCAAGGGTTAGAGGGGGAATGTGACTCGTCGCATCTGTCTTTCTTGCACAGAGCTTTTACCGACAGTAAACGCGGCGGGGGCGACCCGGACATGTACGGCAGAGACGGCGCTCCCAAGCTGGAAGGCGTGGAGACTGACTTTGGTGTCAGGATGATCTCTCGGAGAAACGCGGGCGACGGAGTCACCTACCTTAGGGTCTCCAACTTTGTTATGCCCTGCCATGGCTTTGTGCCCACCGGCGGATTGAAAGGGAATCCGGAAGGTTACACGATTCACTCGCACGTTCCGGCGGATGACGAACACGCCCTGAGGTTCAATATCTTTTTTCGCCGTCACCGGCCGGTGAGCGATGAAGAAAAGCAACTCGAAGGCGGCATCGGTCCGGACTACATCAAAGTTCGCAATATTCACAATGACTACCTACAGGACCGGGAAGAACAAAAACATGAGACCTTCACCGGAATGGGAAAGCAGTTTTTAATCCACGACTCCTGCGCCACCGAAAGCATGGGAGCGATTTATGATCGGTCCAAAGAGCACTTGGGTGTTGGTGACATCACGGCGATCGCGGTGAGAAAGTTCTTGCTCCAGGCTGTCCGAGCGCTAGATATGGGCAAGGAGCCGCCTCACATTATAAGGACACCCGAACAAAACGATCTTCACCACGTCGCCTGCATCGTGGCCAAAATCGATACGTCCATAGATCCCAAGTCATACATTCAAAACGTGATAGCTGAGATGAAACCGAAAGCAATTCAGGGATAACTCAAGCTCTACCATGGAGGTGTCCAATGAAAGTTGTGGATGCGATTTGCGAAATCCTCAAGCGCGAAGGAGTCGAATTCCTAAGCTGCTATCCGACCAACACATTGATTGAAGCCGCAGCCGCGGCGGGCATCAAGCCGATTGTTTGCCGACAGGAAAGAGTAGGGGTCGGCATCGCCGATGGCTTCACTCGGATAACTAACGGCAAGCGAATCGGCGTCTTTACTATGCAGGCCGGACCAGGAGCCGAGAACGCCTTCTCCGGTATCACTACGGCCTACTCGGACTCTGTCCCGGTTCTTCTGCTTCCGGTTGGGCACGCGCGCAACACGTCGCAGGTATTTCATTTTTTTCGCTCCGTACAAGCCTACGCGCCAGTCACGAAATGGACCGAAGAGATAACCCTGGCAAATCAGGTTCCGGAAATCATGCGTCGGGCGTTCAGCTACTTAAGAATGGGCCGCTTGGGACCGGTGTTAGTCGAGATCCCCAGCGACGCCGCCATCGAAGAGTTTCACGGGGCGTTGAACTATACATCGGTAAGACGAACGGTAAGCGGGGCCAATGCAAAAGATGTTGCCGAGGCCGCCAAAGTTCTCGTACAGGCAAAGTCGCCGGTGATTGTTGCCGGTCAAGGCGTGCTTTATGCGGAGGCCTCGGAAGACCTGGTTGAACTCGCCGAACTTCTGCAGGCGCCCGTGACGACGCCCCTTGAGGGTAAGAGCGCTTTCCCAGAACATCATCCCCTCTCCCTTGGCACCGGCGCCGGCGTAATGCCGAGACCGGTTCATACGTTTTTACAAAAGGCGGACGTGGTATTGGCCATCGGCGCCAGTCTGACGCGCCATAACATCGTTGCCGCGCCGATCCCCGCAGGGAAGACCATCATTCATGCGACCAATGACGAACGCGACATCAACAAGCACTATCCGGCGGATTATCCGATCCTCGGCGATGCCAAACCGGTCCTACGACAGTTCATCGAGGCCGTGAAAGACCACTTGGGCAACAAGAAACGCGCTGAAAATGGTTCGGTCCCCGCGGAAATAAAAAGGGGCAAAGAAGAATGGATGACGGAGTGGATGCCCAAACTAACCTCCAATGAAAAACCGATCAATCCCTATCGGGTGATGTGGGAATTCATGAATAGCTTCGATCGCAAGGAAGTCATCGTCACCCACGACGCCGGCAGCCCGCGCAACCAACTCGTTCCTTTCTATCAGGCACCGACGCCGCGCAGCTACATCGGTTGGGGAAAGTCTCATGCTTTGGGCACCGGCCTCGGCTTGATCATGGGTGCCAAGCTTGCTGCGCCGCAAAAATTCTGTGTTAACTTTATGGGCGACGCAGCCTTCGGTATGACCGGCCTCGATTTCGAAACCGCCGTCCGCTGCAACATTCCGACCCTCACCATTGTCCTCAACAACAACTTCATGGCTGCCGAGACCCACACCATGGAAACCTCCCACGAGCGCTACGGCACTATGAACATTCTCGGAAATTACGCCGATCTCGCCCGCTCCCTGGGTGGCTGGTCAGAACGGGTCGAAGACCCGGGCCAAATCGTGCCCGCTCTCCAGCGCGCGCGTCGAGTGACTGAAGAAGGAAAGGCCGCTCTGCTGGAATTCATCACAAGCCGGGAGATCACTTATTCCAGGATGCGAGAATAGTGGATTAAGCGGTCAAAGACTCGGCAAGTCACTAACTTTGTCGTGAGTTCGATTTGGTCAAGAATCGAAAACGCAGCGCATTGACTTACTTCTGGTGAATTGGTACCCATTTAGCTCATGAGGGCGTTGTTCCTTCACTGGCTGGTAGTTGTCCTTTTGCTTTCCAGCGGGTTTCCCGCGGAGTTCCTCGTGGAAAGTCCGATCAAGCATGTGGCCGCCGAGGAGGACTCTTCTTCCGAGCGCCAGGATGAATCATTCAAGCCCTCGGCTGTACGCAAACGAAACGCGCGGGAGAAGAAAACGAAACTTCCTCGTGCTACGCTTTCAGCTAGTCTTGTTTGGTCCTCTTCTATATCTGTCGCTGACAACCATCCTCAGTCTTTCGAGCCGCTGCCTCCGGCGAATCTGAATCTGCACCAACTCCACCAAGTTTTCCGCATTTAGAATCTCCACTCCTTCAAGTTTTTGCTGCTGTTAGGTTAAGCCCGTCGTTCACGCAGACGCGTTTTCTAAAGTTCGAAGGAGAGGATCTATGGTGCCGGAACGGCTAGTTCTATGGATTGCTTTTAATGTCTTTGTCCTGGGGATGCTTGCCCTGGACCTCGGCATATTTCATCGCAAGGCTCATGCTGTCTCGATCAAAGAGGCATCGATTTGGAGCGCGATCTGGATTCTATTGGCGCTAGTCTTTAATCTAGGGATCTATTTTGTTTGGGGACAAGAGAAAGCTCTTGAATTCCTAACTGGCTACGTTATCGAAAAATCCCTTAGCGTCGATAATCTATTCGTCTTTCTCATGATTTTTCAGTATTTCGCGACCCCGGCTATCTATCAGCACCGGATTCTTTTCTGGGGAATTGTCGGTGCTTTGGTCATGCGAGCCATTTTTATTGCCACTGGGGCAGCCTTGCTCGAGAACTTCCATTGGATGATCTACGTTTTTGGAGCTTTTTTGATCGTCACGGGAATCAAGATGTTGCTGCAGGGTGATGAAAAGTTGGAGCCCGATAAGAACCCCGTTGTCCGCCTGTTCCAACGCTGGATACCAATAGTCAACGAATATCAGGGGCAGCATTTCTTCGTACGTAAAGCAGGCAAAATTCATGCAACGCTCTTAATGCTGGTCTTGGTTGTTGTTGAGACGACCGACGTTATTTTTGCCGTCGATTCCATACCGGCTATATTTGCCATCACCCGGGACCCGTTTATCGTTTACACCTCCAACGTTTTCGCAATCCTTGGCTTGCGAGCGCTCTATTTCATGCTCGCGGGCGTAATGGAAATGTTCATTTACCTGAAAGTCGGTCTGTCTTTCGTCCTCTGCTTTGTCGGAGCCAAGATGCTGCTGGTTGATTTTTACAAGATTCCGATTGGCGTTTCTCTCGGCGTTGTTGGGGGAATCTTGATCCTCTCCGTGATCGCCTCGCTGCTCGTGCAACGGAAACCAAAAGAAGCGCCTCTCGAAATGAGAAAAGCCAGGGTTCAAAACAGCGGCCATCGGCTCTATGCTACGCGAACGCCGGTGTTCGCAAGAATTTGGGTGCTAATCCTCTTGGTCGGTGCGGTTCTAACGATCGTCAAATTGGACTCCATCGCCACTGGCCCTACCGGAGATGATGCGATCGCGGTTATCCGAGTGGTGCAACGAGACTTAGCCGAGGCACAAATGTCGCACGGCAGATCTCACGCATCGATCCTATACGGTGCCAACGCGACCTTGGATGAAGGGTTGTCCAAACTGCAGGAAAAGCATTACGCAGAAGCTATTTCAGCGGCAAAAGAGGCAAGACAGTTACTGAGCACTCTTCCGCGATGACACTGGACTCGGGGTAAGCGCCGTTCCTCGGATAGCCCGCGATACCGGAGTTGCGCCGGTGGTTGTGCTCTTCGCTAGACGGCTGCTGATTTCAGGGACAAAGCACGAAAACTAAAACCCAACGCCATTTGCCCTCAGCGCCGCCTGATAGCGCTGGGGAATTTCTGGATCTTCGTCTTCATATGGAATCATCCAACCTCCCTGCTTGACCCCCCGGAACACGTCGTCATCGGTTTTCTGGTGCGAGACTTTGAATCCGAGCGGGAAGAGACGGCTACCATAGCGGATCGCCAAATGTCGTGCCGGTTCCTTCCCGGCGTTGAAGTGTTGGTGAAACCAATCCCCCGGCGGGCAATAGATACTGCCCTCGCCCCATTTGATCTCAATGACCTTGTCCTCGTGACCATCCGTGTACGGATGCAGGCCGAACTCCTTGTGCCAGAGCAGCACATAGCCGACCGACTGCAATCCAACGATGATTGCGCCCGCACCATGGTAGTGCGCCTTGTGATATTTACCCACCGGCCATTCGCCGAGATGGCCGACTAGCGCATTCCCGGACATCTCAAACTGGCTCAGACGCAGACCCGCCCCTTTGACCTCGAGGTTTTCTAGAAACGCACTAGAGATGTCTGGGATAAAGTTCGTTTCCCAAATATTGATCAGCCCGCTGACGTAGCGTTTCTTTCCTACGTTAAAATAGTCTTCTTCACCATGGAACCGATCGGCAAAGCTGTAGGGACAATTGAAGATGAAGTTTTCGTCGCGATAGATATCAAAGGCCAGTGGCGCATTGGTAACGGCAAGAAACTTAACGGGCTCACGAGAGCCGTTCACCAGCCTGTGCGATGTGTTCATGGGCGGGGCAAATAGACTCCACTTACCCCACTCGAACAACTTCTTGTTGCCGTGATCATCCCATATTTCCGTGGCCCCTTGACCGTTTAGGATGCAAATCACCTCTTCATACAAATGCCGCTCCGGCTTCAACGCCCCTCCTGGCGGGATTTCGGCGACATATGCGCCGGTGATTCCTTGCATGCCGTGGAGATGAATGAAGGCCGCGTTGCCGCCGATGCGGTTGTAGGGTGCGACTTCAAGTGTCCGGAGATCCGCCATGCCATGGCCGGCATGGATGGGCAGACCCTGGCTCTTCATCCAACGTACATAGCCGGTTTTTTCGTTAAGCGGTGCAATGTTCATTATCGTTTCGCTCCTGTTAAAAACTAGCGTGGTTATCTTCCACCCAAGTCGCAGATCTCAAGCCAGACGACTCAATTACCGGAGGGAACACACCAATAGCCGGGATTGGTCCTGAAAATGCTTTTAGGAATCTTCGCATAAACCAGATTCACCACATCAACGGCTTCACCGATACCCAAATCCACAGCCAAGCTTGACAGCGCATAGGCGTCAGCTGCTGTCATGCCTTTCTCCACCTGAAGGAAATCAACGGCTTCCTGCAGTGCGATTTGGGTCGCTTCGTTGAGATCCACGCTGAGGCCCATTGCAAGATAGTCAGTGGCGGTTTCCACACGCGGGAGTTTGATGCTTTTACCTTTATGTAAAATGAATTGCAGCGTTGGTGCGAGTGAAATCTCAATCGCCCCGCCGTCGACCTCTCCGTCTCCTTGTACGGCATGGCCGTCTCCGGTAAAAAACTGGGCGCCTCTGTTGAATATCGGAAGATACAAGGTCGAGCCTTTGGCGAGAAACTTTAGGTCCATATTGCCGCCCCATGCACCAGGTGGTGTAGAAGATACCATGCCCAGACTCGTCGGCGGTGACACAGCCATGATGCCCATGAACGGGTTCAGCGGGATCTCGATCTCTTCCGAGAACAACGCGACGCGGTGTTCCAGATCAATACGGATCAACTTCGCGGACTGCGTCTGCAGCAATTTCGGCAAGACACCCTTACCCGGACCCGTATTGTTTACTCCATAGGGAACGCGGAATTTGATGTCAAGCACGCGAACTTCAAGCGTGTCCCCAGCCGCTGCTTCCTCGACATAAACCGGGCCAGTTAGAATATGAACACTCGCCCCCTTAGGTCGTTTTACCCGATCGTAGATGGCGAGGGCATCCGGCAGGACGTCTTCGGAACGCACACCGTAGCTGGTGAAGAATTTCACGGGGTCTTGGTTGCTCGTCAGCCCCTGATGCGAAAGAGCCTCGATTTGAACGATCTGTCCCGATTTGATGGTCAGCGCGGGCGGAAGATTAGCCGCGATGTAGCCCCACAAAACGGTGTCGGGGGTTGAATTAAGTGTCGCGTCCGGCTGAATGTGAATAGCCGGCATCGCATCGCCTGCGCTTAGCACTTGTTTGCTCATTCGGTGTTGGAGCCTATCCGATACGAGCTTTGGCTGTCAATTGATGTTATGCCGGAAAGCGGAGTCTGGAAGATTCGTTGGACACGTCGAGATCCATGTTTTGCTCATACGAGTTTAAGGTAGAAAGGTCTAATGGACGATGTTGATCGCGTCAACGACTGGGTCACTTTGAAGTCACTTCGTTACGGAAAGCCTTGGGATATCTTTGTGGATGGGCGAGTAGCGAGATGGGGAATCTGCGCTTTTACATCGCTGCGCGCAGCTGCAGATAACTGTCTAGACGCATCCATTAGTCGGTCAACTCACCTCACGGAATGGGGTTTTGGTCGCCGCTGCGATAGAGACGAATTTCCACCCTCCGATTCGAACTCCGGTCATCGACGCTGGAGTCTGGCAGACGCTGCCTTTGGTTAGCGTAGCCTCGCACCGAGATCCGCGAAGGATCAACGCCATTTTCGATCACATAACGAGCCACTCGACTGGCGCGCGCTGCCGACAGCTGCCAGCTTGAAGGGAATTTTGAGGTCGAAATCGGGATCCTATCGGTGTGACCGCTCACTTCCAACGACAACCCAGGTTGACTCGAAACCATGGTTACGACTTTTTGGAGAACCGGAACAGCTCGCTGTCGCAAATCCGACTTTCCCGAATCGAACGGCACGGTATCCTTCAAGGAAATGACCATCTCATTAGGCGCCGATTCAATGAAGACCTCTTTCTCCAAGCCCATCTCATCCACGAAACGCTGCATCTCTTCGCGGAAGAACTTCCAGTCATCGGGAATCAGGCTATTCTGGTTTGGTGTGTCGGATGTTGTTGGTTCCTGTGCCGTTCCGGAGCTTGCGACGGGCGATTGCTGCAGCGTGATATCCTTCTTATCGATGACATACCAGGCAACCAAAAAGCCGAGCAGCAATATGGTTAAGTCGCTGCGGGTTATCATCCACCAATTCGCACTGTTGTTCGACGAAAAGGGTCCCGTTACCGCCTTGGTCGAATCGGGTTCTATTGCTGATGCTGATTTGTCGTAGCTGGCTCGACGCTGGGAAAAATCAAGCAACATAGGTTAACGCTGCGCCATCCCAACAATAGGCGCCAATGTTTGCTCTCGCCATCTATCGGCATTGGCGTCTAGAGGAAAGAAACTGGGAACTTTCGTGCGGCCGGGGAATAACCCCTGGACTCTATATTTGAGGGCTGTTCCAGAAAACAGAAACACCATTAGTAAATTCAGCACGGCCGGTACCATGCCTCCGATACCGATCCTTTGGATGCGTCGGGGATAAGGTATTGGGATTTTCAGCGACACCAACTTCCAATGTGACCTAACCACCCTGACATGACGCCAGGACTTAGGCAGCGCCAAAAAGCGTTCACATGTCTGGCACCTTGAGCCGGACCGCAGCAGAAAATATGGCAGCCCACTTTCAATTGAATAGTACTTATGACCTTTCGCAGAGCTTCGATGACACCGTACGCGTACTAATCATTGGCCGGCAACCAAGGAGGTTGGCGGAACATGGCTTGGTTCCTTTCCAAGATGCCGGCTGGAAAAAAGAACTCCCGCTCCGCAAAGTTACAATTGACGAATTCTTTCCGCGCTGGTGTGGCTCATTAGTCGCGGGACTCTCTCTGTTTCCGTCCTCGCAGTTGTCGAACAGCATCTCCAAGCCCGCTATTGCAATCAACCCCATCGGCAGCGGCTTGGTTTTCTTCCCGCATCGCCTTATAGACCTCCTCCCGCAGCACCCGGACTTCCCGCGGCGCGGTAATTCCCAGCCGGATCTGGTTGCCACTCACACCGACCACGGTTACTACAACATCGTCACCGATGGTGAGACTCTCGCCGGGCCGGCGACTCAATATCAACATGGAATCCTTCTACTGGAGAAAGTCGAGAAGACTAGCCTCGGTTCTGAATCGATTTGTGGGGAAAGCGCGACGACGTCCAACGCTCCGACGAGCTTCTTTTGATCGTGCATGGAGCACCACCATTTTTTTCCCGCACCGCGACTGCTTCGTCTGTGAGCGCTAACAATGTCGTCAGAACAATATTCATGGATTGAACCTTTCTTCTTTCGAGGTGCCAGGGAATCTCGGTACGAATGATACTCTTAGCGACCTCCCGGGGGTCAATCTCATACTCACCTTTGGCGATTATTTCTTTGAGCTGTCTGACTTTTTCCGCGATAAGTTCGTCACCCTTGCGAACCAGCTGATGGGCGATTCTTTGTGACTCCCGAGCGTCTCTGGAGGTATTGTCTTTGGCTGATCCTACGGTTAGGCCAACTTCTGTTCTCTGGTTACGGCCAGCTTGGCCCGCTGTCTTGCCATTTTGCATTAACTCGGAGAGCTCTGCAGCTGAACGCCCTTTGTGGATGACTTCCATCGTGCTCTCTCTCAGTCTCTCCTCTACATTCGTTTAATCGGCAAAACGGCAAGCTTCTTTAGCCCAAATGCTAATCTTTTACTGTCGCTATTATATAGCGATTTCAAAGACTTCTTATCAGACAATTGAACCAGCGTGCTCCTTTCGACACGGTCCGGAGCGGGACTTCGGTCAACCGATTTTCCGTGACGGCGAGCCCCAAAAATGGTGATGAGCGTCAGTCGAGGGCGAGTACCCGCGCAGACGGCGATTCCGAGCGACGCGGAAGGAGGACGATCCTTTTCACGAACTTGCCATCGATCATCAAACTCAATGGCCAAGATTTTCGTTTGATGCGTCACGAACCCCTGTCAATCCTCTGTAGTTAGACCCGGACGGACTTCTTAGCGTTTTGTTTGCGCGGTTCCTGGGCACGTCTGGCGGATTGTTTCTCCGACGGCTTGATGCCGAGAGTGCCACGCAGGCAGGCAACGACCTGGGCAAGGATTTGGCAGACACGTCCCTCGCTCAAATCAAGTATCTGTCCGATTTCCCTTAGGGTGAGTTCTTCATAGTAGTAAAGTGTGACCACCAACCGGTCCCGCTCCGGCAATGCGGCTACACCCGACGCTAGCTTCTCCACGAGATCTTTGCCTTCAACAATACTGAGCGGATCAAGAAAGGGGCTGTCGATGTATTTTTCCTGGGCTCGCTCCCAGTCCGCTTCAGACGCGATAGACAAATCCTCCAGACTAAGCAGCGTCGCCTCATTTACCTGCTGGTCGAGTCGGAAATAGCTTTCCAGAGGAATTTCCAGTTCTTTCGCAATTTCTTCCGCGGTCGGCTCCCGGACGAACTTAGCCGCAAGTTTTGTCTTCGCCCCTTCTATCTTACGCCCCCAGGACCGCACCGAGCGCCTCACCCAATCTAGCGAACGCAAGCACTGCATGACTTCGCCTTTGATACGATAACGGGCGTATATTTCGAAATCGACTCCGCGCTTGGGATCAAAGCGATCCAATGCTTGGAGGAGACCGACGACTCCGGAATGAATCAATGATTCCAGATCGACTCCAGGGGGGAGACGGCGATGGACCCTTTCAGCCACCAGGCGAACCAACGGCAGATATCGGATCACCATCTCCTCTTTTTTAGCTCGGTGGGCTGTCTGGCCCAGAGCAAGGTTGCTCCCTTTCTGCTCTTTTTGAGAGGCTCTCATTGCGCTGCTCGACCTCCTTCGAGCAGACGACGGAAGAAAAACTGTACATTACCTTTTACTCTGACCGGGGCGCTGGTCATTTCGATCATTCGCTCCGCCAGAATAATGAAGGCTTTTGCCGATGGTGCGTCGGAGGCTTCCGTTACAACCATCTGCGAGTGCGCTACGGCACGAATCAACTGAGGATCTCGCGGGACCCAGCCAAAAAAATCCAGCGAAGTATTGAGAAAGCGTAGGGCCGACCTCGACAGGGCGTCGAACAGATGGAGTGCTTCATCTTCGCCTGACACATTGTTCGCCAGGATCCGAAACCGTTTCTCGTGGTGAGCAAATGAGAGGACCTTGATCAAAGCATAGGCATCGGTCATGGACGAAGGTTCCGGTGTTACGACCACTAAGATTTCCTGAGCCGAAGTGGCAAAATAGGTGACCGCGTCGGATATTCCGCTACTGGTATCCACCAAAACCAGGTCAACTTCATGGCTCAAAGCGTCGAGCTCGGTTAGCAGTGCGATCTTTTGATCGCGGCGCAGAGCAGTAACTTCTTGCACCCCACAGGCGCCGGGAAGTAGGAGGATACCGTTACGGTTCTGGATGATTATTTCGTTGAGAGCTACCAGGCCGGTAAAAAAATCCGCCAGTGTGTATGCGGGCTTGACCCCTAAAAAGAGATCAAGATTCGCTAATCCCAAATCGGCGTCAATCACCATCACCCGCTTCTTGCGTTGCGCAATCGCCGCAGCAAGATTGGCAACGACATTAGTCTTACCGACTCCTCCCTTACCGCTGGTTATCGCGAAGACGAGCGCCTGACTCATATGCTCTGAGGTGGCGGAATGCTGGCGCGAAGACACGAGTTCTTGAGCCAACGTCGGCTTCGTGAACTGGCGGTCGAGCGAAATTTTCTCAATTGATGCTAGTTGATGCCCTGAGAATAAGCTGGCAAACATCTCAGATTTGGCCGATCCCTTTCCTCATTTTTCTTTGCTTTCTTGCAATGACCGAAATTCTTGGACTCCTAGACCGGACAGTCCGCCATACATCTTCACGGATGAGTCACTAAACTTGAAAGCAACCATGGTGATATCCATCTTCTTCTTGCGACTTCGCTAAGGGGACCATCGAAGGCAACCGTTGTGCCAAGCTTTGATGAAATGAAATATTGCTAATTCAAGCAGAAACCGCATGGACAGAGGCCGATGGCGTCAAAAAAACACTGTCCGACGTCAGCTTCTTGACGTGGCGATAGGAATTAACTTAACCCTAATCCGACAAAACTTACGCAAAGTGAGTAGTGAGCGAGAGCGGTGAGACCGGAAGCCGTGGGCACCTGAGCGTGCAGGTTGCTCGTAGGCATCGATCACACGAATCATCACCCCAGGGGATTGCGGGGTGGCCCTCAAGGCTGCGTCCCATTGCCCACGGCTGTAGGGCTCATCGCCTGAGCCGCTTC
>Ga0081455_10002612_pt1 | contig 21353 bp, 19 predicted proteins | sample TabmetS3T2R1_FD_70207 | JGI IMG/M metagenome (GOLD analysis project Ga0081455, IMG submission 70207) | Tabebuia heterophylla rhizosphere microbial communities from the University of Puerto Rico - S3T2R1 | ecosystem: Host-associated > Plants > Roots > Rhizosphere ...
CTCGACGACCGCGGAGGAGACGACGTCGACCACTGCGGAGGAGACGACCTCGACGACCGCGGAGGAGACGACGTCGACCACTGCGGAGGAGACGACCTCGACGACCGCGGAGGAGACGACGTCGACCACTGCGGAGGAGACGACCTCGACGACCGCGGAGGAGACGACCTCGACGACCGCGGAGGAGACGACCTCGACGACCGCGGAGGAGACGACGTCGACCACTGCGGAAGAGACGACCTCGACCACTGCGGAAGAGACCACGTCGAGCACCGAGGGCACCACCACTACGGTCGCCCCGTCGAGCACGTCGACGTCGATGGCCACCCCGCCCGGCGAGCTGCCGAAGACGGGTGGCGGTAGCCAGGGCCTGCTCATCGCCGCCGGCATCATCATGCTGCTCGGCGGCGGGGCGCTGCTGGGGAGCGCGAAGCTCAGCGCGAAGCCGATTGCCTGACCGCTGATCCAACCTAAATGAAGGGTGGCCGGGGAGCGCATCCCCGGCCACCCTTCGTTTTGCCCCGTGCCGGGCGCGCTGCCGGATCGTCGGACTCGCACCCGCTCGCTATCGTTGCCCGGCCCCCAGAGACGAACGCAGGCAGGGAGCGCGAGTGCCGGCGACCATCGTGGTCGGAACCCAATGGGGCGACGAGGGCAAGGGCAAGTTCACCGACCTCTTCGCCAAGGAGATGGACCTCGTCGTCCGCTACCAGGGCGGGCACAACGCCGGGCACACGCTCGTGGTCGACGGCGAGACGTTCGCGCTCCAGCTGATCCCCTCGGGCATCCTCTACGACCACATCACCCCGGTCATCGGGAACGGCGTCGTCGTCGACCCCCGGGTGCTGCTCGACGAGATCGACATGCTCACCGGGCGGGGCGTCGACTGCGGCCGGCTCAAGGTGTCGTCGAGCGCGCACCTGATCCTGCCGTACCACCGACTGCTCGACCGGGTCACAGAGCGCCATCTCGGGAGGAACAAGCTCGGCACTACCAAGCGCGGAATCGGGCCCGCCTACGCCGACAAGGCCGCCCGCGTGGGGCTGCGGGTGTCGGACCTCTACGACCACAAGATCTTCCGCCAGAAGCTGGAGCTGGTGCTCAAGGAGAAGGGCCAGGTCCTGGCCAAGGTGTACAACCAGCTCCCCCCCACGGCGGACGAGATCGCCGACGTCTACCTCGACGAGCTGGCACCCCGACTGGAGCCCTACGTGGCCGACACCGTCAACCTGGTGCACGAGGCGCTGGAGGCCGGCCGGCACGTGCTCTTCGAGGGTGCCCAGGCCACGTTCCTCGACCTCGACCACGGCACCTATCCGTACGTGACCTCGTCCAACCCGGTGGCGGGCGGGGCGTGCACCGGCGCCGGGGTCGGCCCCCGCTACATCGACCGGGTGGTGGGGGTCGCCAAGGCCTACGTCACCCGGGTCGGCTCCGGGCCGTTCCCCACCGAGCTGTTCGACGAGGTGGGCGACGCCCTCGTGGATCGCGGCCACGAGTACGGCACCAACACCGGCCGCCGGCGCCGCGCGGGCTGGTTCGACGCCGTGATGCTCCGGCACGCCGTGCGGCTCAACTCGCTGTCCGAGGTCGCCATCACCAAGCTCGACGTGCTCGACGCCTTCGACACCGTGAAGGTCTGCGTGGCGTACCGGGCCGACGGCCGGCGCCTGGATCGCCTGCCCGACGACCAGTCGTTGCTGCACCGGGCGGCACCCGTCTACGAGGAGCTTCCCGGCTGGTCCACCGACGTCACCGCCTCGACGGAGCCCGGGCACCTGCCGGCGGCGGCCCGCGACTACGTGGCCTTCCTGGAGGAGCAGGTGGGCGCACCCATCAGGCTGCTCGGCGTCGGTCCCGGGCGCGACCAGTACGTCCAGCTGCCGGCGTAGGGGGACCGACCATGCGTGTGTGTGTCGTCGGGTCCGGGGGCCGGGAGCATGCCCTGGCCGAGGTGCTGGGGCGGACGGCGGAGGTGGTCGTGACGCCCGGCAACGCGGCGATCCCCGGCTCGCGGTCGGTGCCTCCGGAGGAGATCGACGCCGACCTCTTCGTCGTCGGGCCCGAGGCGCCGCTGGTCGACGGCCTCGCCGACCGGCTGCGCGCCGCCGGGCGGCTCGCCTTCGGCCCGGGTGCCGACGGGGCCCGGCTCGAGGGATCGAAGGCGTGGATGAAGGACCTGCTGGCCGCCGCCGCCGTGCCCACCGCCCGGTACGGCAGCTTCACCGAGGAGGCGGCGGCGCTGGGCTTCCTGCGGACGCTGCCCGGTCCCTGGGTGGTCAAGACCGACGGCCTGGCGGCGGGCAAGGGCGTCCTCGTGACCGGGCGGCTCGACGAGGCCGAGGACGACGTGCGGGCGAAGCTCGCCGGGGAGTCGTTCGGCGACGCGGGGCGAACCGTCGTGATCGAGGAGGGACTGAGCGGACCAGAGCTGTCGGTCCTGGCCGTCTGTGACGGCCGCCGGGCCGTGCCGCTGGCTCCGGCGCAGGACTTCAAGCGCGTGGGCGACGACGACACGGGCCCCAACACCGGGGGCATGGGCGCCTACTCACCGGTGCCCTTCGCCGGCGCCGCCGTCGTCGGCACCGTGATGGACACGTTCGTGGAGCCCACGCTGGCCGAGCTCCGCAGGCGCGGGATCGACTACCGGGGCGTGCTCTACGCCGGGCTCATGCTCACGCCCGACGGGCCCCGGCTGCTCGAGTACAACGTCCGCTTCGGCGATCCCGAGGCGCAGGTGGTGTTGCCCCGGCTCACGAGCGACCTGGCCGAGCTGCTGGCGGCCGCGGCCGGCGGCGACCTTCGCAGGGCGCCGGGCCCGGCGTTCGGCGACGACGCCTGCGTGACGGTGGTGCTGGCGTCAGAGGGCTACCCCGGCAAGCTCCGCCGCGGTGACGTGATCGAGGGGCTCGACGCCGCGACCGCTCTCGGCGCCACCGTCTTCGCCGCCGGCGTCGCCCGCGACGGCGACGGCCGGCTGGTGACGGCGGGCGGCCGGGTCCCGGCGGTCACCGGCACCGGCGCCACGGTCGCCGCCGCCCGCCGCCACGCGTACGCCGCCGCCGGGTGCGTGTCGTGGCCGGGCATGCACTTCCGCAGTGACATTGCCCGAAACGTGAGCGAGGAGGCACGGACCGCATGAGCCGCAAGAGGGTCGCGATCCTCATGGGATCGGCCAGTGACCGCGACAAGATGGCCCCCGCGGCCGACACGCTGGCGCGCTACGGCATCGAGGCCGACGTCCGGGTGATGTCGGCCCATCGCAGTCCCGCGGCGGTGGCGGACTTCGCCTCGTCCGCACGCGACGGGGGCTATGCCGCGATCATCTGCGGCGCCGGGATGGCCGCCCACCTGGCGGGCGCGGTCGCCGGCCACACGACGTTGCCCGTCATCGGCGTGCCACTGTCGGGTGGCGCGCTCAACGGCGTGGACGCGCTCTACGCCACCGTGCAGATGCCCAAGGGGATCCCGGTGGCCACCGTCGCCATCGACGGCGCCATGAACGCCGCGCTCCTCGCGGTGCAGATGCTCGCCATCGACGACCCGGAGCTGGCTGCGGCACTGGCCAAGCACCGCGACGAGATGGCGCCCAGCCCGACCTGAGAGCCCCGCCCCGCTGGGTTTTCGACCGCAGTCGGTGGGATTCTGAGCGCCCTCAGAAGCCTGGCCGGCGAGCCGCCGATGGTGGTTGCGGCGGAGACCGCGAGGTGTCAACATGCCCCGCCGAATTGAACCGCTGGGGACGCAGTGGCCGGTTGAGGGGGTGCACGGCGGTGCCCGCCGCGGCTGGACATGCAACCGGGGCCGCGCCCCCCGCGCAGTGGGGAAGGACATATGCAATGGCGCATGGAACTCTGACGTCGCGCGCACGCGGCGTCGTCGGTCTGACGTCTCTCATGGCGGGGGCGGGGTTGTTGGTTGCGGCCCTCGCGGGTCCAGCCGCCGCCCACGAGTCGTCCGTGGAGCCCAAGCCGAAGGACGAGGGGCTCAGCTGCCTCCAGCTCGCGGACAAACACGCCGGCGGTCAGTCGTGGCAGCAGTTCACGATCGACGACGTCGCCGATGGCGACCACGCCGACACCTATACGGTCGACGGCGTCGGCACGGTCACCGTCACGGTCAAGGGCGGCAAGACGTTCGAGTGGAGCTCGACGTTCGGCATCGACGCCATCTATGTACAGGGTCGCGATGCCGCGCTGAGCCCGAACTCGTACTTCTACCTGTACGCGTCCGACCAGGAGGCCACCGACAAGGAGGCCACCGAGGACGTCGACCTCGGCACGCCGCCCTGGCACAAGTGGGACACCAACAAGATCGAGTCGATCTCCTTCTGCTACGACCAGGAGAAGGAGACGCCGCCGACCAGCGAGACCACGATGCCGAGCGAGTCGACGACATCGTCCGTGGTGGAGTCGACCACGACGTCGGTGGAGTCGACCACGACGTCCGTCGAGCAGACGACCACAACGCAGCCACCAACCTCTACGACGGCGGCCGAGGGCGGTTCCACGACGACCGTGCAGGTCACCGGTGGCAACCTCCCGAGGACGGGTAGCGACACCACGTGGATGCTGCTCGCGTTCGGCGGGGTCTTGGTGGTCGGGGGCGGCGCGCTGATCGCCACGACCCGCATCGTCCGCCGGCGCGGCGCCTGACGCCGCGCGCTGGCGAATCACGCCCTGGCCAACGGGGCCGGCCGACGGGTCCTCGCCGGCGGCCGGCCCCGACCGCCAGACTGGGTGCAGTGAAACCGGTCCTGCCCGACGTGCTGGCGTCGCGGTACGCCAGCCAGCCGATGGTCGAGCTGTGGTCGCCCGAGCGCAAGGTGCGACTCGAGCGCGAGCTTTGGGTGGCTGTGATGCAGGCGCAACGGGCCCTCGGCGTCGACATCCCCGCCGAGGCGATCGACGACTACCGCGCCGTCATCGACACGGTCGACCTGGCGTCCATCGAGGCCCGGGAGCGGGTGACCCGCCACGACGTGAAGGCCCGGATCGACGAGTTCTCCGCCCTCGCCTGCCACGAGCACGCCCACAAGGGCATGACCTCGCGCGACCTCACGGAGAACGTCGAGCAGCTCCAGGTGCGCCTCGCCCTGGAGCTGGTGCGCGACCGGATGGTCACGGGGCTCGCCCGCCTGGCCGAACGGGCCGCCGAGCACGCCGGGCTGGTCATGGCGGGCCGGACCCACAACGTGGCGGCGCAGGCGACGACGCTCGGCAAGCGGTTTGCGAACGCCGGCGAGGAGCTCCTGCAGGCCTACCGCCGCGTCGGCGAGCTGCTGGCGCGCTATCCGCTGCGAGGGATCAAGGGCCCGGTCGGCACCCAGCAGGACATGCTCGACCTCCTCGGCGACGAGGCCGCGGTCGACCGGCTCGAGTCGTCCGTCCTGGAGCACCTGGGGTTCGGTGCGGCGCTCACCAGCGTCGGCCAGGTCTACCCCCGGTCCCTCGACCTCGACGTCGTGGCCGCCCTGGCCCAGGCGGTGGCCGGTCCGTCGTCGCTGGCGCTCACGATCCGCCTGATGGCGGGCCACGAGCTGGTGACCGAAGGCTTCGCGCCGGGCCAGGTCGGCAGCTCGGCGATGCCCCACAAGATGAACACGCGCTCGTGCGAGCGGATCGGCGGGCTGGCCGTCGTGGTGCGCGGCTACCTCTCGATGGTGTCCGAGCTGGCCGGCGGCCAGTGGAACGAGGGCGACGTCTCCGACTCGGTGGTGCGGCGGGTGGCCCTGCCCGGCGCGTTCCTCGCCACCGACGGGCTCTTCGAGACGCTCCTGGCGGTCCTCGACGGGTTCCGCGCCTACCCGGCCGTGATCGAGCGCGAGCTCGAGCGGTACCTCCCGTTCCTCGCTACCACCAAGGTCCTGATGGCCGCGGTGCGCGCCGGCGTCGGTCGGGAGCGGGCGCACGAGGCCATCCAGGAGCACGCGGTGGCGGTGGCGCAGGCCTTGCGGGACGGTGCCGCCGCGAACGACCTGGCCGAACGCCTGGCCGCCGACGCCCGGCTGGGACTCGACCGGGCGGCCGTCGACGCCGTGCTCTCCGACCGCGCCGGGTTCGTCGGCACCGCCGTCCACCAGGTCGATGCCTTCTGCCGGCAGGTCGAGGCGATCGTCGCCGAGCACCCCGAGGCGGCCCGCTACCGTCCGGAGCCGATCCTCTAGTCATCGCCGCCACCAACCCGCACAGCTCCCTGGGAGGCTCCGCCGTGACCGGTGCTCCAGCACTCGGCCTGCCCCACGTCCACTCCGGCAAGGTTCGGGACATCTACGCCGTCGGCGACGACCGGCTGCTGATGGTGACGAGCGATCGCATCTCGGCGTTCGACGTCGTCATGGCCGAGCCGATACCCCACAAGGGGCGGGTCCTCACCGGGATGTCGGCCTTCTGGTTCGCCGAGCTGTCCGACGTCGTGCCCGGCCACCTCGTCTCCACGTCCCTCGACGACCTCCCGGCCTCGGCCAGGGCCGTAGCCAGCGAGGCCGACCTGGCCGGGCGGGTGATGCTCACGACCAAGGCCCAGATGCTCCCGGTCGAGTGCATCGTGCGGGGCTACATCACCGGTTCGGCGTGGAAGGAGTACCGCGCCGACGGCACGATGCACGGCACCCGGCTTCCGGCCGGCCTGATGGAGTCCGAGCGCCTGCCGGAACCTGTGTTCACGCCGTCGACCAAGGCCGACGAGGGCCACGACGAGAACATCTCGTTCGGCGCCGCGGCCGGGCTGCTGGGCGAGGCGCTCGCGGGCAAGGTGCGCGCGGTGTCGCTCGAGCTGTACCGCCGGGGTGCCGAGTGGGCCCGCGAGCGCGGCATCATCATCGCCGACACCAAGTTCGAGCTGGGCCTCGTCGAAGGGGACGTCGTGCTGTGCGACGAGGTGCTCACGCCCGACTCGTCCCGCTTCTGGCCCACGGATGCCTACGCCCCCGGCACGACGCCGCCGTCGTTCGACAAGCAGCCAGTACGCGACTACCTCGACGGGCTCGACTGGGACAAGAGGCCGCCGCCCCCGCCGCTGCCCGGCGAAGTGGTGTCGGCGACCAGCTCCCGCTACGTCGAGGCGTACGAGCGCGTGACGGGGCGGTCGTTCGCCGACTGGCCCGGCGCGGGTGCCTGACGCCCACGTATTCGACCTCCAGTTCGAGTGGGGGCCGAACGGGCTGGAGCGGCTCGGTCCGGGCGCCGCCGGCATCGTCATCGTCGACGTGCTCCGGTTCACCACCGCGGTGTCCGTCGCCGTCGACCGCGGTGCCACGGTGTTGCCGTACCCCTGGGCTGATGACCACGCCGAGACCTACGCGGCCCAGCACAACGCGCTGCTGGCCGGCGCGCGCGCCGGGGCGCCGGAGGCACCCCGCTGGTCCCTCTCGCCCGTTGACCTCGCTCGGCTCCGGGCCGGCACGAGGCTGGTCCTGCCGTCGCCGAACGGCTCGGAGCTGGCCTTCCGGGCGCGCCGGCACGCGCCGCACGCCGCCGTCCTGGCGGGCTGTCTCCGCAACGCCTCCGCGGTGGCGCGCGAGGCGGCGGCCTCGCTGCGCTCCGGCCCCGTCGCGGTCATCGCCGCCGGTGAGCGCTGGCCGTCCGACGCTCTCGCGCTGCGCCCGGCGGTCGAGGACCTGCTCGGTGCCGGCGCCGTCCTGCGCGCGCTGCGGGTGCTGTCGGGCGTGGCTCCGGGGCGCGTCTCACCGGAGGCGCGTGCGGCCATGGCGGCCTTCGACGAGGCCCGGGACGACCTGGAGGACTGGCTGCTCGCCTGCGCATCCGGGCGGGAGCTCGTCGCGCGGGGACGGCGGGACGACGTGACCGCGGCCGCGGCGCTCGACGTCGAGGCGATCGCCCCCGTGCTCCTCGGCGCCGGCTTCGTCGGTGCGCCGGCCCGATCGGTCGGCCATCTACGCTGAGCCCATGAGCCAAGAGGCCGGGGCGTAATGCGTTTCGCGGTGCTCGTCGAGACCCGCCTGCGTGACGGCGTCGCCGATCCGCAGGGGGCGACGATCGAACGCTCGCTGCCGGCGCTGGGCTTCGACGGGGTGTCCGGCGTGCGGGTGGGCAAGGCGTTCCGCTTCACGATCGAGTCCGGTGACGCGGCGGCCGCACGCGCCGAGGTCGAGGACATGTGCAAGCGGTTCCTGGCCAACCCGGTGATCGAGGACGCCACCATCTCCATCGAGCGCCAGGGGGCCACCTGATGGCGTCACGCGTCGGCGTCGTGGTCTTCCCGGGTTCGAACTGCGAGTTCGACGTGGTCGAGGCCGTGCGCGGCCTCGGGGGTCAGGCCGAGTTGCTGTGGCACGGCGACGCATCGCTGGGCGGCGTGGACGCCGTAGTGCTGCCCGGGGGGTTCGCCCACGGCGACTATCTGCGGCCCGGTGCCATCGCCCGCTTCTCGCCCATCATGCGGGCGGTCGACGCCTTTGCGAGCGACGGCGGCCCGGTGATCGGCATCTGCAACGGGTTCCAGGTGCTGTGCGAGTCGGGGCTCCTACCCGGTGCGCTCCAGAAGAATGCGGGGCTCAAGTTTCTGTGCAAGCCGGTGACGGTTCGGGTCGAGACCGACACGACCGCGCTCACGGTCGACGTGCGCGTCGGTCGCGAGCTGCGGATCCCGATCAACCACTTCGAAGGCAACTACACCTGTTTGCCCGACACGCTGGCCGAGCTGCGGGCAGACGATCGCATCGTGCTCCGCTACACCGACAATCCCAACGGATCGGTCGACGATATCGCCGGCATCTGTTCGGCCGGGCGCAACGTCGTCGGCCTGATGCCGCATCCCGAGCGGGCCTGCCATCCGCTGCTCGGGTCGACGGATGGCACACCGCTGTTGCGCTCGCTCCTGGTCAGGGCGGGCGCCGTCGCGGCGTGATCCGATCACCGGTCAGCTGCTACGGGAGATGCCGGCCTTCTCCAGAACGGGCGCCGGCACGCCGAGCTCGCGCCAGGCCGAGTACGAAATGCCCTTGCGCTGGCTGTACGGAGCGGCCGACTTGACGAACTCCTTTTCGAGTTTGTCGAGGTCTACTTTGGATTCGCTGGCTGCCAGGGCGGCCCTCAGATCGAGGCGTTCCTGAGCGAGATGGAGGCGCTTGAGGGGATCGGCCGACGCGTATTCGGCCTCAACGGCGGTCAATCGCCGCTTAATAGAATCGGGAGTGCGCTTGCGACCGCGGCGGGGTTTGTGGGCCTCCAGTGCTTCGAGGTAGCGGCGAACCGCTCGACCCTGGTCACGGCCCTCCGCCAATGCAGCCTTGTGCTCGCGACTCATCGGTGTGCGCTTGCGTGGAGACTGGGGCATGGACGCGCAGCATATTTCTCGTCGCTCTCGATTTCCATTTCGCCAGCCCGCGACGACGACCGAAACCGCATTGACGGTCGCCGGAATCGTGCCATGGGACCGCGTAGCGTCGACCCCTGTCGCCTACTCTTGCGAATCGTGAGCGCGCGAAGCGAGCGAACCGGACGGGTGTGCCGGTGAGCGGCGACGAACCGATCCACCGGGCCTTGGGGCTCTCCGACGACGAGGCCGCAGCCGTCGACCGCATCCTCGGGCGACAGCCGAATCACCTCGAGCTCGCCATGTTCGCGGTGATGTGGTCCGAGCATTGCTCGTACAAGTCCAGCCGCCTGCACCTCCGCCGGCTGCCCACCGAGGGGCCCACGGTCCTGGTCGGTCCCGGCGAGAACGCCGGTGTCGTCGATGTCGGGGACGGGATCGCGGTTGCCTTTCGCATCGAGAGCCACAACCACCCGTCGGCGATCGAGCCATATCAGGGGGCGGCGACCGGCATCGGCGGCATCCTGCGCGACGTGTTCACCATGGGGGCCCGGCCGGTGGCGCTCATGGACCCGCTGCGCTTCGGTCCCTTATCCGATGCGCGCAGCCGGTGGATTGCGGAAGGTGTCGTGGCCGGCATCAGCGGATACGGCAACTCGGTCGGTGTTCCGACCGTGGGCGGCGAGGTCGTCTTCGACGAGACCTTCCAGGACAACCCGCTCGTGAACGTGTTCTGCCTCGGCGTCATGCCGGTTGGGCGACTGGTGCTCGGCAGGGCGTCCGGTGTGGGCAATCTCGCCGTCCTCGTGGGGTCAATGACCGGGCGCGACGGCATCGGTGGCGTGTCGGTGCTGGCGTCGGCCGGGTTCAGCGACGACGAGGCCGATGCCGCCAAGCGACCCAGCGTGCAGGTGGGCGACCCCTTCGAGGAGAAGCGCCTGATCGAGGCGTGCCTCGCCCTGCTCGACGCCGACCTGGTCGTCGGGATCCAGGACCTGGGCGGTGCCGGCCTGACCTGCGCCACCAGCGAGACGGCCAGCCGCGGCGGCGTGGGGATGGACGTCTACGTCTCCGAGGTGCCCCAGCGCGAGGCGGGCATGGAGCCGTTCGAGGTGATGACCAGCGAGAGCCAGGAGCGCATGCTGGCCATCGTCGAGCCGCGGCACCTGGACGAGGTGCTGTCGATCTGTCGCCACTGGGACGTGGCTGCGGCCGTGGTGGGGACGGTCACCGCCGGGGGCCGGCTCCGGGTGCTCGACCGGCTCGACGGCGAGGTGCTCGCCGACGTGCCGGCCGCGTCCCTGCACGAGGACGCGCCGCTGCTCGACCGCCCGCGGGCCGAGCCCGCGGGCCATGCCGCCCGGCTCGCCGACGGCGCCGACGCCGCCCTGGCGCCGCCGGCCGACGCGGGCGCCGACCTGCTGGACCTGCTGTACGACACGTCGTGGGTGTGGTCGCAGTACGACCACCAGCTGTTCCTCAACACGGTCGAGGGACCCGGGGGCGACGCGACGGTGCTCCGGCTGAAGCATCCGCTGACCGGCGACGACACCGGTCGGGGCTTGGCCATGACCTGCGACGGCAACCACCGCTGGTGCGCGCTCGACCCCCGCCGGGGCACCGCGCTCGTGGTGGCCGAGGCCGTGGCGAACCTGGCGTGCGTGGGGGCCCGGCCGCTGGCGCTCGTCAACTGCCTCAACTTCGGCAACCCCGAGCACCCCGAGACGATGTGGCAGCTGTCCGAGGCGGTCGACGGCATGGGCGAGGCGTGCCGGGCGCTCTCGCTGCCGGTGGTGGGGGGCAACGTCAGCCTCTACAACGAGAGCCGGGGCCGCGACATCGATCCGACGCCGATCGTGGCCGTGGTCGGGATGATCGACGAGCTGGCCGCCCCGCCCCCCGGTGTGGGCCTGGTCGACGGGACCCGGCTGGTGGTGCTGGGCCCCGAGCCGGACACGCTGTCGGGCTCGCAGTGGGCGTGGCGCCGCGGCCACACGTCCGGCACGCCGCCGGCCCTCGACCTGGCGCGGCACCGGGCGGTCTGTGAGCTCGTGCGGGGACTGGTCACCGACGGGCTGGCGCTCGGCGTCCACGACACGGCCGACGGCGGGCTGGGCCTGGCGCTGGCCGAGATGGCCGTACGGAGCAAGGTCGGCTTCGTGGCCCGGTCCCCAGCGGGCGCTGTGGGCCACCGTTGGCTGTTCGGCGAGTCACCCGGCCGGTTCGTGCTGGCCGTCGACCCGGCCGCGCTGGCCGAGCTGCAGCGCCGCTGTCGCAATGCCGGCGTGGATGCAGCGGTCGTGGGCGATGCCGGCGGTGACCGCCTCGCCGTCGAGGGGTTGGTCGACGTGGCGCTGGCCGACGCCGTGGCGGCGTGGACGGGCCGGCTGCCTCAGCTGCTCGGCCACGGCACGACCCAGGGCTGACCCAACCCCCGCCCCCGGTAGACCACCCTGCCCGAGGCAATAACCAACGGTGCGCCAGGCCCGAGGCAATGGCTCACGGGAACCGGGAGCTATTGCCTCACGCTCGACGAAGCGTTCGCTATTGCCTCGGGTTCCGGGCCAGGTTCGTCGGGCGCGGGGGTTGGTCGGGGGTCGCCGGCTCGCCGTCGTGGCCGTCGCGGCGCAGGGCGCCGATGAGCCCGGCCTCGGCCTCGTCGATCGCGACGTCGGGATGCAGGTCGTGGACGATGCGCCACATGACCCGGTCGAGCACCAGGAACTTGGCGAGCCACACGGCGGCGAAGCCGCTGAGCTGGGCGATCACCACCGCGAGCGTGGTGCCCCAGCGGTGGTCGGCGTAGTTGACGGCGATCAACGACAGGATCATCCCCAGCACCGACATCACCCAGAACGGCACGACCTCGCCCCACAGGCGGTTCTTGCCGGTCTGGTGCCACGTCCAGTAGCGGTTGATCAGGTAGTTGGGGATGGCGCCCAGCGTCACCGACACCAGGTTGGCCACCAGCTCGTTCCACCCCAGGACGCCGTAGCCGATTGCCAGCACCGGCACGCCGACGCTTACACCGGCGATCGACGCCGCGGAGTAGCGGGCCAGCTTCACGACCGTGGGCGAGCGCACGTCGATGACCATCCCCGCTGAGCCTATGCGGCGCCGGGTGGTTCGCCGGTGCGGCCGTCCGAACCGGCAGAATGACCACGTGATCGCCTCCCCGACCAACCGGCCGGCCACCGACGCCGATCACGTGCGCGAGGCGTGCGGGGTCGTCGGGGTCCACGCCCGCGGGCCGGTGGCGGTGGCCCGCCTCACCTACCTGGGGCTTTTCGCCCTGCAGCACCGGGGCCAGGAGGCGGCGGGCATGGCCGTGAGCGACGGCGACACCCTGACCGTGGTCAAGGACCAGGGCCTGGTGGCCAGCGTGTTCGACGACCGCACGCTGGCCGGGCTCACGGGACACCTCGCCATCGGGCACTGCCGGTACTCGACCACCGGCTCGTCGACCTGGCGGAACGCGCAGCCGGCCTACCGCTCGGTGGGTGAGCAGATGTTCGCGCTGGGTCACAACGGCAACCTCGTGAACACCGAGAAGCTCGCCGCCGACGCCGGGATGCTGGAGGGCACGGTCACCAGCGACAGCGACCTCGTGGCCGAGCTCATCGCGGCCGAGCTGTCGATCGACCTGGCCGCCGAGGAGCTCGCCGACCTCGGCGCCCCGGTCGTCCCGGCCGAGGACGGGCCGCGCGGCCGCCTGGAGCGAGCGGTCGCGAGCGTCGTCCGCCGGCTGGAGGGTGCCTACTCGTTCGTGATCATGGACGAGGCCCGCGTCATCGGGGTCCGCGACCCGAACGGGTTCCGGCCGCTGTGCCTGGGCCGTCTGAATGCCCCGGACGCGCCCGCAGCCCCGGCGGACGCCCTGGACACCCCCGACAGCGCGGGTGACGACCGGGGCGGCTGGGTGTTGGCGTCGGAAACGCCCGCGCTCGACATCGTCGGCGCCACCTTCGTGCGCGAGCTCGAGCCGGGCGAGATGGTGGTGATCGACGACGCCGGCGTCCGGTCGCTGCGTCCGCACGGTGCGGACGCCGGCGTGCCGCGGCTGTGCCTGTTCGAGTTCGTCTACTTCGCCCGACCCGACAGCCGGCTGTACGGGCAGAGCGTCCACCAGGCCCGCATTCGCATGGGCGAGCAGCTCGCAGAGCAGGCGCCAGTGGACGCCGACATGGTGATGGGGGTGCCCGAGTCGGGCGTTCCGGCGGCCGAGGGGTTCTCCCGGCGTAGCGGCATCCCACTGGGACAGGGCCTGGTCAAGAACCGGTACATCGGCCGCAGCTTCATCGCGCCCAGCCAGGAGATGCGGGCCCAGGCGGTGCGCATGAAGCTCAACCCCCTGCGCGAGAACATCGACGGGAAGCGGCTGGTCGTGGTGGACGACTCCATCGTGCGGGGCACGACCCAGAAGCAGCTGGTGCGGATGCTCCGCGAGGCCGGCGCCCGCGAGGTCCACCTCCGGATCACCTCGCCGCCGGTCGCCTGGTCGTGCTTCTACGGGATCGACACGGGGGATCGGGACGAGCTCATCGCCGCGCAGCTCGACGTCGACGAGATCCGCAGCTACCTGAACCTCGACACGCTCGCCTACCTGACGCTCGAGCGCCTGGTCGAGGCCACCGGCGCCGCCGCTGCGGGCTTCTGCGACGCCTGCTTCACGGGTGACTACCCGGTGCCGGTCCCGGTCACGTTGCGCAAGCACGTGCTCGAGGCCGACGGGCGCCCGCTGGATCGGCACGTGCAGCCCGCCCTCGACGGCACCGTCGCCTGATGTCGGCCCATGGGTGAGACCTACCGGGGCGCGGGCGTCGACATCGCCGCCGGCGAGGCGGCGGTCGCCCGGATCAGGGACAAGGTCCGCTCGACCTACCGGCCCGAGGTGCTCGGGGACATCGGCGGCTTCGGCGGGCTGGTCACGCTGCCGGCCGGGTACCGCGAGCCCGTCCTCGTGTCGTCGACGGACGGGGTGGGCACCAAGGCGATGGTGGCCCGGGCCGCCGGCCGGCTCGACACGATCGGCATCGACCTCGTGGCCATGTGCGTCGACGACATCGCCTGCGTCGGCGCCGAGCCGCTGTTCCTCCTCGACTACATCTCGGTCGGCACGCTCGACCCCGACCTGATCGACGCCCTGGTCAGCGGGGTGGCCGAGGGCTGCCGGCGCGCCGGCTGTGCGCTGGTGGGCGGCGAGATGGCCGAGCACCCGGGCGCGTTGGCGCCCGGCGAGTTCGACCTCGTGGGGTTCGCCGTGGGCGTGGTCGAGCGCGACCGGATGCTCACCGGCGATACCGCCCGGCCCGGCGACGCGCTGGTCGGGCTCCCGTCCCCGGGGCTGCGCTGCAACGGCTACTCGCTGGCCCGCAGGGTGTTGTTCGAGCGTGCCGGGTTGGCGCTCGACGACGAGCTCTTCCCGGGGCACTCCGTGGCCGACGAGCTGCTGCGCCCGTCGGTGATCTACGCCCGGGCGCTGCTGGCGCTGATGGGGGACGTCGACGTGCGTGCCGTCGCCCACATCACGGGGGGCGGGCTGGTCGGCAACCTGCCCCGGGTGCTGCCCGCGGGGGTGGACGCCGAGCTGGAGCGGTCCGCCTGGGAGGTCCCGCGGGTGTTCGCCGAGATCCAGCGGCACGGCGACGTGGCGGACGACGAGATGGCCCGGGTGTTCAACCTCGGGCTCGGCATGGTGGTCGTCCTCCCGCCGGACGACGTGGCACGGGCGCTGGCGGTGCTGCGCGACGCCGGCCACGCGGCCGTGGAGGTGGGGCGCCTGGTCGCCGCCCCGGATGGCGACGGGCGGGAGGTGCGCCTGCGGTGACTGCGCCGGCGAGCACGACCACGGAGGCCCTCATCGAGCACCTGCTGCGCCATGCCGTGCGGCGCGGCGACTTCGTGCTCAAGTCCGGCAAGCCCAGCGGCTGGTTCATCGACGCCAAGCAGACGACCTGCCGTCCCGACGGCATGCTGCTCGTCGCCGACGCCCTGCTGGAGGTGCTGCCCGAGGACATCACCGCGATCGGCGGCCTGACCATGGGCGCCGACGCCGTGGCCTTCGGCACCGCCGCGGTGGCCGCGACCCGGGGACGCCGGCTGCGGAGCTTCAGCGTGCGCAAGGAGACGAAGGACCACGGCGGTGGCGGCCGCGTCGCCGGCGCGCTCGAGCCGGGCGATCGTGTCGCCCTGACCGAGGACGCCGCCACCCGCGGCGTGTCGATGCTGGAGGCCGCCGAGGTGGTGCGGGCGTGCGGCGCGGTGCCGGTGCTGCTCGTGCCGGTGGTCGACCGGGGCGGCACCTGCGCCGGCCTGGCGGCGGAGGCCGGCCTCGCCTATCACGCCCTGGTCACGGCCCCCGACCTGGGCTTCCCGTACGAGAAGGACGTCCCGTAGGGCACCCCACCCTTCGCGTTTTCGCCGCGGGATTGGCCGTCCTGGCGACCATTTCCGCGGCGAGAACGCGGGGTTCGCGGGTTCGTCAGGCGGTCGCTGTCGCCCGGGGCCGCAGGGTCACGGTCACGCTCTCGTCCTCGTCGTCGACGACCAGGTCGTCGGCGGGCACACCGGCCGCCACCGCGCGGCTGCGGGCCAGGTCCAGCTCGTCGGTCGGCCCCGACCAACCGAGACCCGTGAGGACCAGCCCGTGGTCGAGCTCGATCGTCACCTGCTCGCACACGGCCGCCAGCACCCCCAGCAGGTCGGTGGCCGCGAGCAGGAACGTCACCGGATCGGCGGGCTCCACCGAATCGGGGGCGAGCACCTCGACGTCGACGCCCACCTCCTCCCGCAGGCGCTCGCCCTCCCGGACCAGCGCCTCCTCCAGCTGCTCGGACACCGTCCCCGAGCGAACGCCGCGGGCCTCGGGTAGCGCCCCCACGACCCCGGCCCAGCGCCGGGTGAGGATGGCAAGGAGGATGGCCCAGCTCGCGCCCGGCGCGCCCTCCGCCGACGCCGATCCGTCGACGGTGCTGAGCAGGGCCTGATACTCGCTGGTCCGCACCGCGGCCTCGGCGGTCGCCCGCTCCGCAGACGACACCCGGTTCCGTTGCTGGGTGAGCGCCTCGACCGCTGCCGCGTGATCGGCCCGGGCCCGGGCCAGGTCGCTCTCGAGGCGGCCGTACGCCGTGGTGCCCCGCTCGTGGGCCTGGCGCAGCTCGTGGCGCTCCACGAGCCACCCCGCCCGCTCGGCGGTGAGGGCCGACACGCTGGCCTCGAGCTTGGCCGTCCGCTCCTCGGCGTCCGCCAGCGTCGACTCGGCCTGAGCGGCCCGCTCCATCGCTGCACGCACCTTGGCGTCGGCACCCCGGACCGCCCGGCGCGTCCCGATCGCCCTCCACGCCAGCCATCCGCACGCCACCGCCAGGACGGCCGCAACGATCCCCAGGATCCCCGAGACCACGATGCAACGCTAGTTGGCGCGAGCGCCAGTAGCTCCCTCGTCAGTCGCCGGTCACCTGCCGGTCCGGATGAGCCGGACCCGGCTCACCGAGGCGATGCGTTCCTCGGCCAGGCGGTCGGCCGCCTCGGCGGTGGTGATGCCCTCGGCGTCGGCCCGGTCGAACACCGCCAGCAGCGTTTCGTGGATCGACCGGATGCGCGCGTAGGCGCGCGCCCGGTCGTAGCCGTGTGGCTCCTCGGCGATGTTGATCACGCCGCCGGCGTTGGCCACGAAGTCGGGCGCGTAGACCACGCCCCGCTGGCGCAGCCGCTCGGCGTCGGACAGCTCGGCGAGCTGGTTGTTGGCCGAGCCCACGACGGCGTCGCAGCCCAGCTCGGGGATCGTCGTCGCGTTCAGGGCGCAGCCCAACGCACAGGGCGAGAAGATGTCGCACGAGACGGCGTGTGCGCCGTCGGGTGCCACCGGCACCGCCCCGTGGCGGTCGACCACCGATTCGACGGCGGCGTCGTTCACGTCGGCGACCGTGAGCTTCGCCCCCTCCTCGGCCAGGTGGTCGGCGAGCGCCGCGCCCACCTTGCCCACGCCGGCGATGCACACGTGCCGTCCGGCCAGGGAGGGCCCGCCCCACAGCCGTTCCGCCACCGCCTTCATGGCCCAGAGAACGCCCCAGGCCGTGGCCGGCGACGGGTCCCCCGAGCCACCGAGCGACTCGCTGACGCCGGTGACGTGGCGGGTCTCGCGCCGGATCAGGTCCATGTCGGCCTGGCTGGTGCCGACGTCCTCAGCCGTGATGTAGCGCCCGCTCAGGCCCTCGACGAACCGGCCGTAGGCCCGGAGCAGGGCCTCGCTCTTGTCCCTGGCGGGGTCGCCGATGATCACGGCCTTGCCGCCGCCCTGGTCGTTGCCGCAGACCGCGTGCTTGTAGGTCATCCCCTGAGCCAGCCGGCACACGTCGACCACGGCCTCGTCCTCGGAGGCGTAGGGATAGAAGCGGGTCCCGCCCAGGGCGGGGCCGAGCGCCGTCGAGTGGATGGCGACGATGGCCCGCAAACCCGTCTCGGAATCGTGGAAGAAGGCCACCTCCTCGAACCCGTCGGCCTTCAGGATGTCGAATACTGGTGACACTGACGGGAGGGTATCCCCTGTAAGGCTCCGGCTCGTTCGGGCACCGGTGTACCGTCCGGCGCCGTGGCGACCGAGCTGTGGCCCCGGGAGGCGCTCGAGATGGCGCTCGAGAGCGACGTCGCGGGCCTGCTGACGATGCGGTTGCTGCTGGCCCAGCCGGACTGGGTGCACCGGCGCGTCGACGCCCTGGAGTACCGCGACAGCACGACCTTCCGCCGCCGCCAGAGCGTCCACTTCACCGTGCCGGACGCGTCGCCCGAGCTGGTGATCGGGCAAACGACGGCGCGGCTCGTCCCGCTGACCACGCTCCGCAAGGAGACGCTGGTCAACTTCGACTGCCGCGACGAGTCGGGGGCGGCGTTGCCGGTGCTCACCCGCGGCCAGCAGGCGCTGCTGATGGTGCGGGCGATGACCGGCTGGGCCGAGGGGATCCTCGGGGTGCCGCTGGCGCCGGACCTCGTCGGGGACATCGAGGCGCTGCTGACGACCCCCGGCGCCGACGCTCACGAGGCGCGAGCGCGCATGCGCGCCGACGACGCGGGCGGCCACCGGGCGGCGCTGCGCGCCGACGGGCTGTTCCCGCTGATGCTCGACCAGTTCACCGACCAGTTCCTGCTGGCCACCCTGGTGCATGACCCACCCGGCACGCAGCGGATCGTGAAGTTCTCGTACGAGGAGCTGGGTGACCTGGCGCCGGAGCCCTGGCCCCGGGCGCCGCTGGCGGCGCTGTGCTGGATCCCCCGGCAGGCGGCGTCGGCCACGGAGAGCCTGTTCTCCACAGAGAGCTATCACTTCGAGGCCGACATGCCGGCCGGGGTCGACGTCCCAGTGGCGAGCCTGTGGGTGGGGTCGACCGAGAACGACATGGCGTGCATCGACGTCGACACCGGCGGGCACCTGCGCATCGCGCTGCGGGCGACCGACTTCGAGCGGGGCGTGGCGGAGGTGCGCTGGTCGTTGCGGCCCGCCCGCCGCGGCTGGCTGCGCACCGCCTGGATCGCCACGGCGCTGTCGGCCCTGACCCTCACGGTGGGCGCCTGGCGGCTGGACACCATCACCTCCGGTGGCGTGGCGGACGACGCGACGGGGTCCGCGGCGTCCGATGCCCTGGGGGCCGGCACGCGCACCGAGCTGGCGGCGGCGGTGATCCTGGCGCTCATCGGCACCCTGGGCGGCCTCGTCGCCCGGATCGAGGAGCACCCGCTGGTGTCGCGGCTCCTCGAGTGGCCGCGCCGCCTCGCCGGGGTGGCGGCGTTGCTGCCGTTCATCGCGGCCGGCACCTTGGTCGTCGGCCCGGCTGGCACGAGCCGGCGCGTGGTGTGGGCACTGCTCGCCGCGGTCGGCGTGGCCATCGCCGGGATCTTCGCCGTGGCGTTCGCCCGCCCCGTGACGGCGGCCGACCGGCCGCCACCGGACCTCGCGTGACGCGTCACCGGACCGTATGCTTGTTGCCATGTCGTCGTCGACGCGGTCGAGCATCGTGCGCACGCGGGTCAGCGGCGTGACGGTCCTGCCGAGCGCAGAGGGCCCGTCGCCGCGATCCGATCCGCGGTGGACCTCCGAACGGGCGCACCGCACCGATCGCCTGCTGGGCCGGCTCGTAGCCCGCAAGCGCAACTCGACCCGGTCCTGACCGCGCCGCGAGCTGCGGCTCCAGCCGGGCCTGCGCCGTCACCGGTGCACCGCGCCGCGAGGGCTCCGTGGCACCATCTCCGCAGTGCGAAGCCGCACCCGGCTGGGGATTCTGATGGTCGCGTCGGTGCTGGTCGCCGGCGCCCTGGCGGGGACGGCCGCTGACTCCGGCGGATCCCGGTCGGCGACGGGGCCGCGCCGGCCGGATGGCGGGTCGCCGGCGACAGGGCCGGGCCGGACGGCCGCAGCTGTCGCGACCACCGCCGCGACCACCGTGGGGCCGCAGCTCCCGCCGACGGCGGGGCTGCGGCTGCAGAGGCTGAGGACGGTCGTCGCCACCGAGCAGACCGGCCAGCTCTCGCCCAAGTCGATCGTCGCGTCGGGCACGAGCGTCGTCTACGCGCAGAACATGATCTACAGCCACAGCATCACGGCGTTCGACGCCGACGGTGACTACGTGGCGACCATCCCGGACGCCGTGGAGCTCGCCCGGTTCGGCATCACCGGCTTTCCTCCCGGGACGGTCCGCGGCGGCCCGGTCGAGCTCGCGTTCTCGCCCGACCGCACCAAGGCGTACACGTCGAACTACTCGATGTTCGGTCCGGGGTTCGCGCATCCGGGCGGCGACGCCTGTCCGCCGTCGAGCGGCGTCGACCCGAGCTTCGTCTATCGCATCGACGTCGCCACCCACCGGATCGACCAGGTGATCCAGGTCGGCGCGGTGCCCAAGTACGTGGCCACGACGCCGGACGGCCGCTACGTGCTCGTGACCAACTGGTGCACCGACGACCTCAGCGTGATCGACGTCGGGGCCGGACGCGAGGTGCGGCGGCTGCCCATGGGGCGGCACCCGCGCGGCATCGCCGTGTCCCCCGACTCGAGCCGCGCCTACGTGGCCATCATGGGCGGCCGGGAGATCAAGGCGGTCGACCTGGCGTCGTTCGGGGTGGCGACGCTCGGCGACGCGGGCGCCGGGCCGCGCCACATCGTCACCAGCCCCGACGGCGCGTTCCTGTACGTGACGCTCAACGGGGACGGCCGCATCGCCAAGATCGACGCCCGCAGCGGTGCGGTCGAGGCGACGGTGGCCACTGGCGCGGAGCCCCGCAGCATGGACATCGCCGCCGACGGCCAGTCGCTGTACGTCGTGAACTACGCGTCGTCGACGGTGTCGAAGGTGACGACGGCCGACATGGCCGAGGTGCAGGAGGTTCCGACCGCCCGCCATCCGATCGGCATCACCTACGACCGGGGGACCGGCCGGGTGTGGGTCGCGTGCTACGAGGGCGAGATCGAGATCTTCGAGGACCGCTGAACCAGGGGGTTAGGGCGGCGCCACGGCTCGCCTCACCAGCGAAACCTTGACGCGTCCTCGGTCGAGCGTTGACGCGACCGTCCGTAGGTTCGGGGTCATGAGCGACGAGCCGCACGCGCTCCACTTCATGTGCGTCGGGCTCGTTGCGGCGACGCGAGCCACGATCGGGGTCCCGGCCCCATGACCAGGACCGCCGAGCGTGGGCCGTCGGCAGGGGAGCGAGTGCCCGAGCGTGCCCACCCGGCGACGGGGACCTCGGACGGGCCCCCGATCCGGCGCCATCCCGGCGATGTCGTGCGCGTCGCGGTCGGCGTGGTCGTGCTCGCCGTCTCGGCCGCGTTCGCCGGCACCGGGCGGCTGAGCACGTTCGAGCGCGACCTCTTCCGCCTCGCGAACCACCTCCCGTCGGCGCTGGAGGTCCCGCTGATCACGGTCATGCAGGCGGGCGCCATCGGCGCCGTCCCGGCGTGCGCAGCTGCCGCCCTGGTTGCCCGGCGCCCCCGGCTCGCCCGCGACCTGGCCGTCGCCGGCACTGCCACGTGGCTGCTGGCCAAGGCCGTGAAGGCGATCGTAAACCGCGCCCGCCCCGACGCGCTGCTGCCC
>Ga0081455_10002613_pt1 | contig 21347 bp, 18 predicted proteins | sample TabmetS3T2R1_FD_70207 | JGI IMG/M metagenome (GOLD analysis project Ga0081455, IMG submission 70207) | Tabebuia heterophylla rhizosphere microbial communities from the University of Puerto Rico - S3T2R1 | ecosystem: Host-associated > Plants > Roots > Rhizosphere ...
CCCCGCCACGACGCTCCCTGAGTTCGTCGCATACGCCAAGGCCAACCCGGGCAAGATCAACTATGGGTCGGCCGGCCAGGGCACGCCGCAAAACATTGCTTGCGAGCTCTTCAAGATGATGACCGGGGTGAATTTGGTCCACGTCCCCTACCGCGGCGGTGCTCCTGCGGTCGCCGATCTGATCAGCGGCCAGGTGCAGGTGATTTTCGCTCCGGTGTCGGAATCGATCCAACAAATCAAGGCCGGCAAGCTGCGCGCCCTGGCGGTAACGACCGCGATCCGTTTGGACGTGTTGCCGGACATTCCAACGGTGGCAGAGTTCGTGCCTGGCTATGAGGCCAGCGGTTTTGCGGGCATCGGCGTGCCCAAGGACACCCCGACCGCCATCATCGATATGCTGAACAAGGAGCTCAATGCCGGCCTCGCCGATGGCAAGATCAAAGGCCGGATCGTCGAGCTGGGCGGTACGGTGACCGGGGGCTCGCCTGCGGCATTCGGGACGATCGTCTCAGAGGCCACCGAAAAGTGGGCGAAGGTGATCAGGTTCGCGGGCGTCAAGGCTGAATAGGGCTGGTTACCATCGTAAAGTAACACTTGACATTGCTTGAGATCTGTTGGATGGTGCTGGACGCAACGAGCCACGTTTCGCGAGGGGCTGTCTGCGGTTTTGCCGTCCCAAATAGTGGGTGCACTCCAGGCACCAATGTCGAAACCACTAGCGGAAATTGCTAGAAATGCGGAAATCCTCTGCAATTTCCACGATGCGATCGATTGGCCACAGGCTGATTGGCGTAGCGCTTGCGGAAACCGCGATGGCTCAGGCCGCGAGCTCCAGGATCTCCTTTACCTCGGTCGGTCCGTCGATCTTGCGCGGGTTGCGGGGGACCCAGGGCGTGCCCATCGCCTGCTGGGCGATGCGGTCGAAGTGTTCCTTGCCGACCTTCACTTCACCGAGGCTGCGCGGCATGCCGAGCCCGCGGATGAAGTCGTCAAGCACGTCGCCGGCCTCCTTGCCGGGATGGCCCATGGCCGCGGCGATCAGGGCCTGGCGTTCGGCATTGGCCGGTTTGTTCCAGCGCATCACGGAGGGCAGCATGATGCACGACGTATGTCCGTGCGGGATGTCGAACACCGCGCCGAGCACGTAGCCGATGCCATGACTTGCCCCCATCGGTACGCCCGCGGCCAGCGCCACCATCGACAGCCACGAGCCGACCTGGCAATCGAGGCGAGCCGCCATGTCGTTGGGGGCGGCCTTCACTCGCGGCAGCCCGCGCGCCAGCAGCGACAGGCCATGCAGTGCCGATGCATCGCCATAGGGGCTCGATTCGTTGGAGCAGACGCCTTCCACGCAATGATCGACTGCGCGAATGCCGGTGGAGAGGAAAAGCCACATCGGCGTATGGCGCGTCACCTCGGGATCGAGGATGACGGCCTTCGGGACAATGCCGGGATGGCGGAACAGCTCCTTTACCTTGGCGCGCTCGTCGGTCACGCCGGAGATATGCGAGAACTCGCCCGCCGACAGCGTCGTCGGAATTGAAATCTGGCGCACCGTGGGCGCCTTCATCGGCGGCGTGCCATCCTTGCCGGTGCGCAGCCTGTCGAGCGCTTCGGGCGTGCGGATGTCGTTGGCGAGGCAGAGCTGGACCGCCTTGGCGCCGTCCGTGATCGAGCCGCCGCCCAGGGTGACGATCAGATCGATGTGGGCCTCGCGGGCCTGCTCGGCCGCGGCGATCACGGCCGAGCGCGGCGTGTGCGGCGGCATCCTGTCGAAGGTGCCGACGCAGTGATTGCCGAGCGCGCGCCGCAGCTTCTCGATCTCGTCGGTCTCGCGGTTCAGCGTCCCGCTCACCATCAGGAACACACGTTCGGCGCCGTAGCGCCGGACCAGGTCCGTGACTGCCGACGCCGCCGGCTGGCCGTAGACGACCTCGTCCATCCTGGTGAACACGATGTGCCCGCTATTCGGCATTGTTCCCTCCCAACTTCTCATGCGGAGCGCGGACCTGCAGGTCCGCTCATGAAGATGCGGACCTGGAGGTCCGCGCTCCATGAGACGCAGGCCATATTTTGCTATCGTAGCGGCAAACCACGCAAGGAACCTCATGACCGGTACACGTGACGGCGCCATCGAGCGCGCGGAAAGATATTTCGACGACGGCGGCTTTCTCGCCGACCTGCAGCGCCGGGTGGCGATTCCGACGACCAGCCAGGAGGCGGAGTCCATGCCCGCCCTGCAGGAATACGTATCGGGCGAGATGACCCGGTCGCTGCAGAAGCTGGGCTACGACTGCACGGTGCTGACCAATCCGCGCGTCGAGTACGGCCCGTTCCTGATCGCGCGGCGTGTCGAGGATCCGGGCAAGCCCACGGTGCTGACCTACGGTCATGGCGACGTCATCCGCGGCCAGGAGGAGCAATGGCGCCCGGGCCTGTCGCCCTGGAAGATCGTGATCGAGGGCGATCGCATGTATGGTCGCGGCACCGCCGACAACAAGGGCCAGCACACCATCAATATCGCCGCTCTTGCCTGCGTGCTGCAGGAGCGCGGCTCGCTCGGCTTCAACTCGACCATCCTGATCGAGACGGGCGAGGAGACGGGCTCGCCCGGCCTCGCCGACTTCTGCAAGGCCAACAAGGAGGCGCTGAAGGCCGATGTCCTGGTCGGCTCAGACGGCCCGCGCCTCGATCATCGCCGTCCGTGCGTGTTCGGCGGCACCCGCGGCACCATGAATTTCAATCTGAAGCTCACGCTGCGCGAAGGCGGCCATCATTCCGGCAACTGGGGCGGGCTGCTGGCCAACCCGGGCATCATCCTGGCCCATGCGCTCGCCACCATCACCGACGCGCGTGGCCAGATAAAAGTACCGGAGTGGCGCCCAAAGACGCTGACCAACTCGGTGCGCGCCGCGCTGGCCGATGCTCACATCGATGCGGGCGAGGGCGGTCCCGCCGTCAATCCCGACTGGGGCGAGGAATCGCTGACGCCGGTCGAGCGCGTGTTCGGCTGGAACAGCTTCGAGGTGCTGGCCCTCAAGACCGGCAATCCGGATCGCCCGGTCAATGCCATCCCGCCCAGTGCCATCGCCTACTGCCAGCTGCGCTTCGTGGTCGGCACCGATCCGCATCAGATCCTGCCGGCACTGCGTCGCCATCTCGACCGGCACGGTTTTGCGCAGGTCGAGCTCGAGCCCGCGCGCGACGTGATCATGAATGCGACGCGGCTGGATCCCGACAATCCCTGGGCCAAGTTCGCCGCCGCGTCGATCGAGAAGACCGCCGGCCAGAAGCCCAACATGCTGCCGAACCTCGGCGGCTCGCTGCCCAACGAGGTCTTCACCGACATATTGGGCATGCCGACCGTCTGGGTGCCGCATTCCTACGCCGCCTGCTCCCAGCACGCCCCCAACGAGCACCTGCTGGCCCCGGTGGCGCGGGAGGGCCTGCGCCTCATGACCGGCATCTTCTGGGACCTCGGCACCAATGCGCCGCGATAGATTTTTACTCCTCCCCGGTCATACGGGGGAGGTGCCCCCAAAGGGGGCGGAGGGGGAAGGCCGCAAAGGTGGTGCTGGTCTTCCTCCGATCTTGAGTCTTCAAGAACCACCTTTGAGGCTCTCCCCCTCCGGCCCGATGGGCCACCTCCCCCGTATGACGGGGGAGGAAGGGTAGAGTGCGATGCTGTCTCCGGACGAGGCTGCCGATCGGATCGAGGCCATAGCGGCCCGTCAGGATCGTGCGGCCTTCGCCGACCTCTTCAGGCACTATGCGCCGCGGGTGAAGGCGTTCCTGATGCGCGGCGGCACGGATGCAGAGACCGCGCAGGAAGTGGCGCAGGAGGCATTGATCCTGGTGTGGCGCAAGGCCGCAAGCTTCGACCGGTCCCGCGCCTCGGCCGCGACCTGGATCTTTGCCATCGCCCGCAACAAGCGCATCGACCTGGCGCGGCGCGCCGGACGGCCGGCGATCGAGACCGAGGACTGGCTGACAGTATTTGCGCCTGAGGTGGAGGATGCCGACAAATCCGTCCTCGCCGGCCAGACGTATAGCCGGGTGAAGGAACTTTTGGGTGGCCTCTCGACCGATCAGCTGGTGGTGATCAAGAAGGCGTTCTTCGAGGACAAGACGCACGCCGCCATCGCCGAGGAGCTGGGTCTACCGTTGGGTACCGTGAAGTCGCGCATTCGCCTGGCCTTGGGTCGATTGCGGGACGCGTTGGAGAAAGAACAGTCATGAGCCGCCATACGGCCCCCGACGAGCTGCTGCTGGATTATGCCACCGGCGCGCTGGCGCCCGGGCCCGCGCTCGCGCTGTCGCTGCATGTCGCGCTCGATGCCAGGGCGAGGCGCATCATCGAGCGTCTGGAGGCCATGGGCGGCGCTCTGCTGGACGACGAGGCGGCGCCGGCTGATGAGGCGGCGCTGCGGCACACCCTTGCTCTGCTGGACACGATTCCCGTCGAACGGCCGGTCGCACCACCCATTGCGCGGCCCGGCTTCGAATGGGTGCCACGGCCGTTGCTGCGTCACCTGGGTTCCGAGATGAATTGGCGGCGCGTGCTCGGCGGCTTCGACGAGATCCGCCTGCATCTGCCCGGCGATCGTCATCGCGTGTCGCTGCTGCGTCTCGCTCCTGGTCGCGGGCTGCCGGTGCATCGGCATGAGGGCGAGGAATACACGGTCGTTTTGCAGGGCGGGTACACCGATGCGACCGGCAACTACGCCGTCGGCGATTTCGCGATCGGGCCCGGTCCCGAGGAGCACGAGCCGATCGCCGACGCAGGCGAGCCGTGCATTGCCTTGATCGTGCTTGAGCAGCCCATCGTGCTCACTGGTCCGTTCGGCCGCTGGCTCAACCCTCTGGTGAAACGCGACCTGATCTGACAGGTTCGCGGGCCTGGAAGGGAGAAGAGATGCCACGCATTCCTTACTACGACGTCGAGACTGCTGCGGGAAAGCACGCCGAGTTCCTGGAGAAGCTCAAGCCGCACCTCAACATCTATCGCATGCTCGCCAACTCCGAGGCCGGCCTGAAAGGCTTCGTGCGCATGGGCAACGCCTTGCTCTATCGCTGTGAGCTCGATGCCGGCTTGCGCGAGCTGGCGATCCTGCGCGTCGGCCGCCTCAGTCGTGCCGCCTACGAGGTCTTCCAGCACGAGCGCATCGCGCGCGAGGCCGGCGTCGCCGAGGAGAAGATCGCCGCCTTGCGCGATGCCACCATCGAGGCGCCGGTTTTCACCGACCAGGAAAAGGCCGTGCTGCGCTTCACAGACGACGTGGTGCGCAACATCAAGGCGACGGACAAGACCCTCAAGCCGGTCCAGGCCTTCCTCAGCCCCGGCGCGCTGGTCGAGCTCACGCTCACCGTCGGCTACTACATGATGGTCTGCCGTTTCCTCGAGACCCTGGGCGTCGAAGGCGAGGAGGGGCAGGCCGAGTGGCTGAAGACGGCGAAGCTGTAGGAGCCTGGCGATGGCGTACCGCGTCCTGATCGCGCAGTTCATGCACGAGACCAACACCTTCTCGAAGCTGCCGACGACCTTGGCGGACTATCGCAAGCGCTGGCTGATCGAGGGCGAGGCGATGGTGCCGCGCTTCACCGGCACGCGGAACGAGATCGGCGGCTATATCGACTCGGCGAGGAGGTACGGCTGGCAGCCTGTGTGGGCAGGCGCCGCGAACGCCACGCCGTCGGGCAAGCTCACGAGAGAATGCTGGGAGACGATCCGCGACATGATCGTCGAGGCCGCCGGGAAAGCGGGCAAGCTCGACGGCATCTGCCTGTCGCTGCACGGTGCCATGGTGACAGAGACCGAGGACGATGCCGAGGGCGCACTGCTCGAGCGGTTGCGCGGCATCGTCGGGCCCGACGTGCCGATCGCCACGACGCTCGATCTCCATGCCAATGCTACCGCGCGCATGGCGAGCAACGCCAATGCCCTGGTCAGCTATCGCACCTATCCGCACATCGACGGCTACGAACGCGCGGTGCAGGCTGCGGCGCTCGTGCAGCAGGCGATGGAAGGCAGGAAGAAGCCGCGCTGCCTCTTGGTGCAGCCGGCCATGCTCGAAGGTGCCGAGCACGGCCGCACGACCAAGCCCGGCCTGATGCTCGATCTGTTGACCAAGGCCGACCGGTTCGAGGAGGAGACCGGGATCGACGTCGTCAGCATCCAGGCGGGCTTCACCTGGGCCGACATTCCCTGTACCGGACCGTCGATTGCCGTGAGCCACGAGCCCGGCGCCGAGGCGCGCGCCAAGGCGATCGCTCACGAGCTGATCGACGAGATGTGGCGCCGGCGCGACGAGGGCGCGGTGACAGGCTATCACCCGATCTCCGACGGCATCGCCGCCGCCCGCGCCGGCGTTGGCAAGACGGGGCCGCTGGTCATTGCCGACGGCACCGACAATCCGGGGGGCGGCGGCTACAACGACACGACACCCGTTCTGCAGGCGCTGCTGGATGCCGGCATCGGCAATGTGGCGTTCGGCACGATCTACGATCCTGGCACCGTGCAGCAGGCGATCACGGCCGGCGTCGGATCGGAGATCGAGGTCAGGCTGGGTGGCCACACCGACTCGTCGATGGGCGCGCCGGTGAAAGCGAAGGCGATCGTCAAGATGCTGTCCGACGGACACTTCAAGAACGATGGGCCGATGAATGCCGGCGTGGACACCGACATGGGGCCGACCGCGGTGCTGCGCATCGGCGGTATCGACGTCGTCACCATCTCCAACCGCATCCAGACGATCGACCTGCAGGTGTTCCTGAGCCAGGGCATCGATCCCACGACGAAGAACGTGCTGGTGGTGAAGAGCGTGCAGCACTTCCGCGCCGCCTTCGCACCGATTGCGCGCGAGATCGTGCTGGTCGACTCCGGCGGCATCTGCTCGCCCGACATCAGCCGCTTGAACTTCGCCAGGCTGCGGCGGCCGATCTGGCCGTTGGACGGCCTCAACGATCCCTATGCAGCAACCGAGAAGGCTGTCCAGGCGTTGCGGCGAGGTGACTGACTCTGCTCAGCAATGGATACGCTATGGGGCGGCGGTGGGCTTCGCCATCGTGCTGATGGCTGGCACGGTCTATCTGGCCGATCGCGACGAGCGCGCGAGTGAGCCAGCGGTCGCCAGCGCCGATCGTCCGCCGCCGGCCGCTCCGCCGCAGCTCGCGACGAAGCCCACCGCGGTTCTCGACGGTGCCGATCTGCCGAGCGCCGCTGAGACCGATCGGGTGGCGCGCCTGCTGGGCGAGGCACGTCGCCTTGCTTACGACGGGAATTTTACAGAGGCCAAGGCTGCACTCGACAAGGCAGAGGCCATCATTCCGGGCTCCGTCGAGATCGCCGAGACGCGGCGCGAGATCGCCGCCATCAGCACGCCCGACGCGCAGCTCGCCGTGCAGATCGAGCGGGCGAAGTCGGCAATCGCGCTGGCCGATCGCGCAGGTGCGGAGGAGGCGCTGGCTGCAGCCGAACGCATCAACCCGCAGGCGCCCGAGATTGCCCAGCTGCGCCAGACCTTGCACGATGACGAGCAGAAGCGGGCGGAGCGCAGTCATCGCATTGCCGGGTTGCTGATGGAGATGCGTCAGGCCATCGCGCGCCGCGACTTCGCTGCGGCCGCCCGCGCTTTGAACGAGGCCGAGCGGCTCGATGTGCGCGATCCCGCGATCGACTCTGCGCGTCTCGACCTGGCGCGGGCCCAGGACAGTCAGCCCAACAGCCAGCCCAAGCGAGAGCGCGAGCAGTAGGCTAGCTGGGCTTGGCGCGGAAGAAGGTCGTCAGCACGAAGCGCCGGCCGCTTGTCAACGGCAGCACCTGATGCAACAGCGAGCAGGAGAACACGGCAGCGGCGCCCTTGGGCGGACTCACGCGCACGCCGGCATATTCCGGAAACACCAGCTCGCCGCCCTCGAAATCGTCGTTGAGGTTGAGCGACACAGCGAAGGCGCGGTCGGCGGTGGTGGGCGCACCGTTGTCGCGATGGGCCCCGAAGAAGTGCCCACCCTCGGCGCTGTAGGACAGCACCACATGGGCATCGAAGCTGAACTGCCGGTCGAAGGCGAAGACCTTGATCAGCTCGGGACCGATGCGATAGGCGAGGCGATCGGAGATCGCCCGCTGCATCATCGGCTCGACGACAGTGTAATCCTCGGTCTGCTTCAGGCGCGAGACATTGACGTTGCCATAGCGGCTGGAGACGCCGCTGTCCTTGTGGTCGCCCTTTTCCCACAGCCGGATCACCTGGGTGCAGAAGTCCGGCTCGAACACCCGCGGCAGGACGAGCACAGGCGCCATCGCGGTCTGCAGGCGCAGGTCCGCGCCGCCATTGGCGCGCACCGAAGCGGCCGTCGCTTCCATCGCTTCCGCCGCCGCAGGCAAGGCGCGCGTGTCGAAGGTGGCGGCGACGCGCTGGTTTGGATCGAGCACGATCACGCGCATGCGCAAGGTGCCTCCGGCGCCGAGGCCCATGGCCCCCTGGGCGAGCAGCGCCGGCAGCAGTTTCCTCTCGCCATCGCACAGCAGCAGCGGCGCTTCGGGTTGTCCGCCGAGCTTGGCCCAGGGAATTGCCACGGCCGAAATCGGATTGCCGGCCACCACGACAGGCACGACCGAGGCGGCCTTGCACGCGGCCATCAACTGGGAGAACTGATCGCCGTCGAGATGGCCGAGAGCGTCGACCACGAGCAGGGCGACCGGATCGCCGGTGAACGACCAGATGAACTTGCGCAGCTTGCCGTCGAGGCCGGCCAGCGCGAAATCCGGAACGCGGTCACCGGGACGAAGGTTGAGCGCGTTGGTCATCTGAGCGAGCGGGGGATTCGGGGGCCAAGAGAATGGTGGGCGCTGTAGGGATTGAACCTACGACCCCACCCGTGTGAAGGGTGTGCTCTCCCGCTGAGCTAAGCGCCCGGAAGGGGCGCGTATAGGGCCTGCCGCGCGGGCCGTCAACCGGCGGCGGCAATCTGGCCGAGCGCCTCGGGCAGGGCGCCGAACTTCTCGATCACGGCTTCGGCGCCGAGCTCGCTGGCAGGTTTGGCCGTGTAGCCCCAGCTCACCAGCACCGCGGGCAGGCCGCCACGATGGGCCGCTTCCACGTCGTGGATCGAATCGCCGATCATCACGGCGCGGTCGCGGCGGCCCCCCATCTTGTCGATCAGCTGCAGGATGTGGCCCGGGTCGGGCTTGCGCACCGTAAAGGTGTCGGCACCCGCCACTGCGGCGATCGGCGGCATCAGCTTCAGCCCTTCGAGGATCATGCGCGCAGGCTTCTCGAACTTGTTGGTGCAGACACCCTGCTTCAGCCCCAGGCGGTCGAGCCGCGCCACCACCTCGGCCACGCCGGTGAAGGCCGTCGTGTGGCGTATGGGATCTGCCTCGTAATAGCGCACGAACTCGCGGGTGACCGCGCTGACCTGGGCGTCGTCGAGCGTGCGGCCGTTCTTGGCGAAGGCCCGGCGCATCGTCATCTTGCTGCCCTCACCCATGAAGAGGCGGGCATCCTCGTCGCTGATCGGAGGCAGGCCGTGATCGGCCAGCACCCGGCTGACGGCGAGGCACATGTCCCGCGCACTGTCGATGAGGGTTCCGTCGAGGTCGTAGATCACGGTGTCGAAGCGGCTGGCGATCAGGTTGTCGGCATTGGCGTGCATCCTTCTCCTTAGCACATCCGCCTTGCAGGGCCGCCAGCCTCGTGGCATCGGACAGTCATGAAACCACCGATCGCCGTGGTGGTGCTGGCCGCCGGCGCCGGCACGCGCATGAAATCATCCTTGCCCAAGGTCCTGCATTCGCTGGCCGGCTGGCCGATGGTGCGTCATGTGCTGCAGACAGTGTCTGGTCTGAAGCCTGCCAGGATCGTGGGCGTGATCGCGCCTGGCGCCGAGCCTGTGGCCACGGCGTTCGCGCCCCATCCCACCGTTGTGCAGAGCAAGCCACTCGGCACGGGCCACGCCGCGCGTATGGCGCTCGGTGCGCTCAAGGGCCATCGTGGACCGGTGCTGGTCGTCTATGCCGATTGTCCACTGATCACGGCAGCGACCCTGCAGCGCCTGGTCGAAGCCTGCCGCAAGCAGCGCGCCGCAGTCGGCGTGCTGGGCTTCCATGCGCGCGATCCATCGCCGTACGGCCGCTTGATCCTGAGCCGCGGCCTGCTGGAGAAGATCGTCGAAAGCCGCGACGCCGATGACAGCGAGAAGGCCGTCGACTTCTGCAATTCCGGGGTCATGTGCCTGGACGGTTCACTGGCCGCCAGGTTGTTGGGCGCGATCGAGAACAACAACGCCAAGCACGAGTTCTATCTCACCGATGCGGTCGCCATTGCGCGCGCTGCCGGCCACACCGCGATCGCCCTCGAAGGACCGGAGGCCGAGTTCCTGGGCGTGAACTCGCGCGCCGAGCTCGCGGCGGCGGAGAAGGCGCTGCAAGGGCGGCTGCGCATGGCGGCCCTTGAGGCTGGCGTGACCATGGTCGATCCCGACACGGTGTGGCTGTCGGCCGACACAAGGCTTGCTGCCGACGTTACCATCGGCCCAAACGTGCACTTCGGCACCGGTGTCAGTATCGGGTCGGGCAGTGAGATCAATGCCTTCTGCGATATCGAGGGCGTTCGGATTGGCCGCAATGTCCGGGTCGGCCCCTTCGCGCGCATCCGGCCGGGCTCGCACGTGTCCGATGACGTGCACATCGGCAACTTCGTCGAGCTGAAGGCAACGCGCATGGCCCGCGGCGCCAAGGCCAACCATCTCGCCTATCTCGGCGATTCCGACATCGGCGAGGCGAGCAACATCGGCGCCGGCACGATCTGCGTGAACTATGACGGCTACGGCAAGTGGCGGACGACGATAGGTCCTGACGCTTTCGTCGGCTCCAACAGCTCGTTGGTCGCCCCGATCCGCGTCGGCCGCGGTGCCAACGTGACGGCAGGCAGCGTGGTCACCGAAGACGTGCCGGCCGGCGCCGTGGCCTTCGGTCGGGCGCGCCAGGTCACAAAGAAGGGGCGGGCGGCCACACTTCGTGCCAAACTGAAGGCCCGCGCAGCAGCAGCCAAGCGGGCCCAGAAGAAATAACCCCTCTACCGTCCAGGATGGCTCCATGTGCGGCATCATTGGAATCATCGGCAAGGCTTCCGTCGCACCTCTGCTGATCGAAGCGCTGAAGCGCCTGGAATATCGCGGCTACGATTCGGCAGGTGTCGCCACGCTGGTCAACGGCCACATCGAGCGTCGCCGCGCCGAAGGCAAGCTGGTCAATCTCGAAGCCCGGCTGGGTGCCGAGCCGCTGCCGGGCATGATCGGCATCGGCCATACGCGCTGGGCGACGCATGGCAAGCCGTCCGAGCGCAATGCGCATCCCATCGCCACCGATCGCGTGGCCATTGTGCACAACGGCATCATCGAGAACTACCAGGAGCTCAAGGATGAGCTCCTGGCCGAAGGCCGCACCTTCGAAAGCGATACCGACACCGAAGTCGTGGCGCAGCTTCTCACGTCCCATCTCGAGCGGCAGAGGTCGCCCGAGGAGGCGATGGGTCTGGCGATGGAGCGCTTGCGGGGCGCCTTTGCCTTGGTTGCGTTGTTCGCTGGGCGTCACGACATCCTGATCGGCGCCCGCCGCGGCAGCTCGCTCGCGGTCGGCTACGGCGACCACGAGATGTATATCGGTACCGATGCGCTGGCACTGGCGCCATTCACGAGGCGCGTGACCTATCTGGAAGACGACGACTGGGTGGTCCTTAACGCCAGCGGCTGCACGATCTTTCAGGACCGCACCGAGGTGAGGCGGGAGATCCGCCAGAGCGGCATCTCCGGGGCGATGTTGGGCAAAGGCAATCACCGCCACTTCATGCTGAAAGAGATCTACGAGCAGCCGACGGTGATCGGCGACACGCTGCAAGCCTATCTGAACCCGGCGACTCGCTCGGTGAACCTGCCGGCGCTGCCGTTCGACTGGGCCAAGGTCAGCCGGCTCACCATGACCGCCTGCGGCACGGCCTGCTTCGCCTGCATGGTGGCGAAGTACTGGTTCGAGAAGCTGGCGCGGCTGCCCGTCGAGGTCGAGGTCGCATCGGAATTGCGGTATCGCGAGCCGCCTCTGCCGGAAGGCGGCGTCTGCATCGCCGTCTCGCAATCGGGCGAGACCATCGACACCCTGGCTGCGCTGCGCTACGCGAAGGCGCAGGGACAGACCATCCTCTCAGTGGTCAACGTGCCTGAAAGCGCGATCGCCCGGGAAGCGCACGTCGTGCTGCCGACCTTGGCTGGCCCCGAGATCGGCGTGGCGTCAACCAAGGCGTTCACGACCCAGCTCGCAGTGCTGCTGAGCGTGGCGATCGGAGCAGGCCGGGCGCGTGGTACCCTTTCCGAGGATGAGGAGGGGCGCCTGACGCGCGCCATGATCGAGCTGCCGGCGCGCGTCAACGAGGCGCTCAACTTGGAGGAGGCGTACCAGCGTGTTGCCGAGGACATCCTGGCCCAGGCGCGCGACGTCCTCTATATCGGCCGCGGCCTTTCGTTCCCGATCGCCCTCGAAGGTGCGCTGAAGCTGAAGGAGATCTCCTACATCCACGCCGAAGGCTATGCCGGCGGCGAGATGAAGCACGGGCCGATCGCCTTGATCGATGAAGCGGTGCCGGTGGTGGTCGTGGCGCCGTCGGATGCCATCTTCGACAAGACCGCCTCAAACTTCGAGCAGGTGAGGGCGCGCGGTGGCAAGCTGGTGCTGCTGACCGATGCCGAAGGCAGCAACCGGCTGGGCCGCCAGGCTGCGGCGACGGTTGGCCTGCCTGCCGTCGATCCGCTGGTGGCGCCGATCCTCTACAGCGTGCCGGTGCAGCTCATCGCCTACTACACCGCCGTGGCCAAGGGGACGGACGTCGACCAGCCCCGCAACCTCGCCAAGAGCGTGACGGTCGAATAGTCACGCTCGGCCTTGCGCGGAACTACGGCGCGATGGCTTTTCATGGAATCTCGCCGTCGGCCCAATTCGTGCACCGCTTCGCTGCGGGAATTGGGCCGACGGAGGAAGCAAAAGCCATCGCGCTTTAGCGCGTGCCTTGCGGCAAGCCCGGCGCCAGGCCTTGCGCCGGCGCAGGCTGCGGTTGGGGGGCTCGCTGGGCCGGTGCTGGAGCAGGCCGCGGCTGAGGCTGCGCTGGCTGGGCCGGCTGCATGGCCTGGATGACGGCGCGCATCTTCTTGGTCTCGTTTTCCTGCGCTTTCTTGAATTCTTCTTCGGTGAGGAACCGATCCTTGTTGGTATCCATCTCCAGGAACAGCTTGACGGCATAGTTCGTCAGCTCGACGCGATCGAGCTGGCCGTCCTTGTTGGTGTCGATCTCCTGGAACTTACGTAGGACGAGCTGCCGGCGGATGTCGATGGGCAGCAGGTTCTTCGCCTGCTCACCGTCGGCAGGGCCCGCGAGCACCACGTATTCCTGCTGGTTGACCTTGCCGTCGTTGTTCTTGTCGAGCTTGTCCGCCTCGCGAAGCTGCATGTCGATGAACTCGTTGAGCGTGAGCTTGCCCTGCCGGCGCTGCGCCTCGGCCTGCTGGCGCTCGGCGGCCTCGCGCTGCAGGGAGCGCTGGACGATCAGGCGCAACTCCGGCTCGGTCACCTTGTTGTCGCGGTCCGTGTCGTACTGATTGAACTCGGCATGGACGAGGGCTTCCGCCTCGGCACGCTCGATGAAGTTGTCGCGGTTGGTGTCGAGGTTCTGGAATTCTGAACGAGCCCGATTGCGCCGGTCGTCCAGCGAAGGGCCGCCCGGCACATCGACCGAGAAGGGCGGCTCCGCCACTTTCAGGAACTCGTCGAGCGCCAGCTTGCCGTCCTTGTTGGCGTCGAGCTGCTCGAAGGACCGCATCCGGTACTTCAGGAAGTCGGCGCGAGATACCTCGCCCTTCTTCTCCGTGTCGATCTCGGTGAACCAGTGCGGCAGCGGCACCGGCCCGGCGGCGACAGCAGGCGGCTGGCCCGGCGCGGGGTTTGGAGCTGCGCCATTTGGTGCCGCCGGTGTGGCGGCATTCGGCGGCGCCGGCTGGGGCGGCTTGGGCTGGGCGGTGGATTGGTCTGGAGGGCGACTGGCTGGCCAGCCTTGGCTTGGCGGTGTTTGTGCGGCGGCTGGCAGGGCTATGGCGGTGGCAGTGATGAGGATCGGACTGAGAAAGCGCTTCATCGGCGGTGAACCCGCGTGGAGAGAGGTGGCTTCGTATCGGCGTCAATGCTCGGCATGTCAACGTCCGCGCTGCGGATCAATCCTGCGGCGCAAACGCGCCCAAAGCATGGCGCGGCGCCATTTGAGTTGCGCCCTCTGACTGGATAGGTCATCGTGGTTCGGGTGTCGACTCCGCAGAAGAGTCGCAAGTGCTTGGGAGGCAAGGGTAATTTCGCGGTGCCGGAACGTTGAATGTGCCGGCCAACGAAATCAATGCGATCACATGGCAGTACAGTTCTCATCCACCAGTGCGCCCCTGCTCAGCGTGCGCGACGTGTCTGTCCGCTTCGGCGGCATCGTGGCGCTCGATGGTGTCACCTTCGATGTTTTCCCTGGCCAAGTGGCTGGCCTGATCGGGCCGAATGGTGCGGGCAAGACCACGCTCTTCAACTGCCTCAGTCGCCTCTACACCCCGAACGGCGGCGATATCCTGTTCGAGGGCAAATCGATTCTCGGCCGTCCACGCCACGACATCCCGCACATCGGCATCGGCCGGACTTTCCAGAATGTGGCGCTGTTCGATCGCATGTCGGTGCTCGACAACGTCAAGGTCGGCTGCCACAGCCGCAGCTCGAGCAGCTTTTTCGACAACGCGCTGCGCTTGCCCAAGGTCGCCCCGGAGGAGAAGCATATCGCCGACCGGGCGGTGGAGCTCATCGCCTTCATGGACCTCGTGCCCTTTACGCATTCGCTCGCGGGCGGCTTGCCGTTTCCCATCCGCAAGCGCGTCGAGCTTGCGCGCGCGCTTGCCTCCAATCCCAAGCTGCTGCTGCTTGATGAACCCGCGGCCGGGCTGAATCACGACGAGATCGAGGTGCTGAAGGGCCAGATCAAGCGGGTACGCGACAGCCAGCATGTCACCGTGCTGCTGGTCGAGCATCACATGAGCTTGGTCATGTCGGTGTCGGACAAGGTGGTCGCCATCGACTTCGGCAAGAAGATCGCCGACGGCACACCGGCGGAAGTGCAGCGCGATCCTGAGGTGATCCGCGCCTACCTGGGGACTTCCTGATGGCGGCGTTGCTCGAAGTAAAAGGCTTGAAGGCGTTCTACGGGCAGACGCAGTCGCTCTACGACGTCGGCTTCGAGATCGAGACCGGCGGCATCACCACTCTCCTGGGCGCCAACGGCGCCGGCAAGACAACGACGCTCAGGGCCATCTGCAACATGGTGCGCACCGAGGGGGCGATCCGCTTCGAGGGCAGGGACCTGGTCGGCATGCCGACCGAGGAGATCGTTCGGCTGAGGATTGCGCATGTGCCGGAAGGTCGCGGCACCTTCACCACGCTCACGGTCGACGAAAACCTGCGCATCGCGGCTTACACACGCAGGGACAAGGCTGCCGTCCAGGCCGACCTCGACCGTGTCTTCAGCTATTTTCCGCGCCTCAAGGAGCGAATCCAGCAGCAGGCCGGTACGCTGTCGGGCGGCGAGCAGCAGATGCTGGCAATCGCCCGCGCCTTGATGCTGAAGCCTCGCCTGATGCTGCTCGACGAGCCGTCCTTTGGTCTGGCGCCGCTGATCGTGGTCGAGATCTTTCGCATCATGCGGCGCATCAATGAGGAGGAGAAGGTGAGCATGCTGCTGGTCGAGCAGAACGCAGCTCTCGCTCTCGACCTTGCAGACCATGCCTACGTCCTGGAAACCGGACGGGTCGTGATGTCCGGACCGTCGTCGATCGTCAAGAACGACGAGAACGTGCGCAAATCCTACCTCGGCTACTGAGGCAGAGAAGATGGAACAGTTTCTCCAGCAGATCGCCTCCGGCCTCGCCAATGGCGCCATTTACGCCTGTGTCGCGCTGGCGCTGGTCATGATCTACGTGTCGACCGACCACATCAACTTCGCCCAGGGCGAGATGGCGATGTTCTCGACCTACATCAGCTGGCAGCTCATGAGCTGGGGCCTGAGCTTCTGGGTCGCGTTCATCGCCGCCGTGGCGTTTTCGTTCATGCTTGGGGTGCTGATCGAGAGAGTGATCTTAAGACCGCTGCATAGCGCGCCTGTGCTGTCGATCGTCGTGGTGTTCATCGGCCTCCTGGCGATCTGCAATTCGGTGGCGGGCGCGATCTGGAGCTACCTGATCAAGGAGTATCCCTCACCGTTTCCCAAGAGCAGCTTTGGCATTGCCGGTGTGATCGGGCCGCACCAGCTCGGCGTCGTGATCGTCACCCTGATCGTGCTCGGCCTGCTCTTCGCCTTTTTCCGCTACACCCCGCTGGGGCTGGCCATGCGGGCCGCCGCACAGAACCCGCAGATGGCCCGGCTCGTCGGCGTGCGGGTCGACTGGATGCTGGCGCTGGGCTGGGGGCTCGCCGCCGCCGTCGGCGCGGTGGCGGGTATCATGGTGGCGCACATTGTCTACCTCGATCCCAACATGATGGGCGGCATCCTGCTCTATGCCTTCGCCGGCGCCCTGGTCGGCGGCATCGGCAATCCGGGCGGCGCCGTGCTGGGCGGCTTCATCGTCGGTGTGCTGGAGAACATGGTGGCCTTCGCCGGCAACCAGATCGAGAAGGCGACCGGTGTCTATATCATCGGCAACGGCGAGAAGCTGACCGTCGCGCTGATCATCGTGATCTTCGTGCTCACCGTGAAACCGGCCGGCCTGTTCGGCCGCGTCGTCGTGAAGAGGGTCTGACATGCCCGCATTTCCCAAGACGTGGCTGTGGGGTCTCCTGGCGGCGGCATTCCTGATCCCGTTGCTGCGGCCGCTGCTTCCGGATCTCGTTTCCGACTATCGCCTGTTCCTGGTCAGCACGATGATCATTGCCTCGATCGCCGTGCTCGGCTTGAACCTGTTGACCGGGTTCAACGGTCAGATCTCGCTCGGCCACAGTGCCTTCTATGCGGTCGGCGCCTACACCGCGGCGATCCTGATGGACAAGCTCGACATGCCGTACTACGCGACGCTGCCAATCGCAGCCGTGGTGTGCTTCATCGTCGGCTATTTGTTTGGACTGCCGGCCCTCAAGCTCGAGGGTCACTATCTGGCGTTGGCCACCTTCGCGCTGGCGCTCTCGGTGCCGCAGATCCTGAAGTACAAGTGGCTGGAGGACCTGACCGGCGGTGTGCAGGGCATCGTGCTGTCAAAGCCTGAAGTGCCCTTCGGCCTGCCGCTGACCGAGGATCAGTGGCTCTACTACTACTGCCTAGTGATCATGGTCCTGTTGTACTGGGCCGCTGCCAATATTCTGAACAGCAGGAGCGGCCGAGCCATGATGGCGATCCGCGACCAGTATCTGGCGGCCGACACGATGGGCATCGACACTTCCCTCTACAAGACGGTCACCTTCGGCATCAGCGCGGCCTATACCGGCATCGCCGGTGCGCTGTCCGCCTCGGCTATCGCCTTCGTGGCGCCCGACAGCTTCAACTTCTTCCTGTCCATCAAGTTCCTGATCGGTCTGGTGGTGGGGGGTGTCGGGTCGCTCGCCGGCTCGGTCGTGGGCGGCATCTTCTATGTGCTGGTCGACAACTCCGCCCAAGCGTTGTCGACCTTCGTGAAGAACGACCTCGGTCTGCCGTTCGATCTATCGGCCTACACCGTGTTCGGTATCCTGCTGATCGTTCTCATGTACCTGATGCCGATGGGAGTCGTCGGCGGCGTCTACTACCTGGCACGCAGCATGCGCACGATGCGCGGGCCCCAGGCCAAGGAGCAAGCGACCCTCAAGCAGCGGGTAAGCGGCTGAGGACCTAGAAACACCCCTTCGATAGCGAGTGAGGAGTAGTCGATGGCGTAACCTAACAGGGAGAAGCACCATGAAGACGAACAGGCGTACCTTCGTGGGCGGCCTTTCTGCCGCCGCGATGCTGTCGGGGTCCCGAGTAGCGTTCGCACAAAAGAAGTACGACGACGGCGCGACCGACAAGGAGATCAAGATCGGTCACACCAATCCCTATAGCGGGCCGGCGTCTTCATACGGAGTCATTGGCAAGGCCGAGCAGGCCTACTGGAAGGGCGTCAATGACCGAGGCGGCATCAACGGCCGCATGATCAACTTCATCTCGCTGGACGACGGCTACAGCCCACCCAAGACGGTGGAGATGGTCCGCCAGCTCGTAGAGCAGGACAAGGTCCTGTGCCTCTTCAATACGCTCGGCACGCCGACCAACACCGCGATCCACAAGTACGTGAACCAGAAGAAGATCCCGCATCTCTTTGTCGCCACGGGCGCGTCGAAGTGGGGTCACTACAAGGAGTTCCCGTGGACGATGGGCTACCAGCCCGACTACCACACCGAGGCGGTGATCTACGCCAAGCATATCCTGGCCAACATCAAGGACGCCAAGATCGCCGTGCTGATGCAGAACGATGACTACGGCAAGGATTACTGGGAAGGCTTCAAGGACGGGCTCGGCAAGGAGGTCAGCCGGGTGGTCAAGCATGTGACATACGAGGTGACCGATCCGACCGTCGACAGCCAGGTGATCCAGCTCAAGGACTCCGGCGCCAACGTGTTCTTCAATATTTCGATCCCGAAGTTCGCCGCGCAATCGATGCGCAAGGCAGCGAACATCGACTGGAAGCCGGCCATCTACCTCAACAATGTCTCGGGCCAGGTCACGACGACGATGAAGCCCGCGGGCTTCGAGAACGTGCAGGGCGTGATCACGGCGGCGTGGCTCAAGGACCCCACCGATCATCAGTGGGACAACGACGAGGAGATGAAGACCTGGCGGGAATGGATGGCCAAGTACAATCCCAACGGCAATCTGGGTGACGTGAACTACGTCTACGCCTATTCGGTGTGTTACCTCATGGAGCAGACACTGAAGAAGTGCGGCGACAATCTCACGCGCGAGAACCTGATGCATCAGGCCGCCAGCCATCAGAAGCTAAGGGTGCCGGGCCTGTTGCCAGGCATCACGGTCAGCACCGGTCCGACCGACTACTATCCCGTTCAGGCCCTCCAGCTGCAGCGCTTCAAGGGCGAGACCTGGGAGCTGTTCGGAGACATCATGCACGCAGAGAGCAGCTAGCTGCGACAACCGTGATACGGAAGGCCGCCAACGGCGGCCTTCTTTTTTGCCGTAATTCAGAAGAAACTCCCGCGCGTTTTCAGCAGGGAGGTGTGTGGTGCTTACGAGTAGGCGTGGTTTTGTCGGCGGGGCGTCGGCGTTGGCGTTGCTTTCGGGGTCGTCGGCGGCGTTCGCGCAAAAGAAGTACGATGCGGGTGCAGGCGATACGGAGATCAAGCTCGGCCATGCGGGCCCGTACAGCGGTCCGGCATCGGCCTACGGCGTGATCGGCAAGGGCATCGAAGGCTACTGGAAGGCCGTCAACGATGTCGGCGGCATCAACGGCCGCAAGATCCGGTTCATCACGCTGGACGATGGCTACAGCCCGGCCAAGACGGTCGAGGTGGTGCGCCAGCTCGTCGAGCAGGAGAAGGTGCTCTGCCTGTTCAACACGCTCGGCACGCCATCCAACACGGCCATCCAGAAGTACATGAACCAGAAGAAGGTGCCGCAGCTCTACGTCGCGACCGGCGCGTCGAAGTGGGGCAAGCCCAAGGACTTCCCGTGGACGATGGGCTATCAGCCCGACTACCACACCGAGGGCGTGATCTATGCCAAGCATATTCTCGCCAACATCAAGGACGCCAAGGTGGGCGTACTGATGCAGAACGACGATTTCGGCAAGGATTACCTCGAGGGCTTCAAGGAAGGCCTGGGCAAGGACAACGACAAGGCCATCGTCAAGCTTGTCACCTACGAGGTGACCGATCCGACCGTGGAATCGCAGATCATTCAGCTCAAGGATTCCGGCGCCAACGTGTTCTTCAATATCGCGACACCCAAGTTCGCTGCCCAGGCGATCCGCAAGGTGGCCGAGATCGCCTGGAAACCCGCGCAGTACATGACCAACGTCTCGGCCTCGGTGGCGTCCGTCATGAAGCCGGCTGGATTCGACAACGGGCAGGGCGTCATCACGGCGGCATACCTCAAGGATCCGACCGACAGGAAGTGGGACGACGATGCCGAGATGAAGGCCTGGCGAGCCTGGATGGACAAGTACATGCCCGGCGCCAACCAGGGCGATGCAAACTACGTTTATGCCTATTCGGTCTCGTTTCTGATGCACCAGACCCTCGCCAAGTGCGCCGACGAGCTCACCCACGCGAACGTCATGAAGCAGGCGGCCAACTTCCAGAAGCTGCGCGTGCCGATGCTGCTACCGGGCATCACCGTCAGCACCAGCCCGACCGACTACTATCCCATCCAGTCGGTCCAGCTGCAGAGCTTCAAGGGTGAGACCTGGGAGCTGTTTGGCGAGGTCATGTCGGCCGAGGGCAGCTAGCAGCGCGCAGCCTGCGACATCGTGCAGAGGAAGGCCGCCGCGGGCGGCCTTCTTTTTGGGCCGGTTCCGGGGGAAACTCGCCCGCAACATGAAGCAGGGAGGTGTCCAGTGGACACGACAAGACGTGGTTTCGTGAGTGGCATATCGGCGTTGGCTTTGCTTTCCGGCTCATCGATGGCGCGGGCCCAGAAGAAATACGACGACGGCGTGAGCGATACCGAGATCAAGATCGGCAACACCAACCCTTATAGCGGTCCGGCTTCATCCTATGCCGCCATCGCCAGGACCATCGACACATACTTCAAGAGCCTCAACGAGCAGGGCGGCATCAATGGCCGCAAGATCAAGTTCATCTCGCTCGACGACGGCTACAGCCCGCCCAAGACGGTGGAGATGGTTCGCCAGCTCGTGGAGCAGGACAAGATCTTCGCGCTCTTCCAGTCGCTCGGCACGCCGTGCAACACCGCGATCCACAAGTACATGAACCAGAAGAAGGTGCCGCAGCTTTACGTCGCCACCGGCGCCTCGAAGTGGGGCGACCCCAAGAGCTTCCCATGGACCATGGGCTTCCAGCCCGACTATCACACCGAAGCAGTCATTTACGCCAAGCACATACTGGCAAACGTCAAGGACGCCAAGATCGGCGTGCTTCATCAGAACGACGATTATGGACGCGACTATCTCGGCGGCTTCAAGGAAGGCTTGGGAAAAGAGGCCGATCGCATCGTCAAGGTGGTCACCTTCGAAGCGACGGATCCAACGGTCGACAGCCAGATCATCCAGCTCAAGGATTCCGGCGCCAACGTCTTCTTCAACGTCTCCGGCCC
>Ga0081455_10002614_pt1 | contig 21346 bp, 20 predicted proteins | sample TabmetS3T2R1_FD_70207 | JGI IMG/M metagenome (GOLD analysis project Ga0081455, IMG submission 70207) | Tabebuia heterophylla rhizosphere microbial communities from the University of Puerto Rico - S3T2R1 | ecosystem: Host-associated > Plants > Roots > Rhizosphere ...
ACCGTCGCCAGCAAGATCCGCAAGTTGTACAACGAGGTGGGTGGCTTTGGATGCCTCCTGGTTCTGGTGTACGATCACTGGCAGGATCAGCAGGGCTGGGAGCAGTCCACCCGCTTGCTGGCCGAGGAGGTCATGCCACGCCTGGCCGACTTAACCGGGGCGTAATGCCAGCGCAGCGCGCTAGCAGAGGGTGTCAAAGCCCCGCCGTGCTTACCGGGTGAGTCGCACTGTCTCGGAAAGCTCTACGTCCAGGGCACGAGCCACCTCCAGGAGACGCCGGAAGCTGACGGAGTGATAGCGGGTGGCTTCATAGCGCTGGAGCTGCTGCGGCTTAAGGTGCAGTCGCTTAGCGAGTTCAGCTTGAGTGTAGCCGCGAGCAATGCGGGCTTTGATGAGGAGGTCGGGCAGTTCACTCAACGAATGCAGTTCGAGCGCTGACACCTGGCGTGTCTTCAACGCCTCATATTCGGCCACCTCGTGGCGCAGATCTGCTAACTGGGATGTCACACTCTCTTGCATCGCCTGGTGGAGAAGTGGTGGCATGTGGTCTGGGCGCGGGGTGGCATGCAGGCTCGCCAGGGACGCCTCAAACTGTGCGATCCGCTTTTTGGTGACATGATATTGTCGTTCATTCTCGATCACGACATCTCCTCCAGGTCAAGCTGCACAATGCCTTTCGGGTCATCCGCACGGTTCCGTTGGAAGAAGTCGAGGAAGGTAAGCCCTGAGCCGGCTTCGACCCAGGTGGCGAGGAAGAAATCGACGCCATATTTGTCCCGCATCGCCCGTCGCGCCTGCGCAAAGTCGAGCAACACGGGGTCCAGCAGGTCAAGATGTACCTCCTCGGTCCACTCCCAGCAGCCATCAATATCGTTCGGATCAGCTTTGGTGGTCACGAAACTACCGTCAATAAAGACGCGGCGAACCCCTGCGGCGTGGAGGTTCTAGATCGCACGCCGGAGTCCCTCAAACAAGCGGCGGCGTGGCGTCGTGGCAAAGACCACTTCGACCTCTTCGATGACCAATCGGCTTGTGATGGGGAGAAAAGCATCCCGAACGCCAGCCCCTGGGGCAAGTGAAAATGGCGGGATGATCTCCACACGCCTAGCCGGGAAGATTCGTCGTCTTCAAGCCACGGGCACGCAGCAAGTCCGCCAGTTCCCATGGACTTACGCCCAGGAGTTCGGCGAATCGGGCTGTAGAGATGCGCAACGTCTGCCACTGCTGGTAGAGCTCGGCCAGTCGTGCTTCAAATCCAGCCCTGAGCCATTCTGTCCCTTTATCGGGATCGCGCTCAAGCACGGGTCTGAGCACTGCTTCGAGGTCCTCAGGCATGCGAATCGAGACAAGGCTCATGGAAGTCTCCTTAACATAGCGAGCGAGTGCGGAACGAACCCAGAGGGATAGCGAGGACTTATCGCTCGGACGATGTGTTGGGCCTCCATCGCCGGCAGTTCGCCGCGTGTCGCCCGCCCGACCACAAAATCCAGAAATAGCTGGCACGAGACACCCAGCCGATTGGCCACAATCAGTGCCAGAAAATCATCGGTGACTATAATTGCGCCGTTCCCCAGGCGCGTCGTCATGGTAAGCGCTTCTTGCTCACCGTGTCCCAACTGGTAATGCTGCAAATCCTCTAGTGCCTCGCCCACTTCAGTAGCGTCTACCACCCGAATGTAGCCAGCAGTGATCAGCCCGGCCGCTATCAGGGCATCAGGTCGAGACCCACCTCTCGTGACCACTTCTGCATATACTGCTGGAGGAATACGCACATCAGCATCAGCCAGGGCAATCTCCGCCACAGCGCGTCTCCCAACCGTAAATTGGCAACTTGCCACAAGCGGACTGGAATCAAAGACAAACATAGAGGGAGCCATCCCAGAGCTGCGTGATCTTTAACTACTCGCTCAGCCGGGTAAACAACTCGCCGCGAAGCTCGCCGCCTTGCATACGGAATACTCCGAGAATATTCAATCTTCCCAGCCAGTCATCTCCCCCTGGGACATTCCCGGTGATGATCACTTTCTCGCCAGTTACAACCCACAGGAGAATGCATCCCTGTTCATCTAAGTGTTTTAGAAACAACTCCCGATTGACGAGAAGTGCACCGGGGCCAGTTGAGCTGACAGACGGGTCGAAAGCCACCAGGATTCCTACTGCATCATAGAAATGTCCCTCAATGCCTCTCCAGTGCAGATACATCCCATCGGCAATCCATTTGCAGGGAAGATGGACCCGTATCGACTCATCTATGGAGCAGTCAAGCCCACTATCCTCCTGAGAATATTGGTCTGTTGTGACAAGCATCGGCTTTGGGATCGTGTCTCCGGCTTTGCCACCAACCCAACCGTCATGGCGGTCATACGGCGCGTTGTAATACAAGAACGCCGGTGTCCAAAAGCACTCCCCGAGAAACACTCGGCGTAGCGGATAAGAGTCTGATACGGAGAATCCCTCTGTGGCCCGCCATAGTGTTTTCATCCACTCGTAGAGATCATCGGCGTCTGATTGCTTCACAATGTAACTCTGGAGGAATTAGCGGATACTTCTTTTCGGGTATTGTGTGTCCTCAGCAGTATCGCCCCCCAGAGCCTCCCAGCAATAGGAGCGTGATGTTGGGATGAGCTTTTTGACTATACGATCAATAGCTATGGCGGAGGCAGCGCATAGAACCACCTACAGTTTCATACATAGTTTATATCTCAGGGCCAAGCCGTTTGATTTGACGATCGAGCAGCTCCGATCGCTCCATTTGTACTTTGAGAGGCAGCAACAACTTTGCTATACCCGAAATATGAATTGAATCAATGTTACTAGCACTTGTCTCTAGGACGCAAATGAAGCAACGCATTACGCAATCCAATTTGAATGAATTCGTGCACCATGTATTGAAAGCGCCAGCGTGATGAAACACGGCTTCGATAAGTGAGGACATGTCGTCCGCCTTAAGATAGCCGAGGTTTCCATGTAGGTATCTGAACTCTTTTCCATTAACAAATTTCAAAATGGTGCCTAAAGCTTCGAATAAATTTCTATAGTCGTGTTCCGAAACGAATATCCCGCTATGGTGACACGCAAAATGTGATTGCATCCGCCTGACCAACGACAGTAATTGCCCTGCTGTTGATATATTCAAAATATCATCGTCGTTCCTACTTAGATATGAATACGTGGATGCATAGTCCTCAATGTTAAATTCTTTTCGAAATGCGTCATAGCCTCGATAGGGGTCAATTATTCGCTTTAGCAATCTGACGCTTTTCTTTTTCTGCAACTGCTGCCAATACAATGCCCTCGGAATGAGTTCATCTTTCAACCAGTTAAAGGTTGTAAGCGCATCCCAGTAATAACGGAGTCCGATTTTTCCGTCATACCTACGGAAACTCATGTCGCTCGGTGGAATCCATGCAAGCAGGACCTCATCATCTGGGCGAGAAAAATCTTGAAACCATCGGTCAGCTCTATAAGGTCTGATGAATACATGATGGCCGGCGTCATACTTCGCGCTTTTTGTTGGGGTGAATATCTTCAAGTCAGCTCCAGAAGCATCGAAAATACTCCATTCTGTGTCGGTGTCAGATGCGTCATGAGCGTCAGCAAATTCGCGCAAAAGGTTCAAGAGTCCCCGCTTGACCTGAAGCAGAGGGACAGCCGAACCCATGCCGGACACCAAGGAGAAATGTCTGCTCTTCCAAGTCTCTTCTCGATCTTTCAGGCGCCGCTCGTACGCTTTGAAATACGCGTCAAATGCATCACACAAGCACTCGGCCTCGGGTTGTGAAATAGTGATTCGACAATTGGCCAAGTCACAAATCCACTGCCCTTTTTGATCGAAGAACTCCTGCAAGAATTTTCTCTCACCGGCACCCAGCGGTGTCTCGTACCCTTGAAAGTAGGTATTAACCAGTTGCCGATGACCTAGGACGACTATCAGATGACTAAATCTCCCATTACGGAGATTAACGGTACAACTTGCCCTGTCTTCTGTTAAAGAAGGAAGAAAACCACGGATCGTAATGTGCTCATTTTGCACCGAGAAGAAGTCGAAATATTCACCATATTCACGTTGAGATGGCCCCGAATAATTTACCCAACTAGCCGATTCCTCGAATTCATAGTAGCCATACTTTTTAAAATGAGCCAACCCCTCCTCGCCGAAAAGTCTTTCCATCCATGCAGGATCAAAATACTTGAATACAAGCGCTGGGTGACGTTTCACCTTCTCATCAAGCTGCCGTGAGGACCATATGTATAACTCAATATTTGGTGCTAGAGTACGAGATGCTCCGCCTTGCCATTCGGCGATCAATTCGCTCGTGAGGAATTCAGAGGAAATAACGGTGAATTCTTTGATGTTGAGCTTCCATTGTGGAAGCCGATCGACGAATCGTTTAAGTGCCTTTTTGTAGTCGGCCTTACCAAAACCTTTGACGCGCTTTACCTCATAGACTGCAACCCAGGTCTCGTTGCCATTACTCTTCTGAACAAAAATATCGGCGCCGTATTGCCCATGTCCAGTGCCTGCCAACGGTTCGATATTAATGATCTTGGTGGAATCCTCCAGCGCGAATTCACGCTGAAGTAACTCGCAGCAAAACAAGTCGAAATGACCTAGCGGCATGCGGTCATAAGGCAAGTGCTTGTCATCACGAGTAGATGGGGGTTCAGCGCGCTCTACATTCAGTTCTCTTAAATTTTCCGGAAGAAGATGCTCAAGTTTTTTATTCAAGTTGGGTCTCGCAAGCTAAGTGGATAGACGGGATAAATGTAGACAGGTTCAAGAGTATAGGAGAGTATAGGAAATTCAAACGGCTTTTTCCACCGGACGCGTGCGCCTACCCCATACCGTGCGCCCTAGCCATCCTCCCGATGGTGCTGGGGTCTGCCCGCACGCCCCGCGCGCGGATAGGAAATTCAAAAGCCCTTTTGGCGCCACCCCGCCGCGGCCCCGCCGCCCCCCGGGCTCTGGCGTGCCGCCCCCGCCCGCCGGCGCGGCCTGCAGCCCGGCGATGCGCGGGGGCGCTGGTCTGGACTGGACAGGTACCGCTGCTGGAGGGCTGGGGGGGCTTTCAGAGGGGATTCTACACGCATTTCAAAGGGGATTCTACACGCTCAACGGGATGAGAGACACTTCTCCTGCGCGCACATCGCTAACGAGCCTACGCACGACGGCGTAGGCTTAGGCAACCCAATCGAACGTGGCTTGGCGAGCACGGGCCGGGGCAATCGGCGGCGGGTCGGCCGCGCGCTTCAGATGGCGGAGAATCTTCCGGATCACCTCGGCCTGGGTGATGGCGGCAATGATCTGGAGCGTGCCGCGTTGGCAAAAGGGACAGGTGCCCAGATCCAGGGCAAACACCCGCTTGAGGAGGCGCGCCCAGCTCCAGTGCGGTGCGGCGCTGCTGGCCTCAGACTCGTCTACCCCCTGTTGGCGCGGTGTCGGAATGATCGCGTCCCGCAGCTTGCTATGCGGCGCCAAACACCCCGCATAGCGCACCAGATGGACGCGCGGCAGGGGGACGAGCGCAGCCAGCTTCTCCAAGAGTTCCAATGGCGAGAGTTTGATGCCGGTGGTGCCGTCAGACCACAGCTTGGTGAACGTGTACACGAGGTCCCCATGGGCATCTTCCGCCAGACGCTCCAGCGCCACGGAGCCTCTCGCCGTATACCGAATCAGGCGTTCCAACTGGTCTCGTCGATGCGCTGGTATCTGCGTGTTGGCGTGCAGCGAAAACCCATTGACACTGGCACAGCGGGAGCCCGTGAGTGCGGGGAGTTCCCCTTCATACCCAAAGCCCGAGCCAATCCGGCGCACATGCTGCCCGGCCCGCTCGCCAAAGGCGATGCGCTGCGTGACGGAGGCGACCAGGGTGCGCGCGAGTTCGGGTGCTGCGCTGCGCAACGGATCATACTCAGTGGCCACGGCGTCGGTGCTGCCCGCTTCCAGGTATCCCAGGTGGCGTAGCGTGCGGATGACCCGCCGACTGATCTTCTGGACCACGCCTGCGATGTCGGCATCGCTCGGTGGCTCGCCCTTGACAAAGCGCGGCTTGAGGCCCGCCTCGGTGCGATCGAGATAGACGCCCTCAAGAACGACACAATGAAAATGGACATGCAGGAAACGCACTCTACAACACCATGTCGTCCACCGTGACGATTCATTATCCCTTTCATCCTCACGTCGGCCAGACCTTGCCGGTTGTTTCCCGTCCTCGCCATGCCGATGGCGCTTACACCGTAAAAGACCCCACTGGCTATCCGTTGCAGGTGCCGGTGTGGATGACCGAGTCCACAGCCGCAACCCATCGGCTCTCTGAGACGCCCTTTGTCGCCCTGGCGGCGCTGCGGGACGTCTCTGCCTTGCTTTCTCTCCACGACTGGCGCGTTACCCTGCTGTCATCTCACCCCGACACAGGAGGGCAGCATGCAACAACTCAGTCTGTTTCCAGATCACTCAAACACCCAACCCGAGCCCCTGGTAAGCGACCGTCAGATGGTGGCACTCCTTGAGGTCATAGGCCAAATCGTCAAGGCGTTTTTTGAACGCGCAAGGGAGGGAGCATCCGATGCTGAGTAAGCCCAAAATTACCCCCGACCACCTGGGGAAACACGCCCTGGTGTACGTGCGGCAATCCACCCCCAAACAGGTCGTGCATAATCAAGAAAGGCAACGCTTGCAATACGCCCTGGTCGAGCGGGCACGTGCCCTCGGGTGGCAGCAGATCGAGGTGATTGATGACGACCTGGGCCACAGTGCCTCCGCCGGCACCCAGCGCGTGGGCTTCAAGAAACTCTTGGCGACGGTCGTGCTGGGTGAGGTCGGGATAGTCCTGAGCACCGAGGTCTCACGGCTGTCTCGGACCGACAAAGACTGGTGTCATTTACTGGAAATCTGTAAAGTGTGTGGCACCTTAATCGGAGACGCCGAGCATATCTACGATGTCAACCTCACCGATGATCAGTTGATCCTGGGGATTAAAGGAACGCTGAGCGTCATGGAATCGAGTGTGCTGAAATCACGGCTGTTCCAGGGCCAGGAGCACAAAGCAAAACGCGGCGAACTCTACAAACTCATTGCACCTGGCTACATTTGTGCCGATGGCAAATCGCTCGTCAAAGACCCCAATGTGCGCGTGCAGGAAGCGATTGCGTTGGTGTTTGAAAAATTTCGCCAACTTTGGAGCGTCCGACAGGTGTTTAAATGGTTTCATGAAGAGGGCATCGAGCTGCCGGTGAACAAGTCAGTCCATGGCAAGACGCAGCTGGTGTGGCAACTGCCAACGTACGAGGCGGTCAAGTATATGCTGCAAAACCCGGTGTATGCTGGGGCCTATGTCTACGGTCAACGTCACACGACCCTGGCGCTTGGTGATGACAATAACGTGCGGAAAAAGAGTGTGCAGCAACGCTACGACCACGCCCGGGTGTTTATTCCCGATCACCATGAACCCTATATCAGTTGGGAGATGTTTGCACACCACCAACGGCTGATTGCCGCCAACGCGCACCGCATAGCGCCGCAAGACGAGGCCGCGGCGTCGGTGCGCCAGGGGCATGGACTGCTGACGGGTCTGCTGCGCTGCGGCCGCTGCGGCCGCAAACTGCATGTGCGCTATTGGGGCAAAAGCGGTACAGCGGCGCGCTACGTGTGCCGGGGGGATTTTAGTGCGGGCGGAAGGTACTGTCTGGGTTTTGGCGGCGCCATGGTGGATAAACGCATCGGCGAGCAAGTCCTCGAGACGATCCGTCCTTTGACCTTAGAGGCGAGTCTGCAAGCGGCGCAGTCCTATGAGGCGGCACAGCGTGAGTCGACCCAGGCGCTTCGCCTGCAGATTCAGCAAGTCGAATACGAAGCAGCGCGTGCCTTTGAACAATACGATCAGGCAGACCCGAAAAATCGTTTGGTCACCAGCCAGCTCGAGAGCCGGTGGAATGCAAAATTAGAAGCACTCACACAGCTCCAGGAGCAATTACAAGCCATGCAAAAGGCCGTCACGCCCTTATCCGAGACGGATCGCCAGATGATCATGACCCTGGGCCGTCATTTTCGCGAGCTGTGGTTCAGCAACGACTGTTCAATGGCACTCAAAAAGAAAATCATCCGTATCCTGATCCGGGAGATCATGGTGAGCCTCGACGAGGACACGCGGAATTTAGCCTTCATCATTCACTGGAGCGGTGGCTGTCATACCACATTGTCGATGAAAAAGCCGCTGTCCGGCGCCATCAAGTATAAGACCCCGGAGCAGGATATTGCGTTGATTCGGAAGCTGTCCGTGCGCTACGATGATGGAGAAATCGCTCGGGTGCTCTCCAAGCTCGGTCGCACCACAGCCCGGGGGAAAAGGTGGAATCAGACGCGCGTGGCCTACACACGGAAGCAATATGGCATTGCCGCTGTTGACAAGGCGCATCGTGACCCGACTATCCTGAGCCTTGGCCAAGCGGTCAGATATACGGGGGTCAGTGATACGACGCTCCTCAAACTGATTAACAAGCAGCTTCTGCCCTGCCACCAAGTTGCGCCTTATGCCCCGCTTGAAATCAACAAGAGTGACTTGGATAGTGATCCGGTACGATCCATTCTCGAGCATCTCAAAGCGACTGGGGTTTTGGTTCTTGAGGGGGTATCGTTGCCTCGCCAGGAGTCTCTTTTTAAGTAATTTCAATCACTTAATAAGGAGGGGTATTATGAAGGCATCATCAGCTGAAGTGCGCCGCCAAAACGCTGCAAAAATGTCACCGAACCCGGTTGCCCGTTGTGCCGCTTCGCGCCACGCTTGACGGCTTGGTTGACGTAAAACTGCGCGATCGTGGTGCGGATAATCGTATGCACCTGCGCGGTCAGGTCCCGTGAGGGCGCGGTCCAATACCGCAATGGAATCGGCACCGACACGACCCATTGCCGTGTCGGCACCCAGGGAATCACGCCCTCGACCAGGTGGGCCGCGGTCTGGGCCATCCGTCGGCCGGCACACGACGGACAAAACCCCCGCCGCTTGCAACTAAAGGGCAGCAGCAGCTCTTGCTGGCACGTGTCACAGCCGAGTCGCAGAAAGCCATGGGCCAGGATGCCGCACTGCACATAGTCGTAAAATTCGCGTTGCACATACGCGGGCAAGCCTTTGGCATCAGGATCAGCCTCGCACGAGGCCAGAAAGGACTCGAGATGGTCCGCGATCACTTTATAGAGTAGCGTACGGCTCGGATCACGGGGTTCATAGGTGGCAAGAGCAGGAGCCATGCGCGCCCCCGACGGACAGTAGCGAGTTGATGCGTAGGAGAGGAAGTCGCATTGACTATACTGCACATTTGTATAGTATTCAAGAGCATACTGCAGTGAGGAGCAGGAAAGCCAAGCAAGACGGGACGCTGCGGGCGGGCGGGGCGGCGCCGCCTCAGAGGCCTGGCTCTCCCACCTGGCCCACGGGGTGTGGGCCGCGGGCGGGCGCAGCGGTTCCCTGGCTGCGGCGGCTGGCCTGGCGCGCACGCGCAGGGCGACCGGGCGACTCTTGTCCATGTCTCAAGCTCAGTGTCCAATCCAACTCTACGGCAAAGCGGTTGAGCAAGTTCACGGGATCGCTCGTCATTGTCTCGCCATGCAGCGACCCGGGTTTGCTCCCTCTCGGCATATTCATTCTGGCCCCCCCTGCTTGTGGTACTCGAGCTGTACGGCAACAAAGTTGGCAGTCCGTGTTCCGTAGCGATTCGAGATTCCCTTAAGGGCTTGGTCCAGTGCTCCTACAGGTTGCTGAGTACCTATGGCTGGAATCACATCCTCCGCAGGCCAGCTTGTTGCGATCCGATCAGGAAGAACGCGGATGCCATTCTGGGTTTCTTGAGCACTGGCAGTGCTGGCAAAGGTAACAGCGCGGGAACGATAGGTCCGCGACCAGGCATCCGCGACGAGAGCAAGCGACACCTCGTCGATTCCAGGCGTAAGGGGTATGCCGAGCTGCTCATGGTTCCAAAAGGCGATCGTGTTGCCAATCACCGATAAGGCAAATGGGCGCGTGAGTTTAAACGCATTGCTGTAGTGATGCGCATCCCATTGAGCAGCGCCGAGATCGTTAGCAACCGCTCGAGCCTTCGCTGTGCCTGCGATTGCCTCGATCAGGATGAGGGTCATGGGGATCGACGCAGTAATACCCGTTGTCGTCGCGACGCCCCTGTCAACCACAAGGCGTCGATGTGTATAGGCATTTCAAAAGCACTTTCTGGGCCGATGGGAGCGAGACCCTCCAGGTGCGCCGCTGGCAGCATACGGCGGCCAGGAGCAGAGGCACCAGGTAGCGGGTAGGGATCTCCACATGGTCGTGCACGCGTACGCACGTAGCTGCTGCGGAGCGGCGCCTAATGCGGAGCCGCGCCCAAGATCGCCACGGCTTCGATTTCGACCAGAAGTTCCGGAGCAGCGAGGGCGCTCACCTCGACTAGGGTCGAGACTGGAAAGTTCCCGGTAAAGAACTCGCGCCGTGCCTGCCAGACTTCTTCGCGACGCGCGATGTCAGTGACAAAGATGTTCACCTTCACGATGTCATCCATGTGGCCACCAGCCGCCTCTATGAGGTGCTTAATCTTGGTGAACACGGCACGGGCCTGCTCGTACATACTGGCGCCCCCCACGACCTCAGTGCCCGTACGAGCAGTCATGCCGGCCGTGAACACCTGGTTCCCTACCACGAGACAGTTCGACCAGGTTTGCGGGGGTGGTTCGGAAACATGCGGACTACTCATGCGCTGCTTCGCTGGCATAGGCTTCTCCTTTTAATCATCGTAGCCTGGTGGACGTCTGAAGCCGCCGAACTCACGTTCGAGCAGTGTAGCAAAATAGATCGGAGTGCGATCCTCCAGGTAGGGACCAATAGCCTGCAGTCCAATCGGCAGACCGGCGCGCGTCAGTCCGACCGGAAACGCCGTTGCTGGCTGGCCGCTAAGCGTGGCAATGCCAGGATAAACGAGCTGCAAGTCATAGGCGACGGCGACACCATTCACCGTAATGGTGTGCTCGAAGTCCCTGGCCTCACGTGGCCACGCGAGTTTAAGGTGAGGAAAGGCCGGGATCAACGTGATGGGTGCGAGGAGCACATCCCATTCCCTGAAGAAGGTACGGTACGCGGCACGGTACTGCTCGCGCTGCGCATACCAGGTGAAGTAGTCACTAACACTGGCCAGCCATCCCCGTCGGCGCGCCTCCGAGAACGCATCGTCGTACCGGCGTGAGAGTTCGACCAGACGACGGCGCTCGGCTTCTGGACTCCTGGCGCCTGTGACCGCTGAAATGAGCGACACATAGAGCCCATGATGCGCGCGCAGATCACCGAAAAGCTCCGGCTGGACCCTTTGCACGTGAGCACCAGCGCGACTAAGCCTGGACACAAGCTCCTCTTGGACTGCCATAATCTCGGCGTCGACCGGCACCCAATCGATTGACGGCAGTACGGCGACCCGATACGCGCTTAAGCGCTCGTGACGTGGTGGTGGGAATGCCAGGCGCCAAGCCACCTCTTCACCGCCCTCGGGACCAGCGAGCACATCGAGCGCCAGATCGAGATCAGAGGCGCTGCGAGCAAGCGGTCCCTGCACACCCATGATCGAGAGGGGATTCGGCACAGGAGGCACCGGCGCCTGACCACTGCGCGGCAGTGCCGAATCGCTCGGTCGATGCCCATAGAGGCCGCAGAACGCAGCAGGGACACGGATGGAACCGCCAATGTCACTGCCCACCTCAAGCGGGGTCAGCCCAGCCGCCAGTGCCGCGGCACCCCCGCCTGTGCTGCCGCCAGGAGTGCGAGCGAGATCCCAGGGATTGTTCGTCCGGCCGAAGACCTCATTGTCTGTCTGCCAATCGGCCAGCATGGGCGGCACGTTGGTCTTGCCCATGAGGACAGTGCCAGCTGTCTGCATACGCTGTGTTGCCGCGGCGTCAAAATCGGCCTGGACCTGAGACAAGACCGGTAGGCCCATCGTAGTCTGCAGGCCCCTGACGTTGATCGATCCCTTGAGAGTGATAGGCAAACCGAGCAGGGCTGCATCCGCACCGCGCGCCCGCGCTGCATCGGCAGCCTCTGCGGCCTCACGGGCCTGTTCAAAGCACTCAATGATGATGGCGTTGAGCCACGGGTTGTACCGCTCGATACGGCGCTGGTGCAGCGCCAGGAGCTCGACGGCAGAGAGCTGCCGCTGCCGCAGGGCCTGCAGCATCTGGCTCGCGGTCGAGAAACCGTCAATCGAAGACTGCGTCATGTGACCTCTCCCTCACGGCAGTAGACTGGCATAGGGTATAGGCAGCGAGAGACTTAAGGTGCCATGAAAAGCCGCTGCATGCAACTACTGTCTATCTACAGAAGCGCCTGACAAGGCACGCCACCCGAAACGGCACAGTGCTCAGGCGTACAGGTGGCACGCCGTATCGTGCCCTGGCTCGATGACTTTCCATGCCGGCTCAAGCGTCTGGCACTGGGGCATGGCCTGTGGGCAGCGCGGGTGAAAGCGGCAGCCAGAGGGTGGATGCATGGGATTGGGAATCTCACCTTGCAGGATGATCCGCTGCCGCCGTATAGCAGGGTGCAAGGGCAAGGCTGCAGACAGCAGCGCTTGCGTATAGGGATGCCGCGGTGTGGCATAGACCACGTCGCACTCCCCCATTTCCACCAGCTTCCCAGCATACATGACCGCCAGGCGTGTGCTAAGGTAGCGCGCCGCGGCCAGATCGTGTGAAATCATGACGTAGGCCAGCCCCAGCCGCTCCTGCAGGCCCTTGAGGAGATTGAGAATTTGCGCCCGAATGGAGACATCGAGAGCCGAGACCGGTTCGTCCAGAATGATCAGTTTCGGATAGGTCACAAGGGCGCGCGCGATGGCAATGCGTTGCCGCTGGCCGCCGCTGAATTCATGCGGGTAGAGCGCGACACTTTCCTGGCTGAGTCCGACCAGCTCCAGGGCTTGCGCCACACGCTCTCGCACCGTCGCCCGGCTGGCACTGGTTTCCGGGGGCAGGGGCTCGGCGACGATATCGGCCACACGCATACGCGGATTCAACGAACTATACGGGTCCTGGAACACCGCCTGCACGGCACGGCGATAGCGGGTGAGGTCCTCTTTGGTAAAGGCGCTCACCTCCTGGTCATGAAAGAGCAGCGAGCCGGAAGTAGGTTTGGTCAGCAGCAGGAAGAGCTTCGCCAGAGTGGTTTTGCCTGAACCTGATTCCCCGACAATGCCCAGAGTCTCCCCCTCCGCCACCTGCACGCTCACCCCATCGACGGCTTTGATCCATCCCCGGGCTTGCCCGACCACCCAGCCAGTACTGACAGGAAAGTATTTTGTCAGCCCAATCCCTTGTAGGAGCATAGACGCCTCACGCACTCATCTCTGTGGCAGCCCAGCAGTGTGCCACATGCCCCTGTGCTACGGCTACAGGGGGCGGATACGCCTCCTCGCAGATGGGGCGTCGCTGCGGGCAACGTGGCGCAAAGGGACAGCCGGGCGGTAGGTGTGCCAGGTCAGGCGGCTGTCCCCCGATCTCGACCAGCTGCTGGCGCTGTAATTCCACGCTAGGTAGGCAGCGCAGGAGTGCCTGGGTATATGGATGGCTGGGGGCATCAAACACTTGCAGCGTGCTCCCCATCTCGACGATTCTCCCGGCGTACATCACCGCCACCCGGTCGGCATTGGCGGCTACAATGCCAAAGTCGTGCGTCACCAGTATGATCGCTACCCCCGTCTGCTCCTGGACCTCTTTCAGGAGATCGAGATACTGCGCCTGGATGGTGACGTCCAGCGAGGTGGTAGGCTCATCCGCAATGAGCAGACGCGGCACGCAAGACGTCGCGATAGCACTGCTCACCCGCTGTCGCGTCCCGCCGCTGAGCTGATGGGGGTAGTGCCGGAGTCGTGCGGCCGCGCCCGGGATGCGCAGCCGTGTCAGGGCCTCCAGGACCCTGGCGCGCAGCGTGGCACCGCGTACTCCTTGGTGCAACCGCACCACCTCGGCCACCTGCAGCCCAATCGTCAGGGCGGGATTCAGGGACGTCATGGGATCTTGCAGCACCATAGCGATGTGCTTCCCCCGCACCCGGCGCATCTCCGTTGGACTCTTGCGCAGCAGATCCTCTCCCGCGAAGAGCACCTTCCCCCCCACAATTTTTCCCGCCGGTTCGGGGACAAGCCGCACCAGAGATAGGCAGGTCACGGACTTCCCCGAGCCCGATTCTCCTACCAAGGCCAACGTCTCGCCGGCGTTGAGAGTGAAACTCACCCCATCCACGGCTTTGACGACTCCGCGACGGGTATAAAAGTACGTTTTCAGGTCTTCGACGATCAAGAGCGGTAGAGGTTCTTGCATATGCCATGTCGCCCACGTGCAGATGAAAACCTTCAGTAAATCTCTCCTTGCCGCTGACGCTCCATTCTAGCTTGCTCTACAGTGTAAGTCGAGCAAAGCCTCGTTACCGTCAGCCTCTCGCTCCCCAGACGTGGTTGTGTTACCATCGACGCAACTTCATCCTACTCTAACCCAAGATGGAACTGAGGAGCACGCTCATGCCTATGGCACCCGTCAACGGCATCAAGCTCTATTATGAAGTTACTGGCAGCGGCTACCCGCTGTTGTTCAGCCATGAATTTGCCGGGGACTATCGCAGCTGGGAGCCGCAGGTGCGCTATTTTTCCCGGCGCTATCAGGTGATTACCTACAATGCCCGTGGCTATCCGCCCTCGGATGTGCCTGAGTCTGTCGACGCCTACTCCCAGGAGCAGGCCACCGACGATATTGCCGGGCTGATGCGCCATCTCGGCATAGCGCAGGCGCACCTGGTTGGCCTATCGATGGGGGGCTACGCCGTTCTGCACTTCGGCCTGCGGTACCCTACCCTGGCACGTTCCCTCGTGGTGGCTGGCTGTGGCTACGGTTCCGTGGCGAGCGAACGCCAGCGTTTCCAGCAGGACTCCGGACAGGTGGCGCAGCGCTTCGAACGCGATGGCATGCGCGCCGTGGCAGCCGTGTACGCCAAGGGCCCTACCCGCGTCCAGTTCGAAGACAAAGATCCCAGAGGCTGGCGAGAATTCGCCGATCAACTGGCTGAGCACTCTCATATCGGCGCGGCGCGCACCATGCAGGGGGTGCAAGGGCGACGGCCTTCCGTGTACGAGTTGGAAGAGCAGCTCCGGCGCTTACGAGTCCCCACACTCATTATGACTGGGGACGAGGATGAGCCCTGCCTGGAGCCAGGCATCTTCATGAAGCGCATGATTCCCACGGCTGGACTGCTGATTATCCCCAAAAGCGGCCATACCATCAACATCGAAGAGCCCGACGCTTTTAACAGGGCGGTGGGTGAGTTTCTCACGCTCGTGGAAGCGGGAAAGTGGGGCGCGCGGAATCCGGCGTCGCTGAGTCCATCGGCCATTTTACCTGCTACGGAAAAGGAGAGCGCAGATGCGGATTGAACGGGCCGAGGTGATTCCGTTAGAGGTACCACTCGCACGCACGTTTTATGGGGGTACGTATTCCATGGACCGCCGCTGTACGCTGCTGCTGCGGGTGTGGACGGCTGAGGGCATACGGGGGCAGATCTATATCGGGGATGAACGCGACCAGCAGGCGGCCGTGTGTCGTATTTTACGCGCAGAGCTGTTTCCGAACGTGCTGGGGCGGCAGGCCAGTGAGGTGACGGCACTCTGGGAAGAGCATTTTCGACGTACCACCGTCTCAGCGGGACGGCACGCCATGATGCGGGCCCTCTCTGCCCTTGATGTGGTCTTGTGGGACGTCATTGGGCGCCACGCCGGGCTGCCAGTGTTCCGCCTCCTGGGGGCGGCGCAGACACGGCTGCAAACCATTGTCATCGGGGGATATTATGCGGAGGGTAAGGGGGTCGAAGGGCTCATTGAGGAGATGTTTGAGTATCGCGAAGCCGGCTACGCTGGCGTGAAGTTCAAAGTGGGTGGACGGCCCCCAGAGGAAGACATCGCACGCGTCCAGGAGGTGCGGAAAGCCATTGGCGATGATTTTATCATCGCCTGTGATGCGAACATGGGCTATACAGTCGCAGACGCGATTACCTTTGCGCGTGGCGTGGCTGACTGCCACATCGCCTGGTTCGAGGAACCCGTACACTGGTACGACCAGGTGCGCGGTATGCACGAGGTGCGAGCCGCAACAGGCATCCGGGTCACGGCCGGGCAGAGCGAGATGCAGCGTTGGGGTTGCCGTGACCTGGTCGAAGGCGGTGCCGTAGATATTCTCAACACCGACATGTCGCTGGCCGGTGGGGTCACCGAATGGCGGCGTGTGGCGGCGCATGCAGCGAGTCACCGGGTGCAGATGGCACACCATGAAGAACCGCTGCTCTCTATGCACCTCCTGGCTTCTACGCCCCAGGGCCTGTACCCCGAATATTTTTCGGCGGAGCGCGATCCCGTGGGGGCCTATCTGCCTACCATGGCCCCACCTCTCCGCCAGGGCTGGGTCGAGCTACCCGAAACCCCTGGTTTTGGTATTGAGGTGGACGAGGCATTTGTGCAGCGCTATCGCGTGGATCGGTGATCTATCCCCTCTCCCAGTGCGGCTCCCCTCCCCCTCGACGGTGGGAGGGGAGCTCCTGGAGTCCTGGCAGTACAGAGGCCACAGATGCTGAGATATGCGTCACCGCTCTAGAGCCCCAGGGCGCGCAGACCAAGGCGGGCAATGTCCTCGTCTTCCTGGGCGGTGAGGCCACTCACACCAATTCCCCCCATGATCGTGCCCGTCTCGGCATGCAGAACGACAAGCCCGCCCTGCACCGCCGCCAGGTTCGGATCTCCCATCTCGGCAACCGTACGACCCTGGCTCTTCAGACGATCGGCGTAAGCCAGCGTATCCTGGCCCGACATCGCCGCAGTGTATGCCTTGCGGATGGCCATCCGCTGCGGGATGGCCCGACACCGGTCCATGCGGGCGTAGCTCATCAGACTTCCGCCATCGTCCACAATGGCAATAGCAACGGGTTGATTCGGTTGTTGCGTCGCTTTCTCCAACATGGCGGCCATGGCCCGCTGCACCTGGTCGAGGCTGAGCATCGGCTTGTTGTACATAAGACATCTCCTTTAGGTTGGGGTGTAAGGCTGGACAACGCGATGTGGATGCTCGGCAGTGTAGGCATGGCGTGCGCTGGTGTCAAGCTGTGGGGCAGGGGGACTGTTTGGGAGGCGCTACCTTCCATAAGAACAGCGCCGCCAGCCCATACATGGCCAGGAAGGGGAAGAGCGCATACGTGTAACTGTGCGTCTGATCGTAGACCCAGCCAGTGAATACGGCGGCTGGCATAGAGGCGAAGCTTTGGAACATACCGACCCAGCCGCGTATCGAAGCAAAATGCTGGCGGCCGAAGAGGTCGCCGACCAGGGCCCAGGTCACCGAGTTAATGCCATCGGCGAATGAGAACAAAATGACGAAGAGGACCATGTGCCAGAATCCACCACCACTGAACAGCAGCACACTAAGACCCAGGCCGCCCAGGAGGACACCTGTGGCGCCAATCTTCTGTTTGGACCAGCGATCGCCCAGCCAACCCGTGAGCGGACGGACAATGACCGCACTGAAGGACATGAGTGCCACAAAGAAGGCGGCAGTGGACTCGTCAAACCCTTTCCAGACCAGGAGCGGGACGAGGTGCACCGTTACCCCGGCATAGGGAATATTGCGCAAGCTGTGGAAGCCAGCTATCAACCAGAAGGCTGAGCTTCTGAGCGCCTCTTTGGTGGTCAACTCCACGAGGGCCCGGGGCGGACGTCGGTGTCTTGCCACAACGTCGGCCGTAGAGGGTGGTGGCTCGGTCTCGCCGTCAGGCAGGAGCCCCATGCTCTCAGGCGAGCGCCGGACCAGCAACACCAGGGGGAGGGTCAGGAAGATAGCCCCTCCGGAGAGCAGCGCTGCAGAGCGCCAACCCAGCTTCAAGACAGCGAGTGCGACCAGAGGAAAAAGCACCACACCACCGATCGCCTGGCCAGTTTGCAGGATGGACATAGCGAGGCCGCGTTTGGTGAGGAACCAGTTGTTCACGGCTGCCATGGAAGCATGGTTGAAGCCCACTTGAAAGCCCGAGGCCAGGAGGCATGTAAACACCAGGAGAAAGGTGATATAGCTGTGGGTAAAGACCAGGAGCACAAATCCTAGCCCGGCCATCATCGTCCCAATGACCATCATCACTCGGATATCAAAGCGGTCAATGAGATACCCCGCGATCGGGCCAATCAGGGCAGACTCGAGTTTCGACAACGAGAATGGCAGAGACGTCGCGGCTCGCGTCAGGTGCAGTTCGTTGAGCACCGGGAGGAAATACAGGCTAAAGCCCGTATTAAACAGGCCCCCCTTCACTGCATCCTGCAGACACCCGATTATGACGATCCACCAGCCATAAAACATCCGGCGTTGCGGTGGGGAGAGCACATCAGGTGTCGATTGCTGCTGCATGCATGCCTCTCTTATTCTGCCATGATCTAGTCTCCTCTTCCCTCGGGAGAGAGAGTTAGAGACAACGCCGGCTGTACATCGCAGTTATAGCTAAGGCGGCCCCAGATAGCAACTCCAAAACGGCATTGAGCGTCCTGGACCATGCTTGATGCCTGAAACGGCCACACTATGCACGTGCCTCGTGTGTTTCCTCCCCGCTCTGCTCCTTGGCGCCCGGCCCCAGCGGCTGGCCATAGCTGAACTCGACCATGTTGCCATCTGGAGCACGAATCCCGCAGTAATAGCCCACCGGATACGGTTCTTCGCGCGGTTCCCAGACCAGATACCCAGCTGCTTGTGCCTTGTCAGCGATGGCATCCACCGCCTCCCGGCTCTCGAGTGCAAAGCCCAGATGGCTATAGTCCGTGGCCGCCTGCGGCTTGCCTGGCCCGCCTGGGACTAGCACAAAGATAAATTCCTGTTCCCGGCCAGGTTCCGCCAGCCAGACGACGCGTCGACCGTCGGTCACGCGTTCATGCACCACCTGCATGCCGCAGTAGTCGCGATAAAACGTTATGGAGGTGTCCAGATCACGTACATGCAAAGCCAGATGTGTCAATACAGGGCGCATGGGTACAGACTCCTCTATGGTCTATTTTCTATTGTGACCCAAGCCAGCAAGAAGGTAGACTCCGCAGGGACAGAGGTCAAGAGGGGAGCTGGCGACAGCCGGCACGGGCCGGCACGGGTCGTCAGACAGAGCCAGCAGAGAAGGAGCTGGGACTATGGAGCAGGTCCACGTACTCCGCATCGTGGTCGCGTCCCCGGGTGATGTCCAGGCCGAGCGCGACGCCTTGCCAGCGGTGCTTGAGGAACTCAATCGTGGCATCGCTGCCGCGCACGGCCTACGGCTCGAACTGGGGCGCTGGGAGACTGATGCCTATCCCGGCTTTCACCCGCAAGGACCGCAGGGGCTGATTGATCCCATCTTGCGCATCGAGGACTGCGATGTGCTTCTCGGCATTTTCTGGAAGCGGTTTGGCACGCCGACCACAGAAGCGGGCTCAGGCACGGAACACGAATTCCTGCGGGCCTATGCTGCCTGGCAAGAGCACGGCCGCCCGCAGATCATGGTTTACTTCAACCAGGAAGCAGCGACACCAAAAACCAAAGCGGAGACGGACCAGTGGGGCCAGGTACTGGAATTCCAGGAGCACTTTCCCAAGGAGGGGCTGTGGTGGCCCTATCAGGGCAAGGAGCAGTTTGAGAGACTGGTACGCAACCACCTGACGCAGTTCCTACGGCAGCGCGGGTCCACGGTGCCTGCGGCAGCTTCCACGCCACCGGGGCATGACGCGCCTGTGTCAGTGCAACAGCACGGTAGCGGGAGCATCGCTATCGGGCCAGGCGCTGTGGCGGCAGGGCCTGGCGGTATGGCCATTGGCGGAGATGTCCATGGGGATGTGCACTTCGGTACTGCAGCGGCCCCTGAGCCGACGGAGGAGTTGCGTAACGCCTACCTCACCTGGCTTATGGACCAGGTGCGCGCGGTGCCACTGACCGGTGTGGATCCCAAAAGCATCCGCGAAGAGACGCGGCGCGACCTCGACCTGGCGGCGGTCTATACGGCGCTCATGACACAGCGCACAGACATGGCGGTGGAGCGCACCCTGCGTCCCGACCGTGAAATGCAGCAGCTCTCAGCGCTAGCCGTGCTCAACACCGAGCCCCATCTCGCCCTGCTTGGCGATCCAGGGAGCGGCAAGAGCACCTTTATCAACTTTGTAGCGCTGTGCATGGCCGGAGAACTGTGCCACCATCGTGACGCCAACCTGCGCGTGCTCACGGCCCCTGTGCCGCAGGATGACGATACCTCACGCCGCCCCAGGGAGGAAGAGAAGCCCCAGTCCCAACCGTGGGAGCACGGCGCGCTCCTACCCATGCGGGTGGTGCTGCGCGAGTTTGTCGCGCGTGGGCTGCCACACACGTCCCAGCCCGCTATGGTGAGCGGCGATAGCCTGTGGCGGTTCATTATCGCTGAACTGCCGGAAACGCTGCGCCCCTTCGAGCCCTCCCTACGGCAACAGCTCCTGCGCACTGGCGGTCTGCTGTTACTCGACGGCCTTGATGAAGTCCCCGAAGCCGACCAGCGCCGCGTGCAGGTCAAGACCGCCGTGGAGCAGTTCGCCGGGGCCTTTCCGAAAGTCCGGATGCTGGTCACCAGCCGCACCTATGCCTATCAGCGACAAGACTGGAAACTGCGTGACTTTGCCGAGGTGGTGCTAGCGCCCTTTGGCAGGGCGCAGATGCACCGCTTCGTAGACCGCTGGTACGCCTATGTGGGGCAGGCACGCCGGCTCTCCCCCAGCGATATGCAGGGCCGTGCCACGCTGCTCAAGCAGGCCATCGCGCGCACGCCACGGCTGTATGAGCTGGCCACGCGTCCACTCCTGCTCACCCTGATGGCCTCGCTGCACGCCTGGCGCGGCGGCACGCTGCCCGAGCAGCGCGAGGCTCTGTACGCCGATGCCGTCGATTTGCTCCTGGACCAGTGGGAAAGCCAGAAGGTCCGGCACTTACCGGATGGCACGTACGACCTCATCCAGCCAAGCTTGGTGGAATGGTTACGCGTGGACCAGCAGGCCATGCGCCAGGCCCTGAACCGCCTGGCGTTTGAGGTACATCGCGATCAACCGGCGCTGGTGGGGACAGCCGACATTGCCGAGGAGAAATTAGTGCCGGCGTTGCTAGCTCTGGCCAAGCACCCCGACCCTGACATACGTCCGGCGCGCCTCATCGAATACCTGCGCGACCGTGCCGGGTTGCTGGAGCCGCGCGGCGTTGGGGTCTACGCTTTTCCGCACCGCACGTTTCAGGAATACCTGGCAGCCTGCTATCTCACCGACGTGGGCTTCC
>Ga0081455_10002615_pt1 | contig 21337 bp, 17 predicted proteins | sample TabmetS3T2R1_FD_70207 | JGI IMG/M metagenome (GOLD analysis project Ga0081455, IMG submission 70207) | Tabebuia heterophylla rhizosphere microbial communities from the University of Puerto Rico - S3T2R1 | ecosystem: Host-associated > Plants > Roots > Rhizosphere ...
TTGACCGGGGTGCACCCGATGATCGAAACCTATCCACTCCATCGCGTGGCGGAAGCCTACGAGCACATGCACAGCGGCAGGGTGCGGTTCCGCGTCGTGCTCACCATCGAGGGGTGACGAACATGATGGGGCTTTTCCGTTCATAAGGCCATATTGGCGGGTTTCGGGCGGTTTTGCCCCATGCTCATTGCCAGTCCTCGCAGGGCGCTATGATGACAGAGACGTGATATGCCTGACACGACGCACAGTCAACACCTCGACTGGTTTTCTTTTACCGATGTACCAAAGATGCAAACGTTGACCCTGCGGTGCTCATCCGCTACCACTTTGATTATGAATCGGTTCAAATTTGGCAGTCAGAAGCTCTCGAAACGTCCAGACGTGATCCGTCAGTCCGGCGGCCATGCCAGGGGTTCGGTGGCACCACTTGGGCTGAATCAGGCCCGAGGCGTGTGGCTCCTGCTCGGGCAGAGGCAAGCGCAAGCTCATAGGCGGCCTGGCAAAATTGTAGAAGGCTTGACAGAGGGCCACCCGCCGTCTCATCTGCGTGCGATCCTTACAGACACTCCAGCTCTTGCGCACCAGAGGCGCCAAAGCATGGCGCAGAGTGAGGTTGAGACGTTCAATCAAACTGGTGCTGATCGAGTAGCCCAGCGCTTCGAGCCGCTTGCTCCCGCAGCACACGCGGTAGAGCAACTCTGGGAGACGCCCCTTGCATTGCTTTTTGATCACCTGGCCATAGACCAAATCCGGGTGGGGTGCCTTGAGCGGTTGCTTGGGGCGTCCTGGCTTGCCCGTGCGTGGGAAGGTCTTCAGGGTATGGTAGACGGCCATCAGAGCCGACAGATAACAGCTGAAGCCATCACTGAAAAAACACGGCACGCCCAAGACCACGGCGGCCGTCATCTCAAGGAGCCGCAAGGCACTGGCAAACGTCCGTGGGCCAACAAACGCTGCCAGGAGGAGTCGGAACTCGGGAGCACAACTGATCCACACCCCTTGCCGTCCGTCCTCGCTCCACTCGGTGCTTGCGCCATCCGGGCTGGCCTGCTGGGCCTGTTTACGTCTGATGAAGCTCCACATCTCATCGAGTTGCCCCTGCGTGACAGGCAGGTCCCGCCGCAGGTGGGCATTGATCTCATGGGCTTTCTGTGCGGCTCGCCGCAGCCACTCCAGGCCGGTTGCTTCCGTCACGCCCAGGACAAAACCGATGTCCGACAGGGCCACTTGGACCAGCAGCATTTTCAGAGCCATGAGGACTTTATCTTCCGGGCTCCGCAGGTCAAAGAAGACGGTAGCGCGTGTCTCGGAAAAGGGACGCTCACACGTGCTACAGCGGAAGATACGTCGCTTGCCACTCTGCGTCATAGAGGTGGAGATGGCGCTAAGGTTGCCACGGTTGATCAGCCGATAATGAGAACAATCCGGATTGGGACACGGTTGGCCCCCGTCCTGGGGTTTTCGCATGGGTCAGACCTCCGATCGAGTGGTGGTGTGCTCCACACTGATCGGAAGTTTGGCCTTTTTTCTTTTTCAAAGTACTACCGGGTGAGTACCAACTCAAGTTAGCACGGCAATATCCAGCCCTGTATATCCGCGCCTTCTGTGGTGTCTAAGGGCGACACTCGCCGCTGTCTTCTGGGAGCACCGGATACCTTCTGCGGTACTCCCGGAGGGTATCTTCCCGTCTCACAACGCCTCTCCCATCATTCAACAAGCTCAGGAAAAGCAAGAAAAACACCGCAGGGCGATTCCCTCCGTGCGGAGGGGGTCAAGAGATGCGAGCGCCTCAGAACCTCACCGCTCAATTTCCAGCAGTTTGTAGAAGGTCGAAGATGGGGGCCATGGGCGCGAGAAGGTCTCGAAAAGGCTTACGTCTTTGCAAGCGATGAGCCCTGCAGCGGCGAGGAGATACACCGAGTCTCCGCCAGATTTTACGCGCTACAAATTAGCCGGCTAAGGAGCCGGGATTGCTCCCGTCTCCTCGCCTCAGAACTGGACGTGAAAGTTTCCCTTCATCCAGCTCAAGCATCTCGAAGGCCGTGTGACGGACCCGTCAGCAGTCATACCACCTGCTGGCTGTACGATACTGAACCGAAGTCGATGCCCTTGCGGGGAAGGTAGCACCAGTGGAACAAAGCCACCGCCATTTGCAACACCTTCTCTATCGATTCCTCTGTTGTTCTCGTACCGAGACACCGTCGGGAAGTCTGCTCGCTTGCGCGTCGGGTGATGTTGCCCAGACCACGGGCGCAACCCGTATCCACCCCATTACAGGGCGGCCTTCGCTTTTTCCCACCCCTCTACCCGCACTGCCGTTGGTTGGCCTGACAGCTTTCCTACCTCACGTGGAGGAGCAATACGGGCTTACCACGTTCCGCAAGGTTGACCCGAAGGGGGTAGGTGCTCTCTCTCCGCCGGGAGCGTTGTGTGTCCATGACAGGGTATTATAGAGACCCTGTACCCGCTCCAGTGCCTTTTGGCTCAAGCCTGGCAGCATCTTAGGCTTGGTGCTCATCACGACGTTTATCAAGAGTTCACATGTGTTCACCATACCCTCCATCCAGCCCCTTCTCCGCCTGATGCTGGCAGATACACCGTCCCCTCGCGGTTCCGGTGCCAGTGAATCACTGTGGGTACCGTGTCCGCAGGCTCTGTACGGGGCGTTACCTTCCCGCACATCTACGTAGGATACTGCTGATGGAACAGCAGGTCTGGTCACGACGTGCCAGACAATCAGCCTTGCGACCTCGTGTCGCAGCTATAAATTGAGCGACCGAGATATAGCGGCAGTTTGGCTTGTGCAATGCCCCGATGGGAGCGTGTGCGCGAGACACTCCGGCAAACGCAAGCAAGCAATGGGCAGATGCCATCGATGTGCGTGGTAACACTCTGCGCAGTGCTGAGGACCTACGAGGTTGACGGACCCTGCACGAGGGGCCTACACTCGTTTCCTACGGTCTGTGCCTGGAGCCTTCGCCAAGTCCATGGCCGATGGGATAGCCCGGATACCAGCATTTCCTCCACAACCTCTGGGTACGCAGTGGGCCCGACGGAGGTCGGGGGCGACTAAGAGAGGGGTCAAGATGAAGCTAGGTCTGTGTGTGGTCGGTTGCGGCGCGTTCGCCCGCACCTTTGCCCAGGCGATGCAGTCCGCACGGGACGAGGTCGAGCTCTTCTTCGCGAGCCGAGACGTGGAGCGGGCCCGGACCTACGCCACGACCTTCGGGGGGCGTGGGGTCTTCGGCTCCTACGAAGCGGCTGCCGCCGACCCGCGGGTGGAGGCGCTGTACCTGTGTACGCCTCATCACCTCCATCGGGCGCATGGGACCATGGCTGCCCAGGCCGGCAAGCATATCCTGGTGGAGAAGCCCATCGCCCGGACGCTGGCAGAGGCCCAGGCGCTGATTGCCGTCGCCCAGGAGGCTGGCGTCACCCTGATGGTGGCCGAGAACTACCGCTTTATGGCGGCAGTGCGCCAGTGCAAAGCGTTAGTCGATAGCGGCGCTGTTGGCGACCTGAGGATGGTCCAACTCCAGGAAGAGGCCCCTTTCCGTCCGGCTCAGTGGCGTACCTGCCGTGCCCTCAATGGGGGCGGCGTCTTCATCGACGGCGGTATCCATAAGGTCGACATCCTGCTCTACCTGGTAGGCAAGCCTGAGCGTCTCTATGCGGTACCGCTCCCTCCGGGCCTACCTGGCCTGGAGGCAGAAGACGGGGTGGTGGTGACCACCCGCTCGGCGAGTGGCGTGGTGGGACTGATTCACCATGCCTGGACCACCGCGCGTCACCCCCCCGCTCCATGGGTAGCAGTCTCGGGGACCCGGGGGCGCATCTCCTTCGAGGTGGGAGCGTCCTGGCTCAAGCTCGCTACCAGCAGCGCCGAGCGCGTCTGGCAGTTTGCAGATGATACCTACGGGCTGGTGCCGATGGTCCAGGAGTTCCGGGCCAGTATCAGAGAGGCGCGTGTGCCAGAGATGTCCGGTGCTGCCGGACTCGATGACCTGGCGGTCGTGCTGAAAGTGTATGAGTCCATGGAGAAAGGGGGCACCGTTATGCTACCTCCCTCATGGCCCGGCAGCCCCTCTCGCCTGGAAGAGAGGCGTGGAGAAGGAGAGGTATCATGCCTCTGAGCACAGCACAGCTGGAGGTGACCCGCACCGGCAGTGGGGTGCGCATCGCCTACGATGGCGCGCCCATAGTGGTGGAAACAGGGGCCGGCATCCCCCTGGGTGGCCGCTGGTGGTGGAGCTTTGATGGATCGCTACGTCTGATGAACGCTTCTGAGCACGCAGGCAGCGACCAGCTCGGAGCCTATGCGGCGCTCGCGTTGACCTACACCGACCAGGAGGGCCCCCTGATCCGGCAGACCTTGAAAACGTACGCTGGCGACGCCTCTCTGGTGGTAGAGACGACCGCCCTGCGGGATCTGTGGGGGGCCGCCCTGGCCGATAGTTTTTTCCATACCACCTTCAACTCTCCGGTGGTGCGCCTGGCCGACGGGCTAGGCTATCTGGTGTACACCTGGGGCCTTGCCGACCACGAAGGGGTCGGTATTGGCGGCCACTTTCCCGACGCCGTGGTGGCTGCGGACCTGGATAGCCTGCCAGAGCGGCTGCGCCGCGCCGACTTCTCTCCGATGACAGACGTCCATCAGCGGGGCGAGAAGCCCTTCGCCCCGCTGATTGCCTACGACCACCAGGAGCGCACCCTGGTGATGGCCCCCCTGGACCACTGGCTCATCAGTCCGCTCCGGCTTCTCCCGACCCCGTCTGGCGTCGGAGTTGCCCGCGGGTTACACGGGGGAGTAGACGAGATTGCCGCGGGCACCACGACCCGCACGGCGCTGGTCTTTGGCCAGGGCGTGGCAGCGACCATGCAGCAGTGGGGCGACCTGCTGCTGCGCCTGTCGGGCAAGCGCCGTGGCCAGGGCCGGGACAGCCTGCTGGTGCGGAGCCTGGGCTTCTGGAACTGCTATGGCAGCTACTATGCCGAATTGTTTCGCCCTACTGGCGCCACGACCCTCCGGGCGTTGTCCACGTCCTTCCGTGAGACGGGTGTGCCGGTGCGGTATATCGGACTTGATCTGTGGTATCACTATGACCAGGTGGGGTTTGCCCGTCGCTACCAGCCCGATGCGGAGAAGTATCCCCAGGGCTTGAAGGCCGTCTTTGCAGAGACCGGTCTCCCGTTCTTGCTGCATATGTCAGCCTTTGACCTGGCCAACGAGTATCTGGACTCGTATCCATTCGTGGTCGATGAGGGGTCGTCTTACCCGGTAGACCCCCGGCTCTATCGGGACCTGGCTCGCGAGTTTAAGGCCTGGGGGGCCATAGGTATCTGGCCAGACTTCCTGCGGACGCAGTTGCAGCACTGCCGCTCCCTGCGGTGCCACCTGGGCATCGCCGATGGGTGGTTTGACGGCCTGGTCCGGGCCATGGCCCAGGAAGGGCTGGAGGTGATGCTCTGCATGCCCACGATCGGTCATTATCTGGCTTCCACCCAGTATGAGAACGTCATCGCCGTCCGTACCTCCACAGACTACGTGAACCATCAGCAGGGACAGGTGGCGATGTTGCACCACCTCGAAGAGTTCCAGAGAGCCCTCAACTCACCCCAGCGGAACTTGCGGCAGAACCTGTTGCTCTCCTTCCTTGCCTGGGCCGTGGGCCTGGCCCCATCCTACGATGTGTTTATCACCAACCAGCACCACCCTGAGGGTTTTGCTGAGCCCGATGCCCCCAGACAGGCCCTGGCCCGAGCGCTCTCCGCTGGTATCATCGGTATTGGCGATAAGCTGGACCAAGTGGACCGGGGGATTGTAGGCCGTCTCGCTTTTCCCGACGGGACATTGGCCCAACCGGACCACCCTCCCCACCCAGTAGTGACCACCCTCCAGTCGGATGCGACAGCCTTCTATACCACCACGTCCATCAGTGGCTACCGCTGGACCTACGTGGCACTGTTCAATCTGGCGGAGGACACGCGGGAGTACCAGCTGGACCTGAGGCCGTTCCTGCGGGGAACAGAGAGTGTGGTGTACGACTATAGGGCTGGGGAGCACGTAGCGGAGTCGCAACTCCTGTCAGGGCTCGCCGGTGAGCTGCAGGCTGGAGAGTACCGGTACTGGGTCATAGCGCCACAGGCAAGCGGGCTGTACCTACTGGGCTTTCTGGACAAATATGTCACGATGTCCGGTCGACAGGTCCAGAGGGTGGCAACGGATCTGGAAGGCGTCACCATAGAGATGGAGCTGCCGGCGGGGCGCCAGTACACCTTTGCCGTCATCCCGGCAGGCGACAGAGTAGGTAACCCCTTATCGGTTAGCGGCCGTGGCACGCAGGACCATGCCGTCAAACCTCTGGGAGGGCTCACCTGCATCGATTTCAGGGTAGACGCGCCCCGTTGCAGCCTGGTGCTGCGAGGCTGAAGGCTGGGTGGGGCTCGTCAGCCGCCGTGACGGGAGACCGTTAAATTCCTGGGTGCACGCAGGACAAAGCTGTAATGGTTCCAGGACGAGAAGGACTTGCGGACAACCTGATGATTCGCACCGATCACACCGCGTTTGCCTGTTTCTACCCGACGTCTGGGCGAGGTTTCATCGCCAGAGCGGTGAGAAAATAATTGCAACAATATCAACAACTGGGCGTTTTACCACTAATTCAATGGCTGAAACAAGGGCGTGAGCAGTTGTTGCACGGGGAAAAAGCTGTTATGTTGACATTCCGAACGCCAGATACTGGCGTCGAGGTGTCCACAACATTTGTGTCGCCGAGGAGGAGGGCGTACCATGGCTGGAACGCACTATACCAATCCTGCGTTCGCACTGCGGGGCATCAATCACCTGGCCCTAGTGTGCCGGGATATGCAGGAGACGGTGGATTTCTATACAGGCGTGCTGGGTATGAAGCTGGTCAAGACGAGCATAGCACATCAACACCTTTGAGACATCTCAAAGCAACCCATGGTGATGGTATGCTGGCGCCCTACGGATTTGCGTCAAATACAGATTGGCCCATGGGCAGCACAGAGACGGTGGGGTTTGGATGTAGAGGCGGTGGTTATTATGAACCCAATAGACCATACGATGGCTTGAATCCGTATAGCCCGAGAGGAGACAGGAAGTGCGCTGCATGGCCAGGTAGCGCCAGGGTCAATGCATACAGCAGCCATTTTGGAAGAACGGCTTTGCCTGCAGTGATAATACAATGAGAGGAACTTTCAAAGAAAAATGGAAAATCAGGGGCTACTGTTTATTCCTGATATTAGTGGCTTTACCCGTTTTGTTAATGAAACGGATATTAACCATAGCCGGCTGATCATAGAAGAACTCCTGGAGATCTTGATCAATGCCAACCAGATAGGTCTTGAAGTTTCTGAAGTTGAAGGGGACGCCATTCTTTTTTACCGGTTTGGAGACTCTCCTCCACTGGAAGAAGTATACAAACAAGTGGAGAAAATGTTTTTGGAATTTCACCGGCATTTGGCTGCATATGAGTATCGGCGTTATTGTTATTGTCCTGCCTGTTCGGCAGCGATCAATCTCTCACTCAAAGTGATCACACATTATGGCGAATTCACGGGTTATAGCGTAAAGAATTTCCACAAGCTTATCGGGAAAGATGTCATTGTTGCCCATCAACTCCTTAAAAATGATATTGAGCACCATGAATACTGGCTGATAACAAAAAACCTTTTGCATGATGATAAGCCTGCTCATTTTGCTGAATGGATGAAATGGATGAACAGCATCAAACAAACCGAAAACGGCGATATACCATTTCATTATACACAGTTAAGCGAACTAAAGCATACGATACCGCCACCGCAATCAATGCAATTAAACCTTTCAAAAAAGGTAAAAGTCATAAGTGCTTCGAGAGAATATGAAGTAGGGATCCTCACGCTGCTACACGCAAGTGCTGATTTTAATAATCGTAGCCGGTGGCAGGTGGGCGTAAAAAAAGTAGAAATGGAAAATCATTTTTTGCCAAGGGTTGGTATGAAGTGCCGCTACCTATTGGAGAATGGTGACACGAGGATACGTTCCAGCAGCTATTCTTTTCACCCCGAAAGAATTGAGTTCAGTGAAACGGATGAACGCGAGAAGAGCATCCGTCATTATATCCTTGAAAGGATAGATGATAATAGATCTAAAATTTCTATTGACGTTTATATAGAGAAAACTATTCTTCAGCCCTTGCTTTTTAAGCTTGCGAAGAAAAAGCAAATGGAAGAAGAGATGAATGAGTCATTGGAAAATCTTGAGTCGTTAGTCAAAGAGATAAAATTATTGGAACAGGCTGGATAGGGATATTAGCTGAGGGTGTACAGTGAGAGGGTAGTGTTTCAAAAGTGGGGATGGACTGAGATTGCTGTCACACTGGGCCTCATCCTCGTAGTCGCTCTTAGGAAGGCATGGCCCATGACGTTCATCGCGGCCCGCTGCCCTCACTGTCCGAGTGAGTAAATCATCAAACGCGGCAAAACGGCCCGGGGCACCCAGTGCTACCTCTGCCAGAACCCCCTCTGGGTCAGAGGAAGTTTTCTGCTCGACTCTTGCAACTGTGGGGGCTTGCCTGCAGTCAAACAAACGATCATCGCCATGCGTCTCAATGCCAGTGGGGTGCGTGAGACGGCGCAATCTCTGCCTATCTGTCCCAACACCGTGCTGGCGGTGACGCCTGGCACTGTGGTCCAGCCGATGTGCCAGACCATGGCGTTCCTATCCCAGGGGCTATGCCATACCCGTGCAGCCTGGTACGATTTGGTTATTCTCACAAGGGGGTCTCCCTCCCAGGGAGCAACACCCGCCTCGCGGAGGCGCCTCCACCCGAGGCGCGGGACGATCGAGGCCGGGCTGCCAACACGCGATCCGACTCTCAGGTGCTGCAGTGTCGAGCTGGTCGACGCAGGTCACCACCACGCCCCACCTGCCTCACCTCGCAGCGCCACAGGAAGGAGGTGCCCTTTGGCCACCACTGACGCGCCGCCTCTGGACAGGCTGCTCGACGCGGTGCACGCCCTTGAACCCCTGATTCGCGCCCACGCCGATGAGGCCGAGCAGCACCGCAGACTCCCCCAACCGTTGGTGACGGCCCTGGCCGCCGCCGGCCTTTTTCGGCTGTATACCCCCCACACCCTCGGCGGGTGGGAGGTGGAGCCGGTCACGTTCTACCGCGTCGTGGAAGCGCTGGCCCGCATCGACGCGTCGACGGCGTGGTGTGTCTGGCTTGCCAGCGGGAACCCCGTGTATGTGGGGCGCTGCCTCCCGGATGCCAGCGCCGAAGCGGTCTTCGGGCGAGACCCCCACGTAGCGACGGCCGGTGTCGTGGCCCCCTATGGTCGGGCGGTGGTCCAGGACGGGGGCTACCTGGTCAGTGGGCGCTGGCCGTATGCGAGCGGCTGTCAGCATTGCACCTGGCTCTTCTGCTGCTGTACGGTCTACAACGGTGAGCAGCTGCGTCTGACGGCGGGTGGGGACCCGGAAGTACGGGTGCTGTGCGTGCCGAGCTCCCACGTCACCATTCTGGACACCTGGGAGGTGAGTGGCTTAGTCGGGACGGGCAGCCATGACGTGGTCATCGACCAGGTCTTCGTACCCGAGGCGTACAGTGGACTCTTCGGCGCCGGCCCGCTCCCCCACAGCACGCACTTCCAGGGGCTGCTGTACCGCTATCCCTTCATCCTGGCCAGTGCCCTGCCGATTGGGGCCCTCGCCTTAGGGATTGCTCAAGGGGCGGTGGAGACGGTCGTGGAGCTGGCGCAGACCAAGCAGCCTGCTGGGGCCACGACGCTGCTGCGGGAGCACGCGCTGTTTCACGTCCGGCTGGCGGAAGCGGTGGCCTTAGTACGTGCGGCGCGGGCGTGGTTATACGCGGCGGTGCAGCAGACCTGGGAGGCTATGCGGAGCCGCGGCGAGGTCACCGTGACCGAGCGCGCGGACGTGCTGCTCGCGAGCGCCCATGCGACGCGCAGTGCCGCGGCGGCGGTGGATCTCGTCTACATCATGGCCGGGGCGACGGCCAACGACCGACGCAGCCCCCTCCAGCGAGCCCTGCGGGACATCCACGCCGTCACCCAGCACATCGCCACCGCCCCCTCCCAGTATGAGTCCGCCGGGCGCATGCTGGTGGGGCTGCCACCCCTGCAATCCCGAATCCTCTTGTGAGCGCTGGTGACGCCGAACGCCACGCCGCACGCACATGCTCCATCGCATTTTTGACGCTCGACGGGGAGTTGGGCCCTGTCTCAAGCGCTGGTACCCCGACGTGGACATTGCGGTTGAAGAGAGGCCGGCGGCGGCATCCTCCCCCGCCTCTCCCTGCTCGCGGCTGTCTGCTCCCTAGACGCCCGGCATCTGTGCGAGCAGCCGCCCCAGGCCCGGCAGAGGCGTCGCCATCTTCATCACCCCCATCATGGCCCACAGGGCGGCCTGGTTGGTGGTGACTACGGGCTTCTGGAACTGCTGCTCCCAGGCGGCGATGAAGCGCAGGGTGGGGAAGTTCCCGCCCGGCACGACCAGGGCCTCGATCTCGGGCCGGTCGATGCGGATAAACGCGGCGGTGGCGTGGTCCGCACTGATGGTACTGATGGCATAGGAGTCGGTCGCACCAAAGCCTTCCATTGCGACCACCTCGACTCCATACCGGTGCTCAAAATACTGCCGGGCGCGGCCGAGAACTTCCTGGGAATAGGGCGATACGAGGGCAATCCGTCTGGCGCCCAGCGCCTGGACGGCGTGCCCGAGGGCTTGGGCGGAAGTCAGGGACGGGACCCCGGCGCCGGCGGTCATCTGACGGGTGGTAGTGGCATCGTAATCGTCCGCGGACAGGCTGGCAGACGTCTGGGCCAGACACACGATTTCCACCTGCGCCGTGCCGAGCAGCCTGGCCTGGTACGCAATATCGTCAGGCCGGCTGGGGGCGAAGGGCGTGTTGTCGCCCTTGCCGAGACGCCCGACATGCACTTGGAGCGTGGGCGGGAGCAGACGATTGTATTCCATCTCCACGGTAGTGTTGGTCGAGGGAATCAGGACCCCAAAATGGCGAATCATCATAAGACCTCCTGGTAACAGCGAGGGAAAACACCCGATGTGTGGCCGGCGATCATGGCAGAGATACGCCAGTTTGACGACAAGAAAGTGGCTGCTCATGTGTCACACGGACTGCGTGCACGCCGTGCCGAGCCCGCGGCGATCTCAAGGGCGTTCTGCACCGATTCCTGCACAAGCGGTCATATTGAAACAGGTGAGGCATCGGGGCTGGGCCTATTTTCAGACGCGCCTGGCGTTCACCGTAGCCGCATTGAATGTGCTGGTCCAGTGGCATGGCTTCCAGCCCACCGCGTCGGGATTCGTGCCCCTCTCCATGGCTGCCTTTAGTTTGTAAAATACCACTATTATTGCTTGGTTTGTCAGAGACTAACACCAGCGGTTACATAGAAAAATAACTGCAGTTTTGTCCCTGGACTACCGATAGATGAACCATGGTCTGTGGATGTTCCTTTATGATTATGGTTCGACAGACGGAGTCCTCGGTGCAGAAGATCATTGGGCATCTGCGGCATTGGATACCGTTTCTTGCCTTGTTTTACGTGACCATGTGCGCCTGGGACGTGTCGGCCACGACGCCTGAGGTCGTCCACACGGCGGAGACGCCGACGACGCTGCAGCCCCCCCGCATTACCGTCAATATCGCCGCCCGGCGGCTCTATCTCTATGACGAACGCGCTGCCCTCGTGAAAACGTATCCCGTGGCGGTCGGTTCGCCGCGCTACCGCACCCCGATTCGTGCGCAAGCTATGCGCACGATTGTGTGGAATGCCTGGTGGATGCCTCCCCCCAGCCCGTGGGCCCAGCATGACAAACCGACCCCGCCCGGTAAGAACAACCCCCTCGGCAATATCAAAATGCCCATCGGCGCCAGTCTCATGCTGCACGGCACCAATAAGCCCCGGAGCATTGGCACGGCGGCGAGCCATGGCTGTATCCGCCTGTTCACCCAGGATGCCTGGGAACTGGCGCGCTGGCTGCAAAGCCACAGCACCACCCCCCATAGCGAGGCCCTGTTCACGGCGTATGCAAGCAACCGCCACCGGAGTGTCTCCGTGCAGCTGGGGGCCCCTATTCCGGTGGACCTCGTCTACGACTATGTCGAGATCCGGGCGGACCAGCTCCACGTCTACCACGATATCTATGCGCACATTGGCAATAAATGGGCGCACATCATACAGACCCTGGCGGCACATGGCTATGCCGCGGACAGCATTGATCAAGCGGCCTTACAGCAGCGGCTCAAAGACGCCAAGTTTCGGGATGTCGTTATTACCCTGAGCGATATTCGCCGCCAACCACCCTTCCAACAGCCCCTGGCCAGCCATATCGTTGAGAAGTAAGTACCTGTGATGCCCGAGAACCTATAGGCTTTCCGGTAGCACGGAGCAATTATCAAACATGTTTGATAATGACGCTCGCTCAATTTATCACGTTCGCTCAATTTCTAGCAGTTTGTAGCGCGTCAACACTGGCTGAGGCGCTCGGCATCTCCTGACGGTTGTAGAGCCGATCTCATGCCCAGAGGAGCGTCTCATGGCAGTGTACGCTTCTCCTGAGAGATCAACTTCAACCATCTACAACCTCTGAGAAATTGAGCGATCGGAAAAATGGGACTGCGCCCATTGTCTGTCGCTTCCCAGCGCCACCGGGCTCTCTTCCTGTTTACCGGTGGAATAACAGCCATTTCTTGGCGAAGAAATTCCAGAGAAACACCACGAGCGCTGCCCCCATCTTGGAGTAGAGATAATGCAGGTGCACGTATTCGGTCAACACCCACATACACACGCTACACCCCAGCAGCCCTATCGCGCCAATGAGCGTAAAGAGCCCTAACTCTACCCAGGGATTCTGCCAGGTGCGTGCCTGAAACACCCACGCAATACTGAGCCCATAGCTGGTGAGAAGCCCCACGCTAAAGGCGAGGGCAGCCGCATGCAGATAGTACACCCCCAGACCTCTGGTCAGCACTACCAACAGGCCCATGTCCACGAGGGAGGCGAGCCCACCCGCCATTGTGTAGCGCACGAGTTCACGCGCGAGAGGATCGGAGGGCCGGCGCAAGCCATGCTGGTCCACGTCTTGGCCAGCAACCAGGCCCAGAGAGGCGGTGTAGTTGACTCTCGACGCGAGGGTTTTAGCTCCCATACGCTCCATCCCCAACACGCCCTGACCGTCTGTGGCGTCCTACGGGCTGATGCCATCCGCCAGCGGCACGGTTGCACACAGCGTGCTCCTCCCCAAGAGGAATACACCACAGAAAGGACAATGTCTACTATTTTTTTCGAAGGTAACAACGTGTACAGACGTATACCTGAGTCGCTCAATTTGTCAAAACTTGTGGATGGTTGAAGTTAGCCTATAAGAAGAGAGGTACGCTTCCCTGAGACGCTCCTCTTTGCACGAGATTGGCCTGCACACGGTGAGGAGAGGCACAGCGCCTCAGCTTGTCTTGACGCGCTACAAACTGCTAGAAATTGAGCGAGCGTATTTATTATGGGTCTTCTATAAGTGTTAAGGAATAGGCGCTGCAGCCCCAAGCACAATAGGTAAAAGAGTCAGCACAACGCGTGCAGCTTGACGGCAGCCAGCAGTTGCTCTTTGGGCTGCTACAGGCTATGATTTCTGGCACAGATAGCTTGTACCTGCCGCATCGTCTCACCTTCTCGTATGTCAGATTACCTACACTGCCGCAGGGCACAGAGGAACGTAGAGGGCTGGTATATTTTTCTTGAGGGAGAGCCTGTCTGAGCACGCGAGAGGGAAGACATCACATACAGGATCATGCATGGACGTTTCACATATCCGCAATTTCAGTATTATCGCCCACATTGATCATGGCAAGTCGACCCTGGCCGATCGTCTGTTAGAACTGACGGCCACGCTGTCGCCGCAGCAAATGCAAGATCAGGTGCTGGACAACATGGACCTGGAACGCGAGCGCGGCATCACCATCAAGGCGCATGCGGTGCGTATGCACCACCGGGCCAGGGATGGCGAGGCATACGTGCTCAACCTCATCGACACACCGGGGCATGTTGATTTTACTTACGAGGTCTCACGTAGCCTGGCGGCGTGTGAAGGCGCACTGCTGGTGGTGGACACGACCCAGGGTGTCGAGGCGCAGACGGTGAGTAATTTGTTCCTCGCCCTGGAACATGACCTGGCGATCATCCCCGTACTCAATAAGATTGACATGCCAGCCTCTCAGGTGGACGCCGTGCAGCGTCAGGTCATTGATTTGATGGGCGGGACCCCGGACGACATGCTCCTGGTCAGCGCCAAGCAGGGTATTGGCATCGAAGAGGTTCTCAATGCCATTGTCGAGCGCATCCCACCGCCCTCAGGTACGCCTGATGCCCCCTTACGGGCGCTAATCTTTGACTCGCTCTACGACCACTACCGTGGTGTCATCTGCTTCGTGCGGGTGGTGGATGGCACCCTGCGCAAGGGCATGAAGGTGCGTTTCTATGCCACAGGCCGGGAGTACGAAGTCGAGGAGGTCGGCATCCTGCGCCTGCAACGACTGGAGACCGCCTCACTGAGTGCCGGGGAGGTCGGGTACTTGATCGCCGGGGTACGCGTGCTGGCCGACGCCCGCGTCGGCGATACGGTAGTTGAGGCACAGCGTGTACAGCAGGTCACACCTCTGCCGGGCTATCGTCCCCTCAAGCCTATGGTTTTTAGCGGACTCTACCCAGTGGATTCAGAGGATTATGACAGCCTACGCCATGCACTCGAACGTCTCCGCCTCAACGACGCGGCCTTTTCTTTTGAGCCAGAAACGTCTGCGGCGCTTGGTTTTGGTTTCCGCTGTGGTTACCTGGGGCTGCTGCACATGGAAATCATCCAGGAGCGACTCGAACGCGAGCATAATATTGAGATCATTACCACCGTGCCCAACGTGCGCTATGAAGTGGTCAAGCACGACGGCACCGTCTTGGATGTGGAAAACCCCGCTGCCCTCCCGTCCGCCAATGCGATCGCGGAAATCCGCGAGCCCATCCTGTCGGCCCAGGTGCTCGTCCCGGCCGAATATATCGGCGGAGTCATGCAACTGTTCAACGAGCGGCGCGGAATATATAAGAATACCGAGTACCTTAACGCCAGCCGGGCCCTGTTGCATTATGAGCTACCACTAGCCGAGATTGTCACGGACTTTTACGACCGCCTGAAGTCGGTCTCGCGTGGCTATGCTTCGTTCGACTATGAACCCAAAACCATGCGGGCGGCTGACCTGGTGAAGCTCGATATCCTCATTAATGGCGATCCCACGGATGCCCTGTCCGCCATCATCCACCGCGACAAGGCCTACGACTGGGGCCGCGAATTGTGCCACCGGCTCAAAGACCTCATCCCGCGGCAGATGTTCGAGGTCGTTATCCAGGCCGCCATTGGCAGTCGCATCATTGCCCGCGAAGTCGTACGGGCCTTCCGCAAGAACGTTGTGGCCAAATGCTATGGCGGTGACATCACGCGCAAGCGCAAGCTGCTGAGCCGGCAGAAGGAAGGCAAGAAGCGCATGAAACAACTGGGCAAGGTGGAGATTCCGCAGGAAGCGTTTTTAGCGGCGCTAAAGATCGAGACATGAGCTGTCTATCGCAAACGTTCGGCCTTTACGTGCATATCCCGTTCTGCCCACAGCGCTGCCCGTATTGCGCCTTTACCATCTTAACCGGGCACACGGCCTTTTATGACCGCTACGTCGATGCTGTCTGTGCAGAGATACGTCTCTGGCGGTCGCTGGCGCACAAGGGACCGTTGCAGACTGTGTTCTTTGGTGGTGGCACACCCAGTCTCCTCGACCCTGTGCATGTGCAGCAGATACTCGCCACTGCCACAGCAACCTTTGGCATTGCTCCTGAAGCCGAAATTACCCTTGAGGCGAACCCCACCACGGCTGACGCTCAGAAGTTTAACGCTTTTCGTGCGAGCGGTTGCAACCGCCTGAGTCTTGGCGTGCAGTCGTTCAACGATGCTGACCTCAAAACCCTGGGCCGCTGGCATAGTGCTGCAGAGGCCGAGGCGGCTTATAGTACAGCCCGCCGGGCGGGGTTTACCAATGTGAACCTCGATGTGATCTTCAGCATTCCTGGAGCCCCCCGCCGGCACTGGCAGAGCACCGTCCACAAGCTCCTGGCGCTGGCCCCCGAGCATATTTCCACCTACGCCTTGACCATCGAGGAAGGTACCCGCTTTGCGCGACGCCACCACCAGGGGCGTCTCACGCCCGTCTCCGAGGACGATGATGCCTGGGCGTATGCCTGGGTCATGGAGATCCTGACCGCAGCCAGTTATGAGCACTATGAAGTGTCAAACTTCGCGCGCCCTGGCGCCCGTTCGCGCCACAACTGGGGCTACTGGCACGGTGCCGACTATCTCGGCGTGGGGCTGTCGGCACACTCTCTGCTGGACGGCGAGCGGCACTGGAACCTGCGCACTCTCCACGCTTATCTCACCGCTGTCGAGGCTGGCTGCCCGCCCTGCGCGGGTGCTGAAAGGCTGGACCCTGGAGCCGCGCGGCAGGAGCGTCTCTGGTTACAACTGCGCACGTGCGACGGCGTGCTGTTGCGACCGACGGAATTGCACCTCCTCACATCTTCACGAAAATTCCACGCTATGTTCGAAGCTGGCTGGCTTCACCTCGCTGGCCCACAGCTACGGCTGACAACTGCCGGCTTCCTGCTCGCCGATGCTATCGCAGGAGAGATCATAGTCACGTTAGAAGAGGCGCGCAGTACTACTAAGAGATCGAAGCGCTAGGTGGAGTGCTCTAGACCACGCCCCTAGGCAGGCCAAAGACCCCTCAGGACAGAGTAAGAACTCCCAGTGTCAGACCTGGAAGGCTCGCTAATATCCATATTAGTTTTATATATTCTATATAGGATATATCCTATTACTTTTACTTCTATGCGATGTCTGTAGTAGAGAGCTGACTTGTCTCAGGATCTATTTTACTTGGATTTATAAATCTCCATAATAAAGCTGACTTCATAGAATACTTACATAAATTTCTTCTAATAATCTTAAGATAATCTTAAAGAAAAAATATTGCAGAAATTTTGCAGAAAAATTACGGAATAGTTGCAGAATATATAGAGTATTGATGTGCTATTCTTAGATTGACACTGCATGAAGACACAAGAGCAAGGGAAGCTGTATATCCTTGGTTGCTTTCTTCCAGTGTCTAAGTGAACACTATCTGGATGAACACAGAAGCAAGGAGGTTTGCTATGTACGGACAGCCATGGACAATGTATACACCACAGATGTATCCCAACGTTGGTGGTGCGCAAGTGGCGCCGCAGGGATTCTTTGGCAATCTGCTAGGCCACCTCGCTGGGCCAGTTGGGCAGGGCATTGGTGGGCTCTTAGGCCAACCCCAGGTGGGTGGCCAAATTGGCCAGGCGCTTGGGAGCCTGGGCCACCTCCTGCCATTCCAGGCCGTGCTCTCGCAGGTGCCGTGGGGCGGGCAGCCGCAGTTCGGTGGACAGTTCGGCCCCCAGCTCGCCTGGGGCGGCCAGTTCGGCTATCCCGGGGGGCAGTTAGCCCCGCAGGGATTCTTTGGCAATGTGCTTGGGCAATTCGCTGGACCAGCCGGGCAGGCGATCGGCGGGTGGTTTGGACAGCCCCAGGTGGGCGGCCAGATTGGCCAGGCGCTTGGGAGTCTAGGCCATCTCCTGCCGTTCCAGGCTGTGCCGATGCCGATACATCAAGGACTCCCTGGTGTACCACCGTATCTGGGCAGCCCTCTGCCCTATCAGGGCGTACCAGTGACAGCGTAAAGCAGGCTGTGGGCGCTCTATGACAACGTGGTGAGTCATCTGCTAGTGACGCAGAGTGACATGCTGAGAAACTGAAACAGAGGCGCACGGGACTGGCACGTGGATACACTGTGCCAGTCCCGGCTGAGCGACACGACGGCAGCGGAGACGTAGGGCTTACGAGACTCTCTCCGTCCTCCCTGCCGTATGCCGCATAGTAAACATATGTATCATCAACCCAGGAGAAGTGTGATGGTCATTGACTCCATACAGGGCAATCCTTTCCAACTACCCTTCCAGGCTTGGCCCATGGCAATGGCACCGGCGTATGGTGTGAGTGGGGCACTGACCCCGCAACTGACAGCGCCAGTCTACGGGAGTGGCTCTCTGGTCCCGCAGGGCTTACCTGGCCCTATGGGGATGCCCTTGATGCCGCTTCAGGTCATGCCAACCCCAGCGCCGACCCAGGTCGTGCTGCAGGCCGAACAGCAGGCCATGCACGGTTTCCTGCGAGAAGCCGCGGCGGGGCCGATCCGCAAGCTCCACGATTACCTGGAGGCGCATAGCCAGAAGTACAGCCAGTTAGCACAGTGCATCCCAGTCGTGCAGCAGGCTGCTACGGCCTTCGGGGCGCACGACTATGCCCAGGCGCTAGCCCAGGTCTATCAAGCCTACCGCTATATTGCAGCGTTACATACGAGTCTACCAGAGCTTCCCAGTCTTTAGAAAGACGGATTGGGAGGACCCAGGCAGGGACAACTACAAGAGAGACAGCGCTATGCCACAGAGGTCACCACAGGGAACGCCGGCGCAGTCGCGACGCCAGCGTTACATAGTCGGAAACGCTCCGCCGCACATCTTGTCCACACTGGCGGAGCGGTGCCGGATGGACTCGGAGATCGACCTGGTAAACGTGCTTGGTCCGGCTGACCATCCGCACCTCTTGGTGATTGAGACTACTGCCGAGCGCGCGGAGCAGCTCAAGCAGCACGTTCCAGGGCTGATTGTTGAACCAGACGCCCCTCTGCACTTGTGAGTTGCGTGCCGACTGACTCCACGCCGTAAGACGCGTGAGGCGCCAGAGCGATACAGAGTCCCCCGGGACATCTGGCGTCTGGCTACACAGAGGGAAGGAAAGGCGAAGGCCTATGGAAAGACACAGGGGACGCGCCACGCCAAGACGGAGAGGGCCGGCTACACGGCAGGACGACACCGGGGCAGTCCAGCCGTCAACGCCTGTACAGCCGGAGGAGAGCGCCATGCCGGGGGCAGAGATGCGGGAGGAGCGAGGCAGCATGAGCGAGCAACCAGAGCAGCCGCAGGAAGAGGCCATACAGGAGGAGGTCGTGGGAGAGGTTCATAGTCTGACGGCAAGCGAGCCGCCGGAGCCGCCGGCGGGAACCACACCATCCCCAGCCGCCACCAGTACAGAGGAAAGGAGAAACATCATGCCATCCGTGAGTTCGCGCAAGGAGCAATTCCTTATCGCTAAAAAGAGCGGTCTGCTCCCACAAGGTGTCCAGCCCGTGGACCTGAGTAGCCTCGAACAGGCACTGAAGGCGGGCGACATTGCGGGCGCAGCGCACGTGCGGACCCTGACCCGTCGAGGCCGCGGCGCTGCGGAGGTCCTCAGTGTCGGAGCCGCTGGGGTGGAGACCATTGTCGTGGCTGAGATGCCGCCTGAGGTCGCCAACCAACTCCAGCAGCATCCTGGCTTGATCGTCGAGCCCGACCATCCACTTGTCTACGCCCAGCCGACTCTGCCTGTCCCCGTGGAGCGGGATCCGGGCGTGGTGGTGCCGTATGGCACGGGGTTTACGGTGTCCCTCACGGTCCTGGGTGAGGGAGGAACTCCGCTTGAGGAGGCGGAAGTCTATCTCTACGGGAAGTGGTGGCCCGTGCAGGGCATGACCGATGCTCGGGGCCGTGTCCAGCTGACCCTCTTCGGTGAGTCCCCCAACGCCATGCGGGCCCTCTATGTCAAGCCCAAAGCCGACTACTGGAGTCTGTGGATTACGCAGCCAGCACTCGACCCGACGCAGGACAATACGGTCTTTCTGACTCCCCTTACGCAGACGTTTCCCACCTTTCCACAGCAGCAGCTCCTGGGGTGGGGGCAAAAAGCCATGAAAGTGGACCTACTGCCACCACACTACCGGGGTCGGGGCGTCAAAGTCGCGGTGATCGATTCTGGCATTGCAACGTCTCACCGGGACTTGCAGCAGCAGGTCAAGGGGGGATACGACACGCTCACCCAGAGCGATACCACCTGGGGGCAAGACACCCTCGCCCACGGCACCCACACGGCTGGCGTCATTGCTGGCAATCTGGACAATGCCATCGGCATTCGCGGCATCGCCCCTGATGCTGAGATTTACGCTTACAAGATCTTTCCTGAGGGCCGCTTCAGTAATCTCATTGATGCCATGAATCTCTGCATCGAGCAGCAAATTGACGTGGTCAACCTCAGCCTGGGCAGTGAGCAGCGTTCCGAACTGGTGGAACAGAAAATCCAGGAAGCGAAACGCCTGGGCGTCGCCTGTATTGTGGCGGCAGGCAACTCTGGAGGGCCTGTGCAATATCCGGCGACGTCGCCGCACGTACTGGCGGTAGCGGCTATCGGGAAGCAAGGCGAATTTCCGCCAGAGAGCTACCACGGCACGCAGGTACTCGCCGGTAATGGGAGCGTCGTTAACAGTGACGGCTTCTTTTCTGCCAGGTTCACCTGTTTTGGACCAGAAGTTGATGTCTGCGCCCCTGGGGTGGCCATTCTCTCCTCGGTGCCTCCGGACAACTTCGCCGTCTGGGACGGTACGTCGATGGCTGCCCCACATGTGACGGGCCTTGCGGCTCTGGTGCTGGCGCACCACGCCGACTTCCAGGGGTCGTATAAAGCCCGTAATGTGCAACGGGTGGAGCGGCTGTTTCAGATCTTGAAACAGAGCGCCCAGTCATTGCACCTGGGTGACCCCAACCGGGTGGGCGCCGGCCTGCCCGATGCGTTGAAGGCGCTCAGTCTGGTGCCGCAGGGACCTGCCGCTATGCCCTCCTCTATTGACGAGCTGGTGCGCCAGCTTATGGAGATGTTCCGGCGGGGCACCATGCCACTCGGAGTTGGGGGCCTCGTGGCTAGAGGGGCCGCGCCGACGCTCCAGGAGCTGAAGGCCGTGATGCGCCAGGCCGGCCTGCTCACGGGCAATGGCGGGGTAGCGCCACAGAGCGTTACGCCCACTGTGATGCCAGGTGCGACGTTACAGGAACTCAAGGCGACGATGCACCAGGCCGGCCTGCTGGCGGGAGGCGATGGTGAAGTGGCATCCCAAAGCGGTGGACGCAATGGGGAGCAGGCAACGCTGCGGGAGCTCAAGGCGACGCTGCAACAGGTGGGACTTTTGTAGCGCTAGGACGCCAGCTCAAGGCAGAGCCCCGGCGGTCTGGATCCGCCATACGCTCATCTTCCTTTCCTGTCGGGCTTCTTGTATGATGTGACATCGCTGAGGCAACGACAGGTGTACGACGG
>Ga0081455_10002616_pt1 | contig 21335 bp, 17 predicted proteins | sample TabmetS3T2R1_FD_70207 | JGI IMG/M metagenome (GOLD analysis project Ga0081455, IMG submission 70207) | Tabebuia heterophylla rhizosphere microbial communities from the University of Puerto Rico - S3T2R1 | ecosystem: Host-associated > Plants > Roots > Rhizosphere ...
GGCTTCGAAGCGCTGATGTAGGTCCAGCAGCAGAGGAAGGTCGGCCGCCCGCCGAAGATCACGTCCAGCGACGTTCGCAAGAGCTCCAACCTGTCGGCCGCGGCCTCGTCCGTGGCCGGGGCGCTGTCGACCTTCGCCGAGCCGCCGACCCAGCCCAGTACAGCGTCGGCGTAGGCGGCGAGGAACTCGTACCACTCCCGGACATCGGCCTCGATCGTCCGTTCGGCGACCTCGTCGACCACTAGGCCGCTCTCACGGAGCGCGTCCACGTAAACCTCGAGCGGGCGCGGTGCCAGGAACACGCGGTCGCGGTAGGCGAGGTACGCCTGCATCCGCTCCGGCTCGTCGAGCACCGCTCGGTAGCGCGCGTACCGCGGGTCCGTTCTCACCAGGCCGGTTGCGACCTCGTGCACGACGTAGACGGTCTCGTCGATGATCCACTCGTTCTCCGCTGCCCTGGGATTGCGGATGTTTCCCGAGTTGATCCGCACGCGTCCTCCGGGCACGAGGACGCGGCCCCAGGCGGCCAGCGTCGCCTCGAGCTCGTCGTAGAGGTGGATTGCGTTGGTCGAGACGAGGACATCGGCACCGCGCCGGAGGAAGCTCTCGTCCAGCACCTCGTCGAGGTAGTCAAGCCGCGTCTCGTCTTTGCGAAACCGGAGCCTGCGAAAGGCGACGCGGGGGTCGCTGCGGAAGCGCTCGAGCGCGACCCGCAGGAACTTGGGCGAGCTGTCGACGACCAGCATCCCCACCTGCCGGTCGAAGATTCGAAGCAGCAGCCGGTCGAGCAGGATGCCCGTCCCGCCGGAGTAGTCGACGAGTATCTGGCCGTCGTGCAGGTCGCCGGCAAGCTGCTCGACGGTCAGGTCGAGGTTCCGGTACCACCCGTGGTTCTCGACCGTGTCGTAGTGGAGGCCGAAGGCGTCCACGGGCTCGTCGACCCAGGGCTCCTCCGGGACGCGGGCGAAACCTTCCGGCCAGGAGAAAACGTAGCCCGGATCACCGCTCGTGTCCGTGATCGGACGGCTCGCGCGAACGTGTGCGGCGATCAGCTCCGGTAGCTGCGCCGGCGGTAGACGGCCCCAGCCGCACGGCGTCGCTAGCCCGAAGTCACCCACGAGCCGGTGGGCGAGGGCGGCGGCGGGCTTGACTGCGTCGTCGGGGGCGCCGGGCTCGAGCAGTCCCAGGTAGAGCTCCGTCTCAGCCGGCAGGCGCAGGTCGCGCAGCGGTTCGATGAAGGCGCGGTCGGCTCGCCCCGGAGGCACCGGCATGTGGATCCAGTTGACCGGGCGGTCGAGGCTCGCGGCCAGTGCGTTCGCGACCTCGACCATGCGACCGAGGTCGGCGGGAAGATGGCGCGGGGCTTCCTCGTCGTGCCCGAGGCAGAAGTGGAACCCGAGCTCGGCGTCGGCCGGGACGAGCCGGCTGATGCGGATCAGCCGCTCGAGGATCCCGGCCTTCACGTCGGGGAACCAGACCGGGACGTCCCCTTCGAGCATGCCGAACTCGACGTTGGTGTCCCACTGGAGCGCAAGCTGGTCGTGCGGGATCTCGTCGAGGATCTGCGCGAGCTCGTTCGCCATCGCCGCTTCGTAGGCCGGCTCGACGACCGCCTGATCGTCCAACGCCACGAACGCGCTGATCGGAGCGAGCGGCGTGGGCAGCGACACCTGGAAGCGGACGCCGCGCGGAATGACCCCGTCGCGCTTGAGCAGGCTGAACGTCCGGTACGACGTGACCGCGGCGTCCGCATAGCCGAGCGAGCCGAAGGCGAGCGCGCGGCCCTCCTCGCCGGCGCGGAGCTTGAGCCGCGGGAGTGCGCGATAGGAGCGTGGCGCGGGTGGCGCGACCTCGAACTGCGGTCGCGAGCTGAGCACCGGGTACTGCCAGACGATCCAGTCCGCGCGCGGGCCCGTCTCGCCGTCCGGCAGGCGACGGACTCGGTCGCCGAGCTCTCGGCTGAGCGTCCTGAAAACCTCCTCGGCGCTCGGCAGGGGAACGCTGCCGACGAGGTGGACGCCCAACGGGACATAGCTCTCGGCAAGCGACTCCGCCTGGGCGCTTGGTGCGGCCACAGCTAGATCATGGTCGATGCGACGACCCGGGGAACACGAACTGCCGGGAGGCTACAAGGTCGTCCGGTTTTCCCTGAACCATGCGGGTTTCGGGTGTCACAAACTCTGGTATGCTCGCACCAGATGGAGCCGGCACCTCGCCAGTCGCTCGACCCCGCCGGGGCCGGCGCGGTACTTGCGGGGACGACCGCCGCGGGGCTCGGTCTCGGGGCCGTGATCGGCTGGGCTGCCGGGTCGTGGCCGCTCGGGGCGCTAGCCGGAACCATGGTCGGCATCCCCGCGGGAATCTTCGCCGTCTACCGACGCTATCGAGGGTACTTCTCGTGAGACAGGACATCTGGAGCACCCCGCGGCCGGTCCCCAGCCGCGTGATGCCGATCGCCGCCGCCGGGGCGCTGATCGCGCTCGCGCTCCCGATCTTCCTCGTCGCGGACTTCCCGCTCGCCGGCTGGGTGCTCGCCGCCGTGCTCTGGGTCGCGGGCCAGGCGTTTGCGCTGTTGCTCGCACGGCTCCAACCGGGCGCGGATAATCTCGCCGCCTCGGGAGTGGTGGGGATCGGACGCATGGTTCGTGTCATCGCCGTGGGCGTGGTGCTCGCGATCGTCGCATCGCGCGACGGCGAGACTGCGCTCGCCGCCGCGCTCCTCTTCGCGCTCGCCTACACGCTCGAGCTGGCACTCTCGCTGACGGCCTACTTCACGAGCGAGCCGGTCCGATGAAGCGCGCGCTCGCCGCCGTGACGACGCTCGCGCTCATGCTCCCCGCGACCGCGCTCGCCGAGACCGCACCGGGGGGCGAAGAGGAGAAGTTCGACCCCTCGCACGAGTTCGAGCTGCACGACTGGATCCCGATTCACATCGGCCCACTCGACCTCTCGATCAACAAGGGCGTCGCCTACCTGTTCCTCGGCACTGCGGTTGCGATCGTCCTGGGCATCGTCCTGATGCGCCTCCGACTTCGAGTCGATCCCGACAACCGCCAGACGACCGGCGAGTGGATCTACGAGATCGCCCAGACCCAGATCGCCGAGCAGGGTCTGCCGACGAAGGCGATCAGCCGCTGGTTCCCCTACTGCGCGACGCTGCTGATCTTCATCTGGTCGCTGAACATGATCAGCTTCATCCCACTGCCGCTCTCCGACGAGACGGTCACCGTCTTCGGCGTCGAGCTCCCGGCGCTTGGGATCTACGCCGCGACCTCGTCGATCGCCGTGACCCTGGCGCTCGCGCTCCTGACCTTCGTCTTCACGCACGTCGAGGGCATCCGGGCCAACGGCGTCGGCGGCTACTTCAAGAGCTGGATCCCCCCCGACGTTCCGAAGGCCGTCTACCCGCTCCTCGTTCCGCTCGAGGTCCTCGGCCAGTTCATGCGCCTCGTTTCGCTCTCGGTCCGGCTCTACGCCAACATGCTCGCCGGCCACATGCTGATCCTGACGTTCATCGGCCTGATCTTCGTGCTCGAGAACGTCCTGCTCGCGCTCTTCTCCATCCCGCTCGCGACCGCCTTCTACCTGTTCGAGGTCGTGATCGTCGTCAGCATCCAGGCGTTCATCTTCGCCGCTCTGTCCGCCATCTACATCGGCTCCGCCATCGAACCGGAGCACTAAAAGGAGGCTCATGGAAACCCTGCTGCTGCAAACCGAAGGCAACGTGGTCGACCTCGGCAAGGCGATCGCGCTCGCGCTCGGCATCGGCCTCGGATCGCTCGGAGCCGGCATCGGCATCGGAAACATCTTCGGCTCGATGATCCAGTCGGTCGCCCGCCAGCCCGAGCTGCGCGGCGAGCTCACCGGAATCATGTGGCTCGGGTTCGCGCTCACCGAGGCGGTCGTCTTCTACGGCCTGATCGGCGGCCTGCTCGCTTTCGTCCTCGTCTGATCGATGCTTGCCGGCCTGATCGCAGCCAACCCGCTGATCGACCCGAACCCGGGTCTGATGATCTGGACGCTGGTCTGCTTCCTGATCGCCTTTCTCGTCCTGCGGCGCTTCGCGTTCGGGCCGGTGCAGGCGATCATCGACGAGCGCCGCAAGCGGATCCGTGAGGCGCTCGAGGAGGCGGACAACGCGAGGGACGAAGCCCGCCGGCTGCTCGAGGAGCACCGCGCGATGATGCAGCAGGCGCGCGGCGACGCCGAGCAGATCCTCAGCGAGGCCCGGCGGGTGGCCGACTCGCAGCGTGAGCGGCTGAAGGACGAGCTCGAGAGCGAGCGTCAGCGCCGAATCGAGGAGACGACGAAGCAGATCGAGGCCGAGACGCGACGTGCACTCGAGCTCATCCGCGCCGAGGTCGCCGACCTGACCCTGATCGCGACCAGCAAGGTGACGGGGAAGGTCCTGACGGACGAAGACCACCGCCGGCTGATCCAGGAGTCGATCGGCGAGCTCGACTTCTCGGTCCTCGAACGGGACGCGCGGAACAACTGATGGCAGTCGCGCAGCGCATCTACGCCAACGCCCTCTTCGAGGCGGCCAAGGAGAAGGGTCGGCTCGAGCCCGTCCGCGACGACCTGCACGCGTTCGTGGACGCGGTCGGCGAGGTGCCAGAGCTGCGCGAGCTGCTCGTCAATCCACAGCTGGATGCCGGCGTGCGGGCCGACGCGCTCGCCAGCCTGCTCGGCGATGCGGACGAGCTCGTCCGGAACTTCGTCCTGCTCGTGGTCGAGAAGGGCAGGGCCGAGGAGCTTCACGGGATCGTCGAGGAGCTCGACACGCTCGTCGCCGCCGAGGAGGGCATCCTCGACGTCGAGCTGACGACCGCGGTCGAGCTCTCGGACGATGAGGCGACAAAGATTCTGGGGCAGATCGAGGACGTCTCCGGGCGCAGGCTGCGAGCCTCCCGGAAGGTGGAGCCCGCACTGATCGGCGGCTTCGTGCTACAGGCCGGCTCCTACCGGGCCGATGCCAGCGTCCGCGGCCGCCTCGAACGACTACGACGCGAACTGAAGGGAGCCACGTGAGACTACGGCCGGAAGAGATCACTTCGATCCTGAAGGAGCGGATCGAGCAGTACGACGTCGAGACCGACCTCGCCGAGGTCGGAGGCGTGCTCCAGGTCGGCGACGGGATCGCGCGGATCCACGGGCTGGAGAACGCCGTCTCCACGGAGATGCTCGAGCTCGAGCACGGCGTCACGGGGATCGCCTTCAACCTCGAGGAGGACAACGTCGGCGCCGCGCTCTTCGGCGAGTGGGAGCTGATCAAGGAGGGCCAGCCGGTCAAGCGCACCGGACGGGTCGCGAGCGTCCCGGTCGGCGACGCCCTCATCGGCCGGATCGTGGACCCGCTCGGGAATCCTCTCGACGGCGGCCCGCCGATCGAGACGACCGAGCAGCGGCCGCTCGAGTTCAAGGCGCCCGGCGTGGTCGACCGGCAGCCGGTCAAGGAGCCGCTCATGACGGGCATCAAGGCGATCGACACGATGACGAACGTCGGTCGCGGCCAGCGCGAGCTGATCATCGGCGACCGCTCGACGGGCAAGACCGCGATCCTGATCGACACGATCCTGAATCAGAAGGACACCGACGTCGTTTGCATCTACGTCGCAATCGGCCAGAAGGCGTCGACCGTTGCGCAGGTCTACGAGCGCCTACGCGACGCGGGCGCGATGGAGTACACGATCATCGTCAGCGCGGCCGCGCACGAGGCGGCGCCGATCAAGTGGATGGCCCCGTTCGCCGGCGCGGCGATGGGCGAGCACATCATGTTCAACGGCGGCCACGCCCTCTGCATGTACGACGACCTGTCGAAGCACGCCGACGCCTACCGGCAGCTGTCGCTGCTCCTGCGCCGCCCGCCCGGGCGCGAGGCGTTCCCGGGCGACGTCTTCTACCTCCACTCGAGGCTGCTCGAGCGGGCCTGCAAGCTCTCCGACGAGCTCGGCGGCGGCTCGCTGACGGCGCTGCCGATCATCGAGACGCAGGCGGGGGACATCTCGGCGTACATCCCGACGAACGTGATCTCGATCACCGACGGACAGATCTTCCTGGAGTCGGATCTGTTCTTCTCCGGCGTCCGGCCTGCAGTCAACGTCGGCATCTCCGTCTCCCGTGTCGGCGCGAGCGCTCAGACGAAGGCGATGAAGAAGGTCGCCGGACGACTCCGGCTCGAGCTCTCCCAGTACCGCGAGCTCGAGGCCTTCGCCCAGTTCGGCTCCGAGCTCGACCCGGCGACTCAGCTGACGCTTGCCCGCGGCGAGCGCATGGTCGCGACGCTCAACCAGCCGCAGTATCAGCCGTGGCCGATGGAGGAGCAGGTCGCGGCGGTCTGGGTCGGCGTCCACGGCTATCTCGACGAGATCCCGACGTCGCAGGTGCCCCGCTTCCAGGAGGAGCTCCGCGAGTACCTGCGCGCGGACGAGGCGATCTACAAGGAGATCCGCGAGACCGGCGACCTGCCGGACGAACTGGAGGAGAAGCTGAGGGCCGCGGTCGAGAAGTTCATGCAGTCGTTCGCGGTGCAGGAAGAGAGCATCGTCTAGCCCGGCATGGCTGAAGTCCAGGACCTCAAGCGCCGGATCCGCTCCGTCCGCAACACGCGGAAGATCACGAAGGCGTTCGAGCTCGTCGCGGCCGCGCGCCTGCGGCGCGCCCAGGCCCGGATCGAGGCGATGCGCCCGTACGCCGACAGGATGATGGAGCTGATGATCGGCACCGCCCGGGCGAGCACTTCCCTCCGGGGACTGCCTCTGCTCCAGCGGCGGGAGGTCAAGACGGCTGCCATCCTCGCCCTGACCGGAGACCGTGGCCTCGCGGGCGCGTTCAACGCCCAGATCCTGCGGCGGGTCTTCGAGGTCGAGCGACGGCTGCGGCGGGAGGGGGCGGATGTCAGCTGGCTCGTGTCCGGCCGCAAGGGAGCGTCGACGCTGCGCTTCCGCCGTTACGAGGTCGACCAGGCGTGGATCGGGTTCAGCGACCGACCGGCCTACGCGGATGCGAAGGCGATCACAAACAAGATCATCGAGCTCTACTCCGAGGGCGAGGTCGACAGCGTGGTCGTCGTCTACAACCACTTCGAGTCGCCGCTCGTCCAGCGGGTCGTCGAGCAGGAGATCCTCCCGATCCCGGAGAGCATCTTCGAGGAGCACGACGAAGCCTCCCCGGCGATCGTCGGCGACTTCATCTACGAGCCCGAGCCCGAGGAGATTCTCCAGCGACTGCTCCCGGTCTACGTCGAGACCGAGCTCTTCCGCGCGCTGCTCGAGTCGGCGGCCTCCGAACAGGGCGCGCGGATGACGGCGATGCGCAACGCGTCGAAGAACGCCGCCGAGCTGATCGACACCCTCACGCTGGCGATGAACCGCGCCCGCCAGGCAGAGATCACCCAGGAGATCCTCGAGGTGGTCGCAGGCGCCGACGCGCTAACGGCGAGCTGAAGTTCGCCTTCGCTGAAAGTCTCACAACTTTCAGCGACCCTATCCAGCCGGGCAGCGCTTCGCGCTGCGCAGCCTAGGACCGCAGGGAAGCTTCCTTCTCTAGGAGCCACCGCGGCGGAACAGGCACAGCCCGTTCCGCGTCGAGCGAGCTAACTAAGTTGTCCGGCGATAGTCAAAGCTAATCGGTACGCCTGATCCCCGGGCGTTATTCTCTTTCCCTAGATGGCAGACGAACGACGCGAAGTGCTCTCGGCCGGCGCCGGCCTCGCCGCCGAGGTCGCACTGGAATCGGGCACCGAGCTCGGCGAGATCAGCGACGTCAAGGCGCGCGGCTACTGGGAGCAGGTCTGGCGCCGCTTCAGGAAAGACAAGATCGCGATCGCGAGCGGCGTCTTCATCATCCTCCTGATCATGACCGCCTTCCTCGGCGCGCCGATCGCGAAGGCCTGGTTGGGGCACGGCCCGAACGACATCTTCCCCGAGCCCGGTGTGGGCGTGGATCTCCAGCTCGTCCCCCGTGACCCGCTGACCCACGCGCAGACCTTCAACGCCGAGACGGGGAAGATGGAGGAAGTCTTCTTCCCGCTCGGCACGTCGGACACCCTCGGCCGCGACCTGCTGATGCGCCTGCTGTACGGCGCGAGGGTCTCGCTCTACGTCGCGATTGGCGCGACGTTCCTCTCGATGCTGATCGGCGTCCTGCTCGGCTCGACGGCCGGCTACTTCCGCGGGTGGATCGACTCGTTGATCTCGCGGCTGACCGAGATCGTGATGGCGTTCCCACTGCTCCTGTTCGTGATCGCGCTTGCCGCGACCGTCGGTGACCGGCTGGACGGGGTCACGCTCGGGTTCTTACCACCAGGAGTCGTCACGCTCGTCCTCGTGGGCGGCGTCTTCGGCTGGTTCTATCCGGCGCGCATCGTTCGCGCCCAGGTGCTCTCGCTCCGCGAGAAGGAGTTCATCGAGGCGGCACGCATGGTCGGCTCGAGCGACTGGCGGATCATCCGCTCGCATCTGCTCCCGCACTTGGTCGCGCCGATCATCGTCTACTCGACCCTGATCGTCGCCCAGTTCGTGCTCTTCGAGGCAGGGCTCTCGTTCCTCGGCCTCGGCGTACCGCTGCCGGACCCGAGCTGGGGAAACCTGCTCGCCGGAGCCCCTGCGTTCTACCTCCAGCAGCCCTGGCTGATGTTCTGGCCCGGCGCCGCCGTGCTCCTGACGACACTCGCGTTCAACCTGCTCGGCGACGGCCTGCGCGACGCGTTCGATCCGCGCGGATCCGCGCACTAGGACGCCCTCCAAAACCGCGTAATTCCGGCGCGAATCGCGGTGCGTCCGGGGATATTAGATTCTCTATTCAAGGGGCGTTAACCCGTCGCTAACTAAGCCGACCACCCGGCGTCTAAAGAGCCGGGACGCGAGGGCGTCCCGTGCTGGTCGCAACCGCCTGCGGCCGGCACAAGTTGCGGAAAGGAGTCTCATGCACAGACGACTCATGCTGTCGGTGACGATGTTGCTCGTCGGCGCCGGCCTGCTCGCTGCGTCCGCTGTCGCGGGCGGATCGGGTAGCGCCTCGCCGAAGGCAACCGACACCGGACAGGCCCGAGTCGGTGGCACGTTCAAGCACAGCCTCTCGACCGACATCGACTACGTCGATCCGGCGCTGGCTTACTACGTGCCGTCGTGGGCGATCATGTACGCCACCGGCGCCATGCTGATCAACTACCCGGATGCGCCGGCCCCTCGCGGGTCGCGGCTCACTCCGGAGGTTGCGGCGGGCTTCCCGCGGATCTCCGCGGACGGCAAGACGTACACGTTCCGCCTCAAGCGGAATTACCGGCTGAGCAACGGGCAGCGTGTCACCTCGGCCAACTTCGTCTACGCGATCAATCGTGACCTGAACCGGCGGATGAACTCGCCGGCGCAGCCGTTCATCGAGGACATCGCCGGCGCCGAGGCCGTCATTGCCGGCCGCGCTCAGCGCGCGTCGGGGGTCAAGGCTCTCGGCCCCTACGGGCTGCAGATCCGCATGACGACACGCGCTCCGGACCTCGTGGCCCGGCTCGCGATGCCGTTCTTCCAGGCGATCCCGACGAACCTGCCGATCAACTCCGAGGGCGTCAATGCTCCGGTGCACACGGCCGGTCCGTACTACATCGCCCGGTGGGATCGAAACCGTCAGGTCGTTGTCCAGCGGAACCGCTTCTATCGCGGCCCGCGCCCGCACAACGTCAACTCGATCGTGGTCGACATCGGTCTGTCGCTCGAGACGATCAAGCTGAACATCGACCGCGGCACGACGGATACCGGCGACATCCCCTCTGCGGCGCATGCTGAGCTTGGTCGCCGCTACGGGGTCAAGAAGCAGTCGCCCGGTCGCTACTTCGCCAACCCGTCCGCAGGGGTGGACTACCTGGCGATGAACCATGACCGGAATCTCTTCGGCGGTGGCGGCGTCGGCAACCTGCGGCTGAAGAAGGCCGTGAACTTCGTCATCGACCGCCAGGCGATCCTGACCCAGCGTGGTGCTTACGCCGGAGTCACGAACGACCAGTACCTGCCGCCGACGATGCGCGGCTTCAAGAACGTCGCGATCTACCCGCGGCGTCCGAACCTGTCGCAGGCTCGGTCGCTGGCCACTGGCCAGACCCGCGGCGGCGACGGCGTGTTCTACTGCGCGAACCGGGCTCCGGCCGTGCAGCAGTGCCAGATCGTTCAGGCGAACCTGCGGAACATCGGCCTGAACATGGACATCAAGCAGTTCCCGCGGGCGACGCAGTTCGAGCTCACGGGGCGGCGTGGTGAGCCGTTCGACCTCTCGCTCGAGGGTTGGCACGCGGACTACTTCGACCCGTACGACTTCATCTTCCTGGTCGACGGGACGACGATCCGTCCGAGCAACAACGTCAACTTCTCGTACTTCAACTCGCCGGCCTTCAACCGCAAGATCGCGCGGGCGAAGCAGCTGACCGGCGTGAAGCGCTTCCAGGCGTTCAGCGCTCTGGATGCGGACCTCGTCAGGAACGCTGCGCCTCTGGCGGCGTTCGCAACCCGGAACGACAGGCACTACGTGTCAAGCCGAGTCGGTGGCTACTACTACCACCCGGTCTTCACGTGGGGCTATCCCTCCATCTTCCTGACCAGGTAGAGGCGGGACACAAGGCGAAGAGGGCGCCGGCTCCGGCCGGCGCCCTCTCTCTCCGAAGTACACGAAAGGTTTCGCAGGGCGGTAAGCTGATGGCCCTCCCGAGTCCCCCGAGGCGCGAATGTACCGATACCTAATCCGACGGCTCTTCTGGGCAGGCGTGATGTTCATCGCCGTCACGATCGTCTCGTACATCATCTTCTTCCTCGTTCCCGCTGAGCCCGCGCGCTTGATCTGCGGTGCGCAGTGCCCGCCGGACCAGGTCGAGCGCGTTCGGAAGGAGGTCGGCCTCGACGATCCGGTGTACGTGCAGTACTTCCGCTTCTTGGGCGGCCTCATGCCGGTCGACCTCTCGCCCCTCCACCTCAAGACTCCGTCGCTCGGCAACTCGTACGCGACGCGCCAGCCTGTCAACGACATCATCAAAGCCGCTGCCCCGGTCACTGCCTCGCTCGTGTTCGGGGGCGCGATTCTCTGGATGCTCGTCGCCGTTCCGATCGGCATCCTCTCCGCTCTGCGTCCGCGTTCGCTCTTAGACCGAGCCGCGATGGTTTTCGTGCTCATCGGCATCTCGGCGCACCCGGTGTGGATCGGGCTGATCCTCATCTACTTCGTCGGGTACAAGGCCGGGCTCACGCCCTTAGGCGGCTACTGCGACTTGGTCAATCCAACCACGGACTGCGGCGGCCCGGTCCAATGGGCGTCACACCTGATCCTCCCGTGGATCACGTTCGCGATCCTCTTCGCCGCGCTCTACGTCCGAATGATCCGGGCGAACGTCCTGGAGGCGATGAACGAGGACTACGTGCGGACCGCGCGCGCGAAGGGCGCCCCGGAGTGGCTCGTGATGCGCTCGCACGTCCTCCGCAACGCGATGCTCCCCGTCGTGACCATGCTCGGCATGGACATCGGACTGGCCCTGGGAGGTGCTGTCTTCACCGAGACGGTGTACGGCTTACCCGGGCTCGGAAAACGGGCGCTCGAGGCGCTCGAGGGCTTCGATCTGCCCGCCGTCATGGGCATCGTCGTCTTCGCGACGGTCTGCGTGATCATCTTCAATCTCATCGTCGATCTGCTCTATGCCGTCATCGACCCGCGGATCCGCCTCTCCTAGCAGCCTCTGATGGCGCTCCTCGAGGTCAACGATCTACGCACGCACTTCCGCACCGACGACGGCATCGTCAAGGCCGTCGACGGCGTTAGCTTCGAGGTCGAGAAGGGCCAGACGCTCGGCATCGTCGGCGAGTCGGGCTGCGGCAAGAGCGTCACCTGCCTGACGATCATGGGCCTGAACGCGACGCGGAACACGATCTCGAGCGGCGAGGCGCTGTTCCAGGGCAAGGACCTGCTGACCATGCCGAAGCGGCGCCTCCGCCAGATTCGCGGCAACGACATCGCGATGATCTTCCAGGACCCGATGACGTCGCTGAACCCGGTGCACACGATCGGTCGGCAGCTCGTCGAAGCGATCAAGCTCCACCGTGACGTCACTAGCCGCCAGGCGCGCGCGCGGGCGCTCGAGCTCTTGAAGGCCGTCGGCATCCCCCGCGCGGAGCGGAGGTTTGACGACTACCCGCACCAGTTCTCCGGCGGCATGCGCCAGCGCGTGATGATCGCGATGGCGCTGCTCAACGACCCCGACCTCCTGATCGCCGACGAGCCGACCACGGCACTCGACGTCACGACGCAGGCGCAGATCCTCGAGCTGATGAACCGCCTCCAGCGGGAGTTCGGGAGCGCGATCATCATCATCACGCACGACCTGGGCGTCGTCGCGGAGACGGCGGACGACGTGGTCGTCATGTACGCCGCGCGGATCGTCGAGCGTGCCCCGGTCAGCAACCTCTTCAACCGGCCGCACATGCCGTATACGTGGGGGCTGCTGGGATCGCTGCCGAGGCTCGACACTGACACTGAGCGGCTGACGCAGATCCCCGGCCAGCCGCCGTCGCTGCTCAACCCGCCGCGCGGGTGCCGGTTCCACCCGCGGTGCCCGTACGTGATGAACATCTGCCGGGAGCAAGAGCCTGAGCTGCTCCCGATCAGCGACGATCCCGGCCACCTCCAGGCCTGCCACCTCGACGAGCAGACGAAGGACCGGGAGGCGGAGAAGCTGGCTGCGGGCAACATGGCGGAGGCGAGCTAGTGTCCGAGGCCGACGGGGGATACACGGGCAACGGGAGCGAGCTCCTTGTCGTCGAAGACCTGAAGAAGCACTTCCCCGTCACGCGCGGGATCCTCTTCCAGAAAGAGGTCGCCTCGGTCAAGGCCGTCGACGGCGTGAGCTTCACGGTCCGCGCTGGGGAGACGCTCGGCGTCGTCGGCGAGTCCGGGTGCGGCAAGTCGACGATGGCCCGCTGCGTCATGCGCCTGCTCGACCCCACCGGCGGGAAGATCGAGTTCGACGGCCGCGACATCACCCGGCTCTCGCGCACGGACATGCGTCCGATCCGCCGCGAGATGATGATGATCTTTCAAGACCCATACGCGTCGCTGAACGCACGCAAGCGGGTCGGTTTCATCGTCGCCGAGGCGCTCGAGGTGCACAAGCTCGGGACCGAGGCAGAGATCAAACGGCGCGTGCAGGAGCTGCTCGACGTCGTCGGCCTGAACCCCGAGCACTACAACCGCTTCCCGCACGAGTTCTCCGGCGGGCAGCGCCAGCGGATCGGCGTCGCGAGGGCGTTGGCGGTCAACCCGAAGTTGATCGTCTGCGACGAGCCGGTCTCCGCGCTCGACGTCTCCGTCCAGGCGCAGATCCTCAATCTGCTCAAGGACCTCCAGCGCGACTTCGGCCTCACGTACATCTTCATCGCGCACGACCTGAACGTCGTCCGGCACATCTCGGACCGCGTTCTCGTCATGTACCTCGGGAAGGTCGCCGAGCTCGCCCCGCGCGACGTGCTCTATCGGGAGCCGAAGCATCCGTACACGGGCGCGCTCCTCTCGGCGGTGCCGATCCCGAACCCCGAGCTCGGCCGGCAGCGCAAGCCGATCGTGCTCCAGGGCGACGTGCCCAGCCCGCTCAACCCGCCGTCCGCCTGCCGCTTCCACCCGCGTTGCCCGCGCTTCCAGGAGGGGCACTGCGACGTGGAGGAGCCGCAGCTCTATCAGTTCGGCTCCGGGCACGCGGCCGCCTGTCACTACCCGCTCGAGTCCTGGCCGCTGACCGAGGACGAGATGCGACGGCCGAGCGCCCGCCCGCAGACCGAGCCGTCGGAGTCGGAGCCCTCGCCGGCGACGACGACCTAACTGGGCGATGTGGGCCGCGGCGGGCCGCCGCTTTCTCGGGCTTTTCCTCCTCGCCACCGCGATCACGCTCGTCGCGTCGCTTGCGATCGGACTGCCGCTCGGGGCGGGCCTGGCGCGGTCGATCTCGGTGGGCTTCTACTGCGTCGGCTCGTTCCTCTTGATCTCCGGCTTCTTCGTCGGGAACCGAGGCCCCGTGCGGCTCAAGCGAGACGTCGGCGTCCCGCTGCTCGGCTCCCGCTACATGCGCTGGGCGTCGCCGGAGGAGCGCGAAGAGACGATCAACCTCTCCGCGATCTTCGTCGTGCTCGGCATCGTGCTCATCCTCGTCGGGGTCGTAGCAGACAATCGTTACGAGCTCATCTAGCCGTCGTTCGACGGGCTAACTATGTTTGTGGGGAGGCGTCAGAAACTAACGTGAGAGTGGTGAGTCAATTGACGAAGCAGTGTGAGCGCGCCCGCGAGTGCGCCTCGCTGCGCCTCGACGGCGAGCTGTCCGAGTTCGAGCAGGCCCTGCTCGTCGCTCACCTTGGGCGCTGCGAGCCGTGCCGGTCGTTCGCGGCCGAGCTCGACGCTTTCACGACCCGGCTGCGGAGTGCTCCGCTCGAGCGGATCGCACAGCCGGTGACGCTCCCGGCCCGTCGCCGGATCTCACTGCGCCGTGCGGAGATGGCGGCGGCCGCCGCGCTGATGCTGACGACGCTCGGCGTCGCCGGCGCGCTGCAGACTGTCGAGCGCTCCGACTCGTCGCTGACGTTCCCCTCGCCGGGTGTCTCGAACGCCATCGAGAGCCGCGAGTTCACCGACATCCGCCGCGCAATGCTGCGGCGCGAGGACTTCAGACCGCCTCCCGGTGGCCTGATGCAGAACTAGCCCAGCGGCGGGCTACGCTTCTCACCATGCTGGCTTCCCCCGTCAGCTCGCGCGTCTGAGCGCTCGACCATTCCGCCCGTGTGGCGGCCGGCGAGGAGCACTGGCGTCTGAAGGGCCCTTCGGAAGAGGGCTCCGGTAGACTGACGGCTACGCGGCGCCTCCGTTTCTGGCGCCGTTTTCGACGTCTGAACAACCCTCAGGAGGCTCGTGGCTGACAACGGAAAAAACGTGGGCACGATTGTCGAGATCAAGGGGGTCGTGCTCGACGCGGTCTTCCCGGACCAGCTGCCGGAGATCTACAGCGCACTGCGCATCAGCGTCGACGACCGCGATCTGATTGCCGAGGTCCAGCAGCATCTGGGCGACGACCGGGTCCGCGCGGTCGCCATGGATTCGACCGACGGCCTCTCTCGAGGGGTCGAGGTCGCGGACACCGGTCAGCCCATCACCGTGCCCGTCGGCGACCCGACGCTCGGGCGGCTCTGGAACGTGATCGGGGAGCCGATCGACAAAGGCGACGAGCCCCCGTCCGGTACGGAGCGGTGGCCGATCCACCGAGATCCGCCGAGCTTCCGCGACCTCTCTCCGGACGTCGAGATCTTCGAAACGGGCATCAAGGTCATCGACCTGATCGCGCCGTACGTCAAGGGCGGCAAGGTCGGGCTCTTCGGCGGCGCCGGCGTCGGCAAGACGGTGCTGATCCAGGAGCTGATCCACAACGTCGCCCTCGAGCACGGCGGCGTCTCGGTCTTCTCGGGCGTCGGCGAGCGAACGCGCGAGGGGAACGACCTCTGGCTCGAGATGAGCGAGTCCGGGGTGCTGAACAAGGTCGCGCTGGTCTACGGGCAGATGAACGAGCCGCCGGGTGCACGGCTACGCGTCGGCCTGTCGGGGCTGACCATGGCCGAGTACTTCCGCGATCAGGGGCAGGACACGCTGCTCTTCATCGACAACATCTTCCGGTTCGTCCAGGCGGGCTCGGAGGTCTCGGCGCTCCTCGGCCGCATGCCGAGCGCCGTCGGCTATCAGCCGACGCTGGCGACCGAGATGGGCCAGCTCCAGGAGCGCATCACGTCGACCCGCACGGGCTCGGTCACCTCGGTGCAGGCGATCTACGTGCCGGCCGACGACCTCACCGATCCGGCTCCGGCGAACACCTTCGCGCACCTCGACGCGACGACCGTCCTCTCGCGGGCGATCGTCGAGCAGGGGATCTACCCCGCGGTCGACCCGCTCGACTCGTTCTCTCGCGCGCTCCAGCCCGGCATCGTGTCGGACGAGCACTACGAGACGGCGACGCGCGTCCAGGAGGTCCTGCAGCGCTACCGCGACCTCCAGGACATCATCGCGATCCTCGGCATGGACGAGCTCTCGGACGAGGACAAGCTCGTCGTCCAGCGCGCACGCAAGATCCAGCGCTTCCTGTCGCAGCCGAACTTCGTCGCCGAGCAGTTCACCGGGACGCCCGGCGAGTACGTCCAGCTCGAGGACACGATCAAGGGCTTCCAGGAGATCCTCGACGGCAAGCATGACGAGCTGCCCGAGCAGGCGTTCTACATGGTCGGGACGATCGAGAAGGCGGTCGAGAAAGCGCGCACGCTGGCCGGCGAGGACGAGCCCGAGCCTGAGCCCGAGGAGCCGGAGCCGGCCGAGGCCGAAGCCGCCTAGTGGCCCAGGCGCGGCACACGTTCGACCTCTCGCTCGTGACGCCGGAGGGACCGGCGTTCGAGGGTGAGGTCGAGATGCTGATCGTGCCCGGCGCGGCCGGCGAGATCGGCATCCTCGCGCGGCACGCGCCGCTCGTCGCCGTGCTGAAGGCCGGCGGGACGCGGGTGCATATCCGCCGCGACGACGAGGTGCGCGAGTTCGCGACCGGCCCGGGCTTCTTCAAGGTCGAGCAGGACCGGGCGCTCGCGCTCGTCGACGACGCCGTCGACGCACGGGAGATCGACCCGGACCGCGCCCAGAAGCAGCTCGAGGAGGCGGAGAAGGAGCTCGAGCAGATCGAGAGCGGGGAGTCGGAGGCGGACCGCTGGCAGGTGGAGCAGCGGATCGCCCACGCGCAGAATCAGCTCGAGGTCTATGCGGGCGGCGGCGGCGGGCGCATTCGGCCGGTCGCTCCGGCGTCCGGCTGAGCCCCGGCGCTCTCGTGAGCTCCGAAGCCTTCCTCCGGGCGGCGACCGACGGGCGAAGGGAGCGCGCGGAGCAGCTGCTGGCCGAGTCCCCTGAGATCGGGCGTGATCCGTGGGCCGGGCTCGTGCTCGGCCGCGGCTGGGACGGCGATCCGAACGAGCCCGGCGGGCCTCGCGACTGGGCGCCGCTGCTGTACGTCTGTCACTCGGTGTTCGCAGATGCCGGGCTCGCCCGCGATCTGCTCCGTGGCGGCGCCAATCCGAACGCGACGTTCACGAACGAGTACGGCGAGATGTCGGCGCTGTACGGCGCCGCCGGGGTCGTCCATGATCCCGAGCTCGCGCGCGTGTTGCTCGAGGCCGGCGCGAGCCCCGACGACGGCGAGTCGCTCTATCACTCCGTGGAGGCCGACGATCCGGCGTGCCTGCGCCTGCTGCTCGAGCACGGCGCGACGACGGGCTCGACGAACGCGCTCGCGCATGCGCTCGACTACGACCGGATCGCGCCCGTCCGGATGCTGCTCGAGGCGGGCGCCGACCCGAACGAGGGCGCGATGCTGGCGCACGCCGTTCGCCGCGGCCGCGGGCCGGAGTTCCTCGAGCTGCTTGCCGAGCACGGCGCCGAGCTCGATCGCCCCGGTGGGGAGACCTGGCGCGGCAACGTGCCGCTCCGAACGGCGTATGCGCACGCGAAGTTGCGCAATCGCGACGACAGCGCAGAGGTGCTTGCCGGGCTCGGTGCCTCGACGGAGATCGATCCAGCAGACGCCGTGGTCGCGGCCGTAGCGCGCGGCGAGCGTCCGGGCTCGCCGCTCCCGGACCTCGATCCCGATCGGCAGGAGGTGCTCATCCTCGGTGCGCTTCGGGGCAACCTGCGGCCGATCGTGGATCTCCTTGGCCCGAACTTCAGCGGCGTCGTCGGAGGCTCTCCCGAGGGCACGCTCCTGCACCACGCGGCGTGGATCGGGAACGCGGAGCTTGTGCGTCAGCTGCTCGAGCTCGGCGCGGACGCCAGGGCAGACTCGCCGGCGGAGTTCTCGACTCCGCTTGCCTGGGCCGCGCTGGGCTCCGAGCATCACGAGCTTCCGGGCCGCGATTTCGTCGCCGTCGCAAAGGCGCTCGTGGCGACCGGCGCCGAGATCGAGCCCCGTTTCCTCGAGGTCGCTTCCGGGCCGCTCCTCGAGTGGCTACAGTTCAGGCAATCTGGACAGCTTTGAACGGCAGCTTGGCGACCAGTCTAAAAAACGCCTAAAGAGCCCGCGGAGCGCCTCCGCTCCCGATCTCTCTAGGCCGGGAGCGTTTTCATGAAGGCAACGATCGAACAACTCAGAGCTCTCCTCGACGAGCGGATCGTCGTGCTCGACGGCTCGTACGGAGTCCTGATCCAGAAGACCGTCCGGGGCGAGGAGGCGTACCGGGGCGAGCGCTTCCGCGACCACTCCCACGACGTCGCCGGCGACCCGGACCTGCTCAACCTCACGCAGCCGGACGTGGTCCGCGAAATCCATCGCTCGTACCTGGAGGCGGGCGCCGACGTGGTGACGACGAACACGTTCACGGCGACGTCGATCGGACAGGCGGACTACGCGCTCCAGCCGTTCGCGTACGAGATGAACGTCGAGGGCACGCGGTTGGCGCGGGAGGCCGCCGACGAGCTCGACCGCCCGGCCTGGGTCGCTGGATCGGTCGGTCCCCTCAACGTCTCGCTCTCGCTGTCTCCCAAGGTGGACGACCCGACCTACCGGAGCGCCACGTTCGACCAGGTCCGCGACGCCTACGCGGAGCAGATCCGCGCACTCGTCGAGGGCGGCGTCGACGTGCTGCTCATCGAGACGATCTTCGACACGCTGAACGCCAAGGCCGCGCTGGTCGCGGCGCAGGACGTCGCCCCGCAGCTTCCGCTCTGGATCTCGTTCACCGCTGTCGACCGCAGCGGGCGCAACCTCTCCGGCCAGACCGTCGAGGCGTTCTGGACGTCGATCGAGCACGCCGACCCACTCATCGTCGGTGTCAACTGCTCGCTCGGCGCCACCGAGATGCGGCCCTTCGTCGAGGATCTCGCTCGCATCGCGACGACGTACACGGCGTGCCATCCGAACGCCGGGCTGCCGAACCAGTTCGGCGAGCACGACGAGCATGCCGAGGATACGAGTCGCTTCCTCGGAGAGTTCGCGCGCGAAGGGCTCGTCAACGTCGTCGGCGGCTGCTGCGGGACGACCACCGACCACGTCCGCGCCATTGCGGACGTGGCCAGGGGCCAGGCCCCCAGACAGGTCCCCGGTGGAAACCGCAGGACGCGGTTCAGCGGGCTCGAGCCGTTCGAGATCGGCCCCGACACCGGCTTCGTCATGGTCGGCGAACGCACGAATGTGACCGGCTCGGCGCGTTTCCGCCGCCTGGTCGAAGCGGACGACTTCCAGGGCGCCGTCGACGTCGCACTCGAACAGGTCCGCGGCGGCGCAAACCTCCTCGACGTGAACATGGACGCCGACCTCCTGGATTCCGAATGGGCGATGACGACGTTTCTCAACGTGGTCGCCACGGAGCCCGAGGTCGCCCGGCTCCCGATCGTGGTCGACAGCTCGCGCTGGTCGGTGCTCGAGGCGGGGCTCAAGTGCCTCCAGGGCAAGGGTGTCGTCAACTCGATCAGCCTGAAGGAGGGCGAGGAGCCGTTCCTGGAGCAGGCGCGCACCATCCGCCGCTACGGCGCCGGCGTCGTGGTCATGGCCTTCGACGAGCAGGGCCAGGCCGAGACCGTCGAGCGGAAGGTCGAGATCTGCGAGCGCGCCTACCGCCTGCTCGTCGAGCGGGTCGGCTTTCCGCCTCAGGACATCATCTTCGACGCGAACGTCCTCGCCGTCGCCACGGGCATCGAGGAGCACGACAACTTCGCCAAGAACTTCATCGACGCGCTCCCGCTGATCAAGGAGCGCTGTCCCGGCGTCCGAACGAGCGGCGGGATCTCCAACCTCTCGTTCTCGTTCCGCGGCAACGACGCCGTCCGGGAAGCGATGCACGCGGCTTTCCTCTACCACGCGATCCAGGCCGGGCTGGACATGGGGATCGTGAACGCGGGCCAACTGGCCGTCTACGAGGACATCCCGCCGGACCTCCTCGAGCGCGTGGAAGACGTCATCTTCAACCGCCGCTCCGACGCAACCGAGCGTCTCGTCGCCTTCGCCGAGACCGTCACGGGTGAGGGAACGAAGCGCGAGCTCGACCTCGCCTGGCGAGACGCACCGGTCCAGGAGCGGCTCTCGTACGCGCTCGTCCACGGGATCGTCGACCACATCGAGGACGACACCGAGGAGGCCAGGCAGGCGTACGAACGGCCGCTCGACGTGATCGAAGGGCCGCTGATGCAGGGCATGCAGGTCGTCGGCGACCTCTTCGGCTCCGGGAAGATGTTCCTCCCGCAGGTGGTCAAGAGCGCCCGCGCGATGAAGCGCGCCGTCGCCTACCTCGAGCCGTACATGGAAGACGAGAAGGCGGCCGGGCGGACGCAGGGGAAGGTCGTCCTCGCCACGGTCAAGGGCGACGTGCACGACATCGGCAAGAACATCGTCGGCGTCGTCCTCGGCTGCAACAACTACGAGGTGATCGACCTCGGCGTGATGGTGCCCGCCGACAAGATCCTCGACACCGCGATCGACGAAGGATGCAACGTCGTTGGCCTCTCGGGCCTGATCACGCCGTCGCTCGACGAGATGGTCAACGTCGCCAGGGAGATGGAACGGCGCGGCCTCGACCTGCCGCTTCTGATCGGCGGCGCGACCACGTCCAAGCAGCACACCGCCGTGCGGATCGCGCCGGCCTACGGCCAGCCGACGCTCCACGTCCTCGACGCCTCGCGGGTCGTCGGCGTCGTCTCGAACCTCCTCGACCCGGTGCGGCGTGCGGCGCTCGAGCAGGAGAACACCGAGCTCCAGGAGCGTCTACGAGAGCAGCACGAGGAGCGCGACCGCAAACCGTTGCTCCCAATCGAGGAAGCGCGGGCGAACGCCGAGACGGTGGCGTTCGACGACGTGCCGGTTCCCGAATTCACCGGCACACGGGTCATAGAGCCGACGCTCAACGAGCTCGTCCCGTACATCGACTGGCAGTTCTTCTTCCACGCCTGGGAGCTCAAGGGCCGTTTCCCGGCCATCCTCGAGCAGCCTGCCGCGCGCGAGCTCTACGACGACGCGCAGCGGCTGGTCGAGGAGTTGACGAGCAAGAAGCTGCTGCGGGCGGTGGGTACCTACGGCCTCTGGCCTGCCCACGCCGACGGCGACGACATCGTCCTCGAGGACGGGACACGCCTGCCGATGCTGAGGCAGCAGTCGGCCTACGGCGACTCACGCCCGAACCGCTCGCTCGCGGACTACGTCGCGCCCGCCGGCGACCACGTCGGCGGCTTCGCCGTCGCGATCCACGGCGCCGACGAGCTCGCCGCCCGGTACCAGGCCGAGCACGACGACTACCGCGCGATCATGGTCAAGGCGCTCGCCG
>Ga0081455_10002617_pt1 | contig 21331 bp, 20 predicted proteins | sample TabmetS3T2R1_FD_70207 | JGI IMG/M metagenome (GOLD analysis project Ga0081455, IMG submission 70207) | Tabebuia heterophylla rhizosphere microbial communities from the University of Puerto Rico - S3T2R1 | ecosystem: Host-associated > Plants > Roots > Rhizosphere ...
AGCGATCACGGTGACGTCGTCCCAATCGAAGCTGTAGCGACGGAATGGGTTGATGATCTCGATGCTCTGGTCCGTGACCGTCAACTTTGGGTGCAGCCCGAACCGCCACACGTACAGCAGCGCAAGCACCGTCAGCACGATGAGCAGCATCGGGAGCCAGAGCGCGCTGGCGTTCCGATAGAGCAAGTACGCCAGAGTGGGGATGATTACGCCGGCGGCCAGTGCGAAAGCTGACACCAGCAGCAGAGTCGCGGGCCCGGCGCGCCACACGCGTCGGGTCTGATCGCTCACCGTCTTCAACTTTCCTACCGACACGAGGCTGCGCCCCCCGACGTCTCCGATCGGCCCTTCGGCCACGTCCTACGCTGAGCAGATGCCCGGCGTCGCAGTGGTGACCGACTCTACGGCCTCCCTGAACCCAGCCGACGCTGCCCGCGCCAACATCTCGATCATTCCATTGCAGGTCGTGATCGATGACGTCAGCCGCCCAGAGTCCGAAGTTCGGCCATGCGAGGTGGCGGGGGCGCTGCGCGAGGGCCACCAGGTCAGCACATCGCGACCTACGCCAGACGTCATCGGGAACACTTACGCGCAGCTGGCCGAAGCCGGCTACGACGCCATCGTGTCGGTTCACCTCAGCAGCAAGATCTCAGGCACCTGCCACGCCGCGCAGGTGGCGGCCGACCTGGTCGACATCCCGATTGTCGTGGTCGACAGCAAGACCTTGGCCATGGCAGTCGGTTTCGCAGTCTTGAGCGGCGCGGCCGCGGCGGGCTCGGGTGCCACGCCCGGCGAGGTCGCATCCACCGTACGGCAGCGGGCGGCCGCATCGACGACCTACTTCTACGTCGACAGTTTGGAATACCTACGACGTGGCGGTCGGATTGGCACCGCCGCAGCGATGCTCGGTTCCGCCCTGGCGGTGAAGCCGCTGCTTACCGTTGCAGACGGGGAGATTCGACCGTACGAGCGAGTCAGAACCGAGTCGAAGGCCTTGACCAGGCTGGAGGAGTTGAGTCTCGCCGCGTTCGATCGGGCCGCGGGAGTGAATGAGCTGGTCGACGTTGCGGTACACCATCTCGACAATCCCGACGGCGCACGGCGGCTGGTCGATTCGCTGCGTGGCCGGGTGCGTGCCGGTGACATCGTGATCTCCGAGGTGAGTGCCGTTCTCGGCGTCCATGTCGGTCCGGGGACTCTCGGGATAGTGGTGTCCCCTCGGGTCTGAGCCCGGAGTTGCGGTTTGACGCTCATCGAGCTGTTCGTTTTCCCCAGCTGAAGACCACCGTTGAGCGCTGTCCACAGCTTTCCGAGTACGCGCATCGCGCGAACATGCTGTCCTTAGCTTTTCGACATGCCACACCGATCCAAGGTGGATGTTGAGATGGCTCGGTTGATCAGTGAGCGGCTCGCGCTGGTGTTATCCGAGCAGCCGCCGCGCCGTGCCCGCGGACCCGGACCGGAGTTCCCGACCGAGGTAGAGGCACCTTCGGAGCCTATTCGGGACGGCGTCGTGGATGGCGCAATGCGACGCACCTCAGAAACGCTGGAGGATTTGCCCAAACCGGGATTCAGTCGGATGCATGTCGGCGTGATCGGCGTCTTGTTGGTGCTGGGTCTGATTGCAGCCGGCTGGCTGATGCTGCGTGCCCGTCCGGTTGCAGTTGCCAGTCCCGGTGACGTCGTCACGATGAGTACGCCGCTGCAGACTGCACCGACGGCGTCACCCTCGACCAGCGAGCGCGCTACCCGGCTCGTCGTCCATGTGCTAGGCGCAGTCCGTGATCCAGGCCTGGTCAGGCTCCCGGAGCACTCACGCGTCCAGGATGCAATCGACGCCGCAGGAGGACTGACCGGTCAGGCCGATCCCGGTGAGCTGAACCTGGCTCAGCCACTTGCCGATGGCCAGCAGCTCGTGGTCGGCACCAAGGGCGATCCGGTGGGGGAGGTGCGAGACGGGGGAGGGTCGGGAACGGGCAGTGCGAGCTCTGCGACGGCGACGCTCGATCTGAACCGTGCCAACCAGGCGCAACTTGAGGAGCTGCCGGGCGTCGGGCCCGTTATCGCCCAAGCCATCCTCACGTGGCGCGGGCAGCATGGTCGGTTCAGCCGCATCGAGGAGCTTCAGGAGGTCGACGGCATCGGGCCCAAGACGTACGCACAGATCGCGCCGCACGCCCGGGTGTGAACGGCTGGCTGAGGCGGCATCTGGAAGCTGCGCGCGCCGGAGTCGACGGGCTTGTCCTTCGGCACTGGCGGAATCGTGAGCCCATCTCTGAGCGAGTCACAGCCGGGCGTCGGGCGGATCTGCGAATGGTGCCGCTTGCCGCAGCTGGCTGGGCAGCAGCATGGGCTGGAACCGACGGCTCCGGGACCGGCATTGGGACAGCGGCGGCCGGCGCGGCCGTTGCGCTCCTTGTCGCCAGTGTGCGGCGCTCGCCCATGGTTCTGGCCGCTGCGCTGGTCACGATCGTGATCGCGGGCGCGGGAATCGTCGACGTGCACCGGCTCCGCCATGGCCCCGTCGCTCTGCTGGTAGACGAAGAGGCGATGGTTTCGGCGGATCTTGAGATTCGCATGGATCCACATCTGGTCGCCGGCGCGACCGCTGGGGCGGTGGTCCTAAAGGCGGCGACAGTCCGGGTCGCGGGCCGGGGCCAGCGGTGGCTGGTCCGGGCCCCGGTGCTTGTAGTCGTCACCGGGCCGCAGTTCGGGCAATGGCTCCAGGTCCCGGTGGGCACCCGAGTCGCGGTGGACGGGCGTCTCGAGAGCGCGGACCCGGGCTCGGACGTGGCTGCGGTGCTTCGGGTGCGTGGCTCACCGCTCGTGATCGAGCAGCCTTCTGCAGGGCTTCGCCTCGTCGAGCGGGTACGCGCCGGACTGCGGCGGGCTGTTGCTGATCGCCGACCCGAGCCGCGGGGCTTGGTGCCTGCTCTGGTGCTGGGCGACACTTCCGGTCTCGACCCTGATCTGACCCGAGATTTTCAAGTGACCGGCTTGACGCATTTGACCGCCGTGTCCGGTGCAAACCTCACGCTGCTGCTTGCGTTTGTGCTGACCGTGGCGCGTTGGGTGGGCGTCAGAGGCTGGTGGCTGCGCGGAGTGGGCCTGGCTGGAGTGCTTGTCTTTGTCGCCTTGTGTCGCACCGAGCCGAGCGTGCTGCGCGCGGCGGCGATGGGCCTGGTGGCCTTGGTGGCGCTCGGATCAGGTTCCAGGTCGGCCGGCCTGCGCAACCTCGCGGTCGCTATGATGATCTTGCTCTTGGTGGATCCCTTCCTCGGCAGATCCATCGGCTTCGCGCTGTCAGTGCTGGCGTGTGCCGGCATCGTGTGGTGGGCGCGAAGCTGGACTGCGATCATGAATCGCTGGCTGCCCTCGATCGTTGCCGAATCGATTGCAGTGCCACTGGCTGCGCAACTCGCCACTATTCCGGTGGTTGCGGCCGTCTCCGAGCGGGTGAGTGTCGCCGGTCTGATGGCGAACGCACTGGCAGGGCCATTCGTCGGTCCTGCGACGGTGCTGGGATTTGCCGCCGCCGGCGCCTCGTTGCTGAGTGAGACCTTGGCGGCCGTCTTTGGTTGGGGAGCCGCCTGCAGCGCGCAAGTGATCGTCTGGATTGCCACGATCGGTTCGCAACTTCCCGGCTCGGAGTGGCACCTGCCGGTGACACCGGCGATTCTCATCTGGCTGGGTGTCAGTGCCCTTCTGGCTGGATTCCTGATGGGACGCGTCCTGGCGCGACCATGGCTCTCGCTGCTGCTCGGCGGCGTCATGATCATCTGTCTGAGCGCAGCACCACGACAGCCGGGTTGGCCACCACGGGACTGGGTGCTAGTTGCCTGCGATGTCGGTCAAGGAGACGGACTGGTGGTACGAACTGGCCGCGGCAGTGCGATTGTCGTGGACAGCGGACCGGATCCTCCCGCAATGCGGTCATGCCTGGACCGTCTCGGGATCAGGCGGGTGCCGCTGCTGATCATTACCCATTTCCACGCCGATCACGTCGATGGCCTGACCGGCGTCTTGCGGCATCGCCGCATAGGTCAGCTGTGGCTGAGCCCGCAAGCACCGCCGGGGCCGTTGACTGTGATGATCAGAGACCGGGCTGTGCAAGAGAGGATTCCACTGAACGCGCCGCTGCCGGGTACTCGTGCGAGCGTTGGTAACGTGGCATTGCAGGTTCTTGGACCGGTGCCACATGTGGCTTCCGATGAGGATGAATCCTCCAAGCAGAATGACAGCAGCTTGGTGATCATGGTCGAGGTGGCAGGCCTGCGATTGTTGCTCACCGGCGATGTCGAACCGCCCGGCCAGCAGGCGATTCTGGGCACTGGGGCGGACCTTCATGCCGATGTTCTCAAGATTCCGCATCACGGCTCCGCGCAGCAGGACCCGAGGTTCTTCGCCGCTACGCATGCCCGCCTCGCCATTGCCAGTGCCGGATCGCACAACGACTACGGTCACCCGGCGCCGCGTACCGTGCAGCTGGTGGAGTCTCTTGGGATGACGTTGCTCCGAACTGATCAGAACGGCTCGGTCGCGATCAGGTCGGGCTCCAATCGACTGGCTGCGGTCACCCAGCGATGATCCCAGTGTCCTGGCGTACGCCTACGACACGGCAACCGGGAACCGGAGTGGCCCGCGCAGAGTGGCACCCAGCCGCATCGTGATCGGTCCCGTCTGCCGGATGTGTGGAAACCGTTCGGCCAGAGCCCCGAATGCCCGGGTCAGCTCCAAGCGAGCTAGCGGCGATCCAAGGCAGTAATGGATGCCGCCGGAGAATGCGAGGTGCTCGGCCGGGGACTCACGGGTGATATCGAAGCGATTGGGCGCCGGAAAGACGTCCGGGTCACGATTAGCTGCCGCCAAGAGCGTGATCACCCACTGGTTCCTTGCCAGTAACACATCGCCCACCTCGGTCGGCTGATGGGCTACCCGCGCGGTCTGCTGGACGGGAGGATCAAAGCGAAGAACCTCCTCTACAACGGCCATCGAGCGCTCAGGGTCTGCGACGAGCAACTCCCACTGCTCCCGGTCGGCCAGCAGCCAGCGCATGCCACTACCTATCGCATTGACCGTGGTCTCGAAGCCTGCGATCAGGAGCAGGCGTACCAGTGCTGACAGCTCGGTTGGAGTGATTACCCGGCCTTGCTCAGCCACCAGGGCGGATACCAGGTCGTCACCGGGCTCTACTGCCCGCCGCTCGAGTAGCTCGGCGAATGTCGTTTGGAGCTCGGCGTCCGCCGCCGCCAGCGTACGTGCCTGACCGAGCGACCAAATGCCATCCAAGGCTCGGGCGATCGTCGAGCCCAGCCTCCGGAAACGCTCCGGCTCATTGGGCAGACCGAGCAGGTTGGTCACCACTGCAATGGGCAGTGGCGACGCGAAGGCGGCCATCAGGTCGAACTCACGTTCGCGTTCGCATTGGTCGAGCAGCCGCTCGATGGCTTGATCCACCAATTCGGCGTAGCCCGTCATCCGGCGCGGGGTGAATGCTGGTGCAGCGAGCCTTCGGATCCGACTGTGGTCTGGCGGGTTGAGTTCGAGCAGTGAGAGGTCCATTCCGACCTGATGTGCCAGATCCTCGCTGCCGTCCTCCGGGGTCACTCCAAACTGCCGGCTTCGAAGCACCTCATTGCACAGCCGGTGGCTCGTGGTGCTGTAGTTGCCGAGCCGGGTCGGCAACATCGGGCCCTGCGCGCGCATCTCTTCATAGATCGGGTAGGGGTCGGTGTGGTGGTTCGGCAAATTGAGGCGGCTGAACAGATCGCCGCGGACGTGCGCCCAGTAGAGCACCCGCGCTCGTTCCCGATACATGCCGCCGAGGAACCGTGCGGTCTGGACCGCCCTGGTCGTGCTGCTCATGTAGTCCAACTACACCATGATCAACGGGGGGGTCCGGTCATGGGGTTGATGCGCACGACCTGGCCTGCACAGCTCACCACCACCTCAGGAGCAACCTCGCCTTGGGTGATGTAGCCCTGAGCCGGATTGTCACCACCCGGCACATTGGCAAAGCGCGCAGCAAGTGCCCCGTCCGCACACGAGTACCGCCAGAGCTCCGCGCTATCGGTTACGCCGATGCCCAACAGCTCATTCGACCTGGTGTCGAACTTGTCAGTGCCAGCGACGACGATGACATCACCGTACTGCGCCGCTACGATGCGCCCCGAGATCCTGGCGCCATCGGGGGTGTATGTGAGCACCGGCGATAGCGAGACGGGGAGAGTGTGCGTCGAAAGCTGCTGGTACCCGGAGTAAGCCGTGACCGTCTGGCATGTGAAGCCGCTGATCACCAGCGTCTTTGCCGGTTCCCTCTGCTGCGAGACCGGTGCCGGCTGGTCGAGGATCCAAGAGCCGCACGTGAAGCCTATTTCATCAGCTGGGCTTTGGTAGGTCAGCTGGTCCACCCTCTTGTCGGCGAGGGTGGTCGCTCGCCAGCCGACGGCCCCTGTCACGATCAGGATTCCGACAACGATCAAGCAGCGCCCGATGAAGGCGCGGTCGCGACGTGGCGGCCAAGCCTGATAGGCAACCCAGACAGCAATGCCAAGCAGCAGTCCGCAGAGGTACAGCAGTACAGTGCTGCTCGTCCACAAGGCCGCGAGTCGCAACGCCACCGTGTTGTTCTGCAGCGCCAAGGCGGCGTCGCGTAGCTCTGGCGCGAACAGCCAGCGCCCGACCGCCGTTGGAGCCGGGCCGATGATCGCGTACGCAGCGAGGACCGGCAGACCGCTGTGCCATGTCTTGGGCGGCAGCGGGGCCAGGTTGTCGAGGAATCCGTGAAGTGCGGCGTAGCCAGCACTCCATACCCAGGTGATCAGCAGCGCTACACCGACCAGCGTCGATCTCACTTCGCCCTTAACGGCGAGCGCTATGACGCTCGCCAGTGCGGCCACCAGACCGAGTGCCGCGGGGGCCAGCATTGCGGTACGGCCGAGCCAGTGCCGGGTACGAGATAGCCAGAACAGCGCGAAAGCACACACCAGCAACACCAGTGCCGGAAGTCCCCACTGACCGTTCTGCGCCGGGACCTGTGGCTGGCCACCACTGGTGAGAGCAGCAGAGGCGAGCGGAGACAGCTGAGTGAGCCACAGCTCGTGAGCCGGGAAGGCGCTCGTCTCCGGGATCCAGTAATGGATGAAGAAGACCCACTGGGCACCCAGAGAGATGACCAGAGGGATGGTGGCAGCCATCCGAATCTTGCGGGAGTCTTCCGCTCGTTCGGCGCTAGATGGCCCGAGCGCCCCCACATCCGGGCGCGCGGCGCGCGGGTTGGTGTACGTGATCTTGGTCACGGCGGCCCGCTCATGCTCATCGGATCAGCCCGTCGTGTCCGCCGCCACGAACTCGACCCGCTCGTGAGGAACGAGGCGCCGTAAGGCCTCTCGATCCGAATGGGTACCAACTGACAGGCCACGCGCGCGTTCCTCGGCCGAGCGCAGTGCATGATCGACACCGATCCGCAGGACGGAGTCGTCTTCCACCGAGCGGACTGACAGCAGGCGGCCGGGACTCCCGTCGACCTGCTTGAACCAGGCGCGGACCAGATCCTCGTAGGAATCCGCCACGGCCGCTACAAAGTGCAAGTTGCGATCCTCTAGGGAGACTCCGAGGGCCTCGCGGGCTCGGCTTCCCTCATATGCGCCAGGCTCTCGATCGACGACGGCGATGACGGTGGCCGCGTTACCAACCTTGGCGCCCGCGATGCCTAGAAGCTCCGGCTCCGCATAGCGGCGCCAGATCCGGCGCAGCCGGGCGTCCATGGTCAACTCGGTGGCGAATGGCGTGGCGGTCGGCGTCTTGGGCGCAATCGGTGCCGGCTTGAAAACTGGTGCCGTCTGGTCCGTCTTCGGCCCGCCTCCCTGAGCGGTCTGAGCCGGTATGGCGCTGTCCTTGGGCCAGTTGACCTCGATGACCTCGAAATTGCGACGGACCAGCGCCCCGGCTGCGAACGATCTGGGTAGCCAGCGGTCGGCTAGTACTTGCTGGACGGTCTGGCGACGCAGGTCGGCGAGTCGGTTCATCTTGACGGCAGCATGCATCTCCATTGCGACCTCGGTTTCGACCCGCTGGAGCAGGTAGGCCTCGAGCTCGGTTCCGTATTCTGAAGCCAGCCCGGCCACCGAGGCGTAGTTGTCGCGATCTGTCAGCTGAACCGTCACTCGGACCAGGCAGCGCTCGATCTCGTGGCCGTCCATCGTGATGAGATGGTCAACGGTGACATCGAGCTCGACGGGAGCGGTGTTGACCGCCAGCACCTGGACCGGCCGCAGCGAGGGAAGCAGGCCGGGCGTCAGATACTCGCCCGGAAACTTGAGCCGTGGGACACTGTCCTGCTCGAAGACGACAACGACGGTGTTCGGCTGGACGTTGACCAGGCGGTCCAGAGGATGCGGATCACCGGTGAGCTTCATGCCGAGCGTCGGCTCGTCAGCCGCACTGCTCTCAGGGTCGGTGGGATCAGTCGGGGTCTGCCGATCAGCTACAACCCGACCGAAGAGTGAGGACCAGACCTTTCGGACCACCGACGCCCCTTTCGCGTAATACCAGTTTCTCGGCTCATGTATATCAACACCAGTCATCCGCGGGCGTGAATCTGATTTGTGTTGCGAAACCGAACATGGGCGCAACTGTTATCAACCATGGTGTCAGTCGTTGCTGGCATGCTGTGCTGCGTGGCAGCAGCGAGATCTCCCTTTGGTCGGCTGGTCCTGGTCAGCGGGCCCGAGGCACTCTTCGCAGACCGCGCGGTCGCTGCGCTGGAGCAACAGATGCGATCAGAAGCGCCTGATGTCGACGTCGTCGAAATCGAGGCAGTTCGGCTGGACGCTGGCAGATTTGCCGAGATCACGAGTCCGTCGCTGTTCGCGAGCAGGCGTGCCGTCGTCATATCTGAGCTGGAGAATCTGGCCCCAGATCTCGATGTCGATCTGCTGAACCTTGCTGCCGCCCAGCTCCCCGATATAGCCGTGATCGTGGTGCACCGCGGTGTGCCGAAAGGCAAGGCCCTTCTGGAAAAGCTGAAATCGGCAGGCGTTGAAGTCATCGAGTGCGCGGCCGTAAAGGCATGGGAGCTGCCGCAGTTCGTTTCAACTGAAGTCAAGCGAGCCGGTAGCGCGATTGACTCTGGCGCCGCCTCTGCGCTGGTGGACGCCGTCGGTCACGACCTTCGGGCTTTGGCGGCTGCGGTCGGGCAACTGCTCTCGGACGGGGAGGGCGGTCCCATAACGACCGATCACGTACGCCGCTACTTCGGCGGTCGCGCCGAGGTGACCAGCTTTGCGGTGGCAGACGCTGCCTTGGCGGGCCGCACAGGAGTTGCGATGGAGCAGCTCCGCTGGGCGCTTGCCACGGGCGTGGCGCCAGTTCTGATCACCAGTGCTTTGGCGTCCGGCGTCCGCGGGCTGGGCAAGCTGATCACGGCAGGCAGCGGGCAGCGTGAGGCAGACCTAGCGCGAGAGGTCGGCGTACCGCCCTGGAAGCTCAAGGCGATGCGGTCGCAGGCGCGGGGCTGGGATCAGGGAAGTCTGGCTGCCGCGCTCAAAGCGGTTGCGACAGCGGATGCCGATGTAAAGGGTGCTGCTGACGACGCGGCGTTTGCGTTGGAACGTGCGGTACTCAGCGTTTCGCGCCTGCGGCACTGAATTTCTCCGCTCCCGCAGCGCCCTTGGAGACTGGTGTCGTCGTCACTCTTGGCGAAACGCTTTCCGCTGTATGCCCGCTCGGCTCATGGGCCGGATTTCTCTCATCGTTCCTCCGACCACGGGCGGGCGCCTAGCCGACGCTCGCAGAGCGTGCCCGCACGCGCTTCTTCTTGCCGGCGGGCTCCAGACGAGCCGCCTTGGCTGCGATCGCCGACTTGCGATTGGCAGCCTGATTCTTGTGGATGACGCCCTTGGATGCAGCCTTGTCTAGGGCACGCGAGGCGGCGTACGCCAGCTCGGTGGCCTTTGCCGTGTCCCCAGCGTCCGCGGCCTGCCGGAACCGACGAATCGAGGTCTTCAGCGCTGACTTCGTCGCCTTGTTACGCTGACGGGACTTCTCGTTGGTCTTGATTCGTTTGAGTTGGGACTTGATGTTCGCCACGACAGGCCTCTGGAACTCTTCCTTGATGTGGGTATGGGGCGCTGCTGTGCAGGCGCGACCGACCACGCTACCAGCGCCGCCATAGGCGGGCCAAATTCGCTAGAGCAAGTGAGGATAGCTGTTGTGAGTAGCGCGTTCGTGCCGCCGCCGGGCAGCACTGACCCGTCGATCATCCGGAACTTTTGCATCATCGCTCATATCGACCACGGCAAGTCGACCCTGGCCGACCGGATGTTGCAGCTGACCGGTGTTGTCGATGAGCGCTCGATGCGTGCCCAATACCTGGATCGCATGGACATCGAGCGGGAACGCGGTATCACCATCAAGTCCCAAGCCGTCCGGATACCTTGGAGGAGTCACGGTTCAGGGGATGACCCAGATGCCGGTGAGACCTATGTACTCAACATGATCGACACGCCGGGACACGTGGACTTCACCTATGAGGTGTCCCGCTCGCTAGCCGCCTGCGAGGGCGCCGTGCTCCTCGTCGATGCCGCACAGGGCATTGAGGCGCAGACTCTGGCCAATCTCTATCTGGCCCTCGATGCCGATCTGCACGTGATTCCGGTCTTGAACAAGATCGATCTGCCCAGTGCGCAGCCGGACAGATACGCGGCCGAGTTGGCCAAAGTCATTGGCTGTGACCCAGCCGAGGTGCTGCGGGTGTCGGCAAAGACTGGGGAGGGCGTGGCAGGGCTGCTGGACGAGATCGTCGCCCAGATTCCTCCGCCCGTCGGTGATCCGACCGCGCCGGCAAGGGCCTTGATCTTTGATTCGGTATATGACACCTACCGCGGAGTGGTCACCTACGTGCGCGTTGTGGACGGCGCGCTCTCGCATCGCGAGCGCGTGTTGATGATGTCGACCAAGGCCTCGCACGAAACGCTGGAGGTTGGCGTGATCTCTCCGGAGCCAACCAAGGCAGCGTCCCTGGGAGTTGGTGAAGTCGGCTACTTGATCACCGGTGTCAAGGAGGTCCGGCAGTCTCGAGTAGGAGACACGGTTACCTCAGTGAGGCGGCCGGCCTCTCACGATCTGGGTGGCTATCGGCCTCCCAAGCCGATGGTGTTTGCGGGCCTCTACCCAATTGACGGTGCTGACTATCCAGAACTGCGCGAAGCCTTGGACAAGCTGCAGCTCAACGATGCTGCACTGACCTACGAGCCGGAGACCTCAAGTGCGCTTGGCTTTGGATTTCGGATTGGGTTCCTTGGTTTGCTCCACATGGAGATTGTGCGCGAGCGCCTGGAGCGCGAATTTGATCTTGACTTGATCTCCACCGCACCGAACGTCGTCTACCGCGTGATCATGGAAGATGGCGCCGAGCTGGAGGTGACGAATCCTTCGGAGTATCCGACCGGCGGCAAGATCGCCGAAGTCTATGAGCCGGTCGTGAAGGCCACCATCCTGGCTCCGGCGGCCTACATCGGCACCATCTTGGAGCTGTGCCAGAACCGACGCGGCATCCAGCACGGCATGGACTACTTGTCCGAAGATCGTGTCGAGATCCGCTACACCCTGCCGCTGTCCGAGATCGTCTTTGATTTTTTCGACGCCCTCAAGTCCCGGACCAGGGGTTACGCCAGCTTGGACTACGAGCCGTCGGGTGAGCAGCTTGCCGACTTGGTCAAGGTTGACATCCTGCTGCAAGGCGAGCCGGTCGATGCGTTCTCGGCAATCGTGCATAAGGACAAGGCCTATTCATACGGCGTCATGATGACGGCCAAGTTGAAAGAGCTGATTCCTCGGCAGCAGTTCGAGGTTCCGGTGCAGGCCGCCATCGGTTCCCGGGTGATCGCGCGCGAGACCATTCGGGCAATGCGCAAGGATGTCCTGGCCAAGTGCTACGGGGGCGACATCACGCGTAAGCGCAAGCTGCTCGAAAAGCAGAAAGAGGGCAAGAAGCGAATGAAGATGGTGGGCCGGGTTGAAGTGCCACCGGAAGCGTTCGTGGCGGCCCTCTCGAGTGGCACGGAGGCCGCAAAGGCCGACCGGAAGTAGCCCTATGCGAGGATCATTTTCCGACCAGAACCCAAAGGAGAAACTGTGTTTGCCGTTCAGTTCACCGAGTACGGCGGGCCCGAGGTCATCAGGCTGGGCGAGGCGCCCGAGCCGCATGCAGGACCGGGACAGATTCGAGTCGTGGTACGTGCGGCGAGCGTCAATCCGGTCGATTGGAAGATCCGGTCGGGGATGTATGCCCAGGGCAAGCCGCTGGAGGGCACCACCTATCTGGGCTTCGACGCCGCCGGAGTGGTCGACGAGGTCGGAGAGGGCGTGACCGATGTGGCGGTTGGCGACGACGTGTTTGGCCTGGGCAGGAACACACATGCCGAGTACGCGGTCCTCGATTCATGGGCCGACAAGCCGGCATCGGTGGACTGGGCTGTCGCAGCGGGGGCCGGCACAGTCGCTGAGACGGCGGAGCGCGTATTGCGGCTGTTGGGTGTGACCTCAGGCAGCACACTCTTCATCGATGGTGGTGCCGGCGGGGTCGGATCTGCTACGACCCAGATCGCGAAGGCCCGCGGTGCGACGGTGATTGCATCGGCGAATGAGGCGAACCAGGACTATCTCCGCGAGATCGGCGCCATTCCAGTGGTCTACGGCGAGGGGATGGTGGACCGGGTGCGCGCCCTTGGTATCGACAAGATCGACGCTGTGCTCGACGCCGCAGGGAAGACTCCGATTGAGGATCTGATCAGCCTCGCGCCAGAGCCATCTCAGGTGGTCTCCATTGCCAACTTCTCAGGCACCGCCGCCGGCGCGCGATTCAGCGGCAGCTCTGGTGACAGCCAGCCCATGAAGGCCCTCGCTGAAGCCGCGGAGCTGCTGGAACAGAGCAAGCTGGTGATCAAGATCCAGACATTTCCCTTCGAGCGAGCCGCTGAGGCGTACCAGATCAGCCAGGATGGCCACGCTCGCGGCAAGCTGGTTCTCGTCCCCTGACGCCGAGGGACCTTCACATGGAGTGACTTGCAGGTTGCGCGACCGGCAGCACGACCTCGAAGCGGCAGCCGCCTGCGACGTTGCGTGCCGAGATCTCAGCGCCGTGCGACTCGAGGACTCCGCGGGCAATTGCCAGCCCCAAGCCGGCGCCCTCGTCGCCGCTTCTGGAGGGGTGCCCCGCCAGCCGGTGTCGAATATCCGGGCGAGGTCGGATTCAGGGATCCCGCCGCAGGCGTCGCTGACTGCGACCCGGATATGACCGTCGTCGGCTCGTTTGCCCTTGTCCGCCGGCACCGGTGTGCCGGCTGCCGAGTCCGAGACGAGCTGGAGCAGGCCCGTGCCCACCCGCTGCGACGCACGAGTGACTCGACGCACCACCAGCCATGCGCCGATCACCGCAAGCAGCAGGGAAACGAGCAGTGCGGTCAAGATCACGAGCGAGTCGTGAGCCGAGAGGAACATCAGCCGCACATTGATCAACACGGTCGCTGCCACCGCAACCACCGGCAGCAATGTGGCGATCGTGAGCTGCTGCCGCAACGACCGGTGCCGCACAAGGTGCAGCAAAAGCCAACCCAATCAACCCGACAGCGATGCAGCTGGCCAGGGTCAGCCCCGATGATGATCATGAGGTCAGTCATGATCGACCATCCTCACTCGTCAGCTCGTCCTCGCGTGCCATCCGGTAGCCAAAGCGTCCCACTGTCAGCACCAGCGTGGGATCCGAGGGATCCCGCTCCAACTTCTCCCTGAGGCGTCGGATATGCACCGTGACCGTCGAGGTGTCACCGAAGTCCCAACCCCAGACCCGCCGTAGCAGCTCTTCCTTGCTGAACGTCTGCCCGGCGTGGCTCGCGAGAAAGGCCAGCAGGTCGAACTCTCGCATTGTCAGGGCCAATGGCCGACCGGACCGGCGAGCTTCGTGCGCAGCTGAGTCGATGGTTACCGGCCCGAGGGTCACAACCGAGTTGAGCAATGGCGTACCGGCCAATCGCTCGGTGCGCCGGAGCAGGGCCTCGACCCGAAGCACCCCTTCACGAGGCGAGAAGGTTTCACGACATAATCGTCGGCACCGGCCTCCAGCCCGACCAGACGATCTCCTCTTCGCCACGTGCCGACAGCATGATCACGCAGGCATGATCCCCGCTGCGCCGCCGCCGACGCAGCAACTCCAAGCCCGACAGGCCGGGCAGCATGATGTCGAGGATGACGACGTCGGGGCTGATCCGTTGTCAGAGCTGCGCGGCCTCGCTGCCGTCGCTGCTCCATTCCACCTGGTATCCGGCCCGGGTGAGATAGGCCCGTAACACCTCTGCCACCGTGCCGTCGTCCTCGACCAGCAACACCTGCGCTACCATGATCATCAGCCTAAGCAGCACGGATTGCGGCGCCGACATGGCCAGGCAGCCGCGGGCCTAGGCGTAAGCGAGCCGAAAGCGAGTCGCCTAATTGTTCATGGGCCACAACCGTTGAAAAGCTCGCTCCAGCCGCAGCCTCCGCACCCGATTCAGGCGTGATTGGACGGCCGCTGGCACGGCCGGAGTGAGGTTTTCGGAGCGACGAACATTAGCCTCGAGGTATGCCGTCGGTCTTGCCTGAAGGAGAACCTGCGCCGAGCGACGGCTCGCTACCTGAGCAGGTGCGGGCGGAGATCCCCCGTCGACCTCTCGGCATTTACGTCCACGTCCCCTTCTGCACCACACGCTGCGGATACTGCGACTTCAACACCTATACGGCCACCGAGCTCGGGACTGAGCCGGGAGCCAGCCGCAGCAGCTACATTGACGCGGCGATCGAAGAGCTGGGGTTGGCCGCTCGAGTGCTGGGCTCGGAAGCGCCAGCAGTCTCGACAATCTTCATCGGAGGTGGCACGCCGACCGTATTGCCGCCGGATGATCTTGGTCGGCTGATAACAGCGGTGCGAGACCATTTCGGGCTTGCCGAGGACGCCGAGGTGACCACCGAATCCAATCCCGAGTCGATTGACTCCGCGGGTCTGCACCGCCTCCGCGAGCTCGGATTCAACCGGATCTCCTTTGGTATGCAGTCCGCCGTGCCGCACGTACTAGCAACGCTCGACCGCACACACTCACCTGGCCGTCCCTTGCAGGCCGTTGTCGAGGCGAAAGCCGCCGGATTCGCCAATACCAGCCTCGACCTGATCTACGGGACGCCTGGGGAGTCTGTCGGCGACTGGATGGACAGCCTGGATGCGGCGCTGTCGGCGGCTCCCAACCACATCAGCGTCTATGCGTTGATCGTCGAAGAAGGCACCCGGCTGGCGGCTCGGATCCGGCGGGGCGAGCTTCCGGCTCCCGATGATGATGATCTTGCTCACAAGTACCTGATCGCCGACGAGCGACTCGCCGCGGCGGGCCATACCGCGTACGAGGTGAGCAACTGGTCCACAACTGCGGCAGCGCGTTGTCGTCACAATCTGGGTTATTGGCGCAGTCATCATTGGTGGGGCGTCGGCCCAGGAGCCCACAGCCACATTGCTGGAGTCCGGTGGTGGAACGTCAAGCATCCGGCGGCGTACGCGTCCAGGCTTGCCGCAGGCATGTCTCCGGCCCAGGCACGAGAGGTGCTCTCGGCCGCGGACCGGCGGGTGGAGCGGATCTTGCTCGAGCTCCGCCTCGCTGATGGCCTCACCACATCGCTACTTACCATGAGTGAGCGCGAGCGTCTTCCTGATCTTCTCGCCAGGCGACTCGCGGTGCTCGACAACGACATGTTGATCTTGACCCGAGACGGAAGACTGCTCGCCGACGGCGTGATCCGCGATCTGCTGGATTGAGTCTTTGTGCCCTGAGCTTGTCGAAGGCACTCGCGCACATCGACAGGCGCCGTCCTGAGCTTGTCGAAGGGCTCAGCGCGCGCATTTGCCCACGCCCTTGGAGCTTGGTGGTTGTCTGGGAATGTGGCGGTGATGGCTATGTTCCCGCTGAATTCGGTGTTGTTCCCGTACATGCCCCTACGCCTGCGCGTCTTCGAGGAACGCTATTTGATCATGCTTGCCGAACTGGTACGCAGTGAAGATGCGCGGTTCGGTGTAGTGCTGATCGAGCGCGGGCGGGAAGTGGGCGGTGGGGAGAAGCGCTTCAGCGTCGGCACGATCGCCGAGATCACCCAGCTCGGTGCCCAAGAAGGTTTTGTCGGCCTGGTCGCTCGGGGCAGCCGACGTTTCGAGGTCGCCGAGTGGCTGGATGATGCGCCACATCCACGCGCCGAGGTAAGCGAGATGGCAGAGCTCGAGTGGGACAACGGTCTGTCGCATCTCCGCGAGGAGACTGAACAACTGGTACGCCGCACCCTTGCCGTTGCCAGCGAGTTCGGTGAGAACGTCTGGCCATCCGACATTGAGCTGTCCGCCAGCCCGGTGGCGGCGGCCTGGCAGCTGGCCGCTATCTCACCGCTCAATGCTCTCGATCAGCTAGCACTGCTGGGCTCGACGTCGTTCGCCGAACTGCTTGCCGGGGTGAGGGAGCTGACCAGCCAAGCGGCGCTCGCCTTTGACGCGCCCTGGCCTGGCGACGAGGCGGAGTAGAGCTTTCTGCGAGTGTCGGGCTGGCGCTTCCGTGTCGCCCCGTGAGCAGGGAGATCAGGTGTCGCGAGCCTCATGAGGCGCGGGCCCCGTGGTGGCACGGCGGACAAAGTTGATGGGAAGCAACACCTGGCGTGGCCTGAATTCCGGGTCGATCAGCAACCGGCCGACGTGTTGCCCTTTGTCGCGGATGGGCTGATGAACTGTGGTGAGCTTGGCGGCTTTCGCAGCGGCGATGTCGTCGAAACCGCAAACCGATACGTGATCTGGTGTGGCGAGCCCGCGGCTTGCCATCGCCTGCAACACGCCGAGGGCCAGCACGTCGCTCAAACACACGATCGCTGTCGGAACCTCGTCACGGTCAAGCAACCACTCGGCGGCACTGGCACCGGACTCGATGGAGTTGTGACCACCGGAAACGATCATGACTTGCCCTGGCATGGCGCTGCGAAGACCCTCGACGCGGGCGGCGTAGTCGACGTAGGTCAGCTCGGCGACCTCGAGGCGTCGCGCCGGGCTCCCGGCCGGTTGGTTGGTATCGACCAGGACAGTTATGTCGCGGTGACCTAGTTCGGTGAGATGCTCCCCGATCATGACGCCGGCACCGAAGTCATCGATGGCCACCCAGCTTGAGTCTGGTTCGTTGCTGGCGCTGGTGGTCACCACCCGAATGCCGCGCGCCCTGGCCAGCCGCGCTGCCGGGTGCTGGGCGGGAAGGGAAAGGATGGTGAGGGCGTCGATGTTGGCGTGCCGGACCGCTGTTACGTCGCTCTGGTCCGTCTCCGTTTCTGACGAATCCGCTTCGCGTCTCGACAATGGCATCAACACGATGCTGATCCCGTGTTCTTCGAGGATCTCGCTGAGACCGGTAAGGAACTCGACAGCGAACGGGTCGGAGAACGCGTACGAGAGTCGCTCGGAGAGAAGGACTCCGACGGCATCCGCTCGCCCCCTGCGTAGCGTCCGGCCGGCCGCATCGGGACCGGGGTAGCCGAGCTCCTCAGCTGTGGCCAGGATTCGCTCGCGGAGCTGTGGCGACAGCTGGTCGGGTCGGTTGTAGGCGTTCGAAATCGTCGCGGGCGAGACTCCGAGAGCAGCCGCGAGCGTCTTGACGGTCATGCGCGCCATCGGTGCCTCGTTGCTCGAGCTGCTAAATCGTTCTAGTCAGACTAGCCGGTCGGCGACGAGAAGCCTCAGAGCCCGGCGCGAGCGTGATTCAGCGTGGGGCGGGCCACCCTCGGTAGGCCACGCCCCAATTCACGACTCTCTCAGCGCTTCTTCTTGCCTTTTCTGAGTTCCCAGGAGTCGCTTCCCGGGGTCCAGTTCAAGACGCTGGCACGCTCCATGAATTCGTCGCTGGTGATGTCGCCGCGTGCGAATCGCTCGGCCAGGATCTTTTTGGCCTCACCCTCGGGTGAGCGTGTGCTGGCCCATGATGTGGGTCCGAACTGACCGTTCCGAATCAGGAAGAACAACAAAGTGCCCAGCACGAGCAGCATGAGCAAGAAAAACATGAGACCTCCTAAGAAGGGTGCGAAAGGCGGCACTGCGCCGCTCGCGAATGTCGATGGATCTCCGGCTCCCCAGGGTGGGCCGTGGTGATGATGATGACCGAAGCCGCCCTCAAGCGGAATGAGTAGTGGGGTCGTCATGAATCCATTGTGTGCCGGCCACCTGTGGGCTGCATCGGCTGAAAAGCGGCTCTTTGACTACGCTCCCTGACGTAGTCGGGATACCGCCGCCGCAGGATGTGCCGCCAGGGTGGCCGGTCTAGTGTCGAAAGTGACCGCATTGGCGATCGAGCCGAGACAGCTGCGAGCCTCGGAAATCGCGGGCCGCCGCACGGAGAAGGAGCGAGCAGAGGCGTTCTTACCTCTGTGAGCGACAACGACGGCGGCGGATTCCAAGCGCGATGCGCGAGCAGCTCAAATATAGGAGGAACCATGCGGGTCCAGGCCCGGCGTTCGCTCCTCATCGACTCTGCCATTGGACTCGCGCTGGCGGTGGCGAGCTGGATGGCCTCGTTCTACGTCTGGGCAGGTTCGGAATACGGTCGGCCCGATTGGCGTCAGGGACCGCCTCGCCACATGGTCACGACCGTCGATCCATCGCCGTGGGTACTGCCCGCGGTACTCATAGTGGCATTGGGTGTCGCCACTCGGCGGATCTGGCCACGTCCGGCGTTCGTCGCGACCGTCGTTGGTGTCGGTATCTATCTGGCGGCCGGCGCCATGTTCCCCCCGATCTTTCTAGCACCTGCGCTCGCCGTGTATGCGATGGCGAGCGGCGCGTCGATTCTCGCCCACGAGGAATCGGCGGGCGGACCGCGAGCAGCGATGCCACCAGTGCGCAGCTGGGCGCCGCTGCTCGTTCTCCTGGTGCCGATGATCATGGCCGGGCACTGGCGCGAGTCATACCTGGGGCTGCTCAATCCTGCTTTTTACGGTGGCCTGGTAAGTGTGATCGCGATTGCCGTCCTTCCGGCCATGATCGCGCTGCTGGTGCGGAGTCGCCGGGAGAGTGAACAAGAGGTCCGTGAGCAGGAACGCCGCCGCTATGCCTACGAAGAACGGCTCCGAATCGCCCGCGATGTGCATGACGTGGTCGGCCACAGCCTGGCCGTGATCACCATGCAGGCAGGCGTGGCACTTCACCTGCTGGACAAGGAGCGCGCCGCCCACCCGCGTCCAGATCCAGTCGCTTCCTCTTTGGAGGCGATCAAAAGAACGAGTCGTGAGGCGCTGGCGGAGCTTCGGACCACGCTAGAGGTCTTCCGATCAGACTCCGAGGAACCGCGCGGTCCGCTACCTGGTCTGGCTCGACTCGACGACCTGGTCGACGGGCTGCGCGCGGCCGGACGCGAGGTCACCTTGATCGACGGGCAATCCGATGATGATCTTCGAGACCTGCCGGCAGCGGTCGACCAGGCCGCCTTCCGGATCATCCAGGAGTCGCTCACCAACGTCGTCCGCCATGCCCCTGCGGCCCATGTCACCGTGCGAGTGGCTCGGCAGGCTGGGATGCTGACCGTCGAGGTGAGCGATGATGGACCGGCCGTGAGCGTACCGCCTGACGGGAATGGTCTTCGTGGTATGCGGGAGCGCGCCAGAGCGGTCGGCGGTACCGTCTGGGTCTCGATGCGTGAGCCGAGCGGGCTGATCGTACGAGCCGACCTGCCGTTGCTGGAGGGAGAGGCTCGATGACCATCTCCGTCGCTCTCGCCGACGACCAAGCTCTGGTGCGGATGGGCCTGCGGGTGCTGATCGAATCCGAAGATGATCTTGTACTGGCCGGTGAGGCCGAAGATGGCCGGGAGGCTGTGGATCTGGCCCGGCGGACCCGGCCGGACGTGATCTTGATGGATATCCGGATGCCAAGGCTCGATGGGATCGCCGCTTTGCGAACGATCGTCGGAGATCCCACACTCGCCGGCGTCCGAGTGATCATGTTGACGACCTTCGAGCTGGATGAATACGTCTTCGAGTCGCTGCAGGCCGGTGCGGCCGGCTTTCTGATCAAGGACGCCGAGCCGGCCGACATGTTGCGGGCCATCCGGCTGGTCGCCGCAGGGGAGTCGCTGCTGTCACCGTCAGTAACCAGGCGGGTGATCGAGTCGTTTGCCTCGAGATCACCCATTCGCAAGACACATCCGCAACTGTCGGAGCTGACTGATCGAGAGCGTGAGGTCCTGGCGTTGATCGGTGAGGGCCTGAGCAACGATGAGATCGCCGAGCGGTTGGTGGTGAGCCGGGCGACTGCCCGTACCCATGTCAGCCGAGCCATGATCAAACTTCGGGCTCGCGATCGGGCCCAATTGGTGGTGATCGCCTACCAGTCGGGCCTGGTGCGCTGACGGGCTGCAAACATCCCACGCTGCGTGGGATGTCGACGCTGTGCATGGCATGCGTGCCGCGTACAGCGTGAACAAGCTGGGTACTGACCGCAGCGCTGTGACGTCTCAGGCCAGTGGGAGCCTCGGCCGAGGCGGTTCATGCGCCTCGGCTGCCTGGGCAGCAATCCGGCCGCGTTGCTCGAAGACGAATTCCCGGTCGACCGGCTCGCCATGCCCAGGCACTGCGAGCGTCGTGGCCTTCATCAGTCCGATCACCGCATCCAAGGTGCCTGGCCATTCCTCCGGTATTGAATCCGGTCCGATGGAGGGCGGCCCAGCCGACTCGATCAGGTCACCGGCAAACAACAGGTCGGCGTCAGGCACCACGATGACCAGGTCGCCATCGGTGTGGCCGCGGCCGAGATGAGCGATCTCGACGCGCCGGTCACCTAGATCGAGTGCTGTCGCGACGGCAATTTCGACGTTGGGCTGGCCCAACTCCTCGGTGTCCACGCCCAGTCGCCGAGCCTCCGCAGCCGCCTCAGCGGACAAGAGTCTGCCGCGCAGGGACTCGTGAGCGATCCTTGGGACGTCTGCGAAGGCAGCGAGTCCAAACGCATGGTCGTAGTGCCAGTGCGTGACTACAACGGCCGCCAACGGCCTATCGGTCACTGCGGCAAGTGACGCTCGAAGCGCACGGCCCTGCAACGGGCTCGATCCGGTATCCACCAGCAGCGTCCGCCGTGACCCAACGATGACTCCGAGGTTGACCGACTCAGGCTCGGCAATGGCTACATACACACCTGATCGCACCTCATGCCAAGGCCCCAGCACAGGCGCCGCGGCAGCTTCACCAGCCGATGGAGGCTCGGTCATGAGGCTAGACTTGCACTCTGTTTGTGCGAGTGCCAAGCACC
>Ga0081455_10002618_pt1 | contig 21329 bp, 20 predicted proteins | sample TabmetS3T2R1_FD_70207 | JGI IMG/M metagenome (GOLD analysis project Ga0081455, IMG submission 70207) | Tabebuia heterophylla rhizosphere microbial communities from the University of Puerto Rico - S3T2R1 | ecosystem: Host-associated > Plants > Roots > Rhizosphere ...
TCCTCACCATCGCCAAGTTCCGCGCGATCCGGAAGCTGTGGGCGCGCATCCAGCAGGCTTGCGGGCTTAAGCCCCGCCCCGCCTTCGTTTCCGCCGAGACCGCCTGGCGCATGATGACGAAGCGCGACCCGCACGGGAACATCGTGCGCGGCACGATCGCGGCGCTGGGCGCGGCTGCCGGCGGCGCCGATGCGGTCGCGATCCTGCCGTTCAGTGCGGCGCTCGGACTTCCCGACGCGTTCGCCCGCCGTATCGCCCGCAACACGCAAACGATCCTGATCGAGGAAGCGAACATCCACCGCGTCGCCGATCCCGCCGCGGGATCGGGTGCGATCGAGGCGCTCACCGATGCGCTTAGCCAGGCCGCCTGGGGCCTGTTCCAGGAGATCGAGCGGGAGGGCGGCGTGGCGCGGGCGCTCGAAACCGGGTCGATCCAACAGGCCGTCGCCAAAGTCAGGACGGCGCGCGAAGCCAATATCGCGCGGCGCACGGATTCGCTCGTCGGCACGAGCGACTTCCCCGATCTCGACGAAACCGAGGCCGCCGTTCTCGCGCTGCCGCGGCTCGCCGCTCTGCCCGCGGACACGAAGGCGCTCGCGCCGATGAGACAAGCCGAGCCTTTCGAGCGTTTGCGCGACAGAAGCGACCTCTATCGCAAAAAGCACGGTGCGAGACCCAAGGTGTTCCTCGCCTGTCTCGGGCGCCCCGCGGATTTCAATGCGCGGTCGAGTTTCGCCAAGAGCCTGTTCGAGTCAGGCGGCATCGAAGCCGTCGAAGGCGATGGCGACAACCTCGCGAAACGATTCAAGGAATCGGGCGCGAAGCTCGCCTGCCTCTGCTCCTCCGACAAGGTCTACGAGCGCGAGGCGGAAGCCGTCGCCAAGGCGCTAAGGCAAGCGGGCGCGAAACGGATCTATCTTGCTGGGCGACCCGGCCCCAACCAGGCCGCGTTCGAGCAGGCCGGCATTGGCAGCTTTCTTCATCAAGGCTGTGATACGCTCGCAATTCTGAACGACGCCTATGACGAGATCTGACCGAAGATGACGCGCATCCCCTCATTCGCGGAGATCGGCTTGGCCGCAAGCGACGTCGCGAGCGCCGGAGGCGATGCGCCCGTGCGCGCCGAATCCTGGCAGACGCCTGAAGGGATCGCGGTCAAGCCCGCCTATGACGCGCGCGACATCGCGAGCCTCGATTTCCTCGACGGGATGCCCGGCGTGCCGCCTTATCTCCGCGGCCCCTACCCCACCATGTACGTGCAAAGGCCGTGGACCATCCGGCAATATTCCGGCTTCTCCACGGCCGAGGATTCCAACGCCTTCTACCGGCGCAACCTCGCCGCCGGTCAGCAGGGCGTCTCCATCGCCTTCGACCTCGCCACCCATCGCGGCTACGATTCCGATCATCCGCGCGTGACCGGCGATGTCGGCATGGCGGGCGTCGCCATCGATTCAATCTACGACATGCGCACGCTGTTCGACGGCATCCCGCTCGACCAGGTCTCGGTGTCGATGACGATGAACGGGGCGGTGCTGCCGGTGCTCGCGCTCTTCATCGTCGCGGGCGAAGAGCAAGGCGTGCCGCCTGAGCAGCTCTCGGGCACGATCCAGAACGACATTCTGAAAGAATTCATGGTGCGGAACACCTATATCTATCCGCCCGCGCCATCGATGCGCATCGTCTCCGACATCTTCGCCTACACCTCGAAGAAGATGCCGAAATTCAATTCGATCTCGATTTCCGGCTATCACATGCAGGAAGCGGGAGCGACGGCCGACCTCGAACTCGCTTACACGCTTGCCGACGGCGTCGAATATGTGCGCGCGGGCGTCGCGGCCGGCCTCGATATCGACGCGTTCGCGCCGCGGCTCTCCTTCTTCTGGGCGATCGGCATGAACTTCTTCATGGAGATCGCCAAGATGCGCGCCGCGCGCCTCCTGTGGGCGAAGCTCATCCGGGACGAGTTCGCGCCGAAGGACCCGCGCTCGCTTGCGCTCCGGACCCATTGCCAGACGAGCGGCTGGAGCCTCGCCGCGCAGGACGTGTTCAACAACGTCGTCCGCACCTGCATCGAGGCCATGGCGGCAACGCAAGGCCATACCCAGTCGCTCCACACCAACGCGCTCGACGAGGCGCTGGCGCTGCCGACCGATTTCTCGGCGCGCATCGCCCGCAACACCCAGCTCATGTTGCAGCAGGAATCGGGCACGACCCGCATCATCGACCCGTGGGGCGGCAGCTTCTATGTCGAGCGCCTCACTTACGATCTCGCCGGCCGGGCGATGAAGCACATCGCCGAAGTGGAAAAGATCGGCGGCATGGCCAAGGCGATCGAGGCCGGCATCCCCAAGCGCATGATCGAGCAGGCCGCGACCGCAACGCAAGGCCGCATCGACTCGCGCAAGCAGACCATCGTCGGCGTGAACAAGTACCGCCCCGACAGCGAAGCCGATATCGCCATCCTCAAGGTGGACAACCGCGCAGTCAGGCGCCGGCAGCTCGACAAGCTCGCCCGCCTCAAGGCCGAGCGCAACGAGGATGAAGTCCGAGCGGCCCTTGACGCGCTGACCCGTTATGCCGAGACAGGGACCGGCAATTTGCTCGAAGGCGCCGTCGAGGCCGCGCGCGTTAAGGCAACGGTCGGAGAAATCTCCTATGCTCTGGAGAAGGTCTATGGCCGCCACCGGGCGGAAGTCTCGGCCATCACCGGGGTCTACCGGGCGGAGATGGCCCGCATGGAAGGAAGCATGAGCCGCATCAAGGAGCTGATCGAGGCCTTCGAGACCGAGCAGGGCCGGCGTCCGCGCATCCTCGTCGCCAAGATGGGCCAGGACGGCCACGACCGGGGGCAGAAGGTGATCGCCTCGGCCTTCGCCGATCTCGGCTTCGACGTCGATATCGGGCCGTTGTTCCAGACGCCCGAGGAGGCCGCCCGCCAGGCGGTCGAGAACGACGTGCATATCGTCGGTGTTTCGTCGCTCGCCGCAGGCCACCTGACGCTTGTGCCGGCCTTGCGCGAGGCGCTCGAGGCGCAAGGCCGCGGCGACATTATGATCGTGGTCGGCGGCGTCATCCCGCCCCAAGACTATCCCGAGCTTCATGCGGCGGGCGCCAAGGCCATCTTCGGCCCGGGCACACCCATCGCCGACGCGGCCATCGACCTCATGCAGAAGCTCGGCGCGAATACCAAATCGCAACAAGCCGCGGAGTAGGTTCGACCTCTACGTTGAACCGGGCTTCCCCCTACGCCGCCATCCATGCGCGAAACCGACAGAGCTAAAAACGACGTCGAGGAGACCGCGAAGGCCATCCGCGCCGGAGACCGCGTAGCGCTCGCGCGCGCCATCACCTTGGTCGAAAGCGCGAAAGCGGAGGACCAGGTCCGCTCCGAAGCGCTCCTCGAGCGCCTCATGCCCTTCACCGGCCAAGCGATCCGGGTCGGCATCAGCGGCGTTCCGGGCGCGGGCAAATCGACGCTCATCGACCAGCTTGGGCTCAACCTCACCGCTCAAGGCCATAAGGTCGCCGTGCTCGCCGTCGATCCCACCTCGTCGCGGAGCGGCGGGTCGATCCTCGGTGACAAGACCCGCATGGGACGGCTCGCCGCCGAGCCGAAGGCCTTCATCCGTCCCTCCCCCGCCGGCGACAGCCTAGGCGGCGTGACCAAAACCACGCGAGAGAGCGTGGTGCTGGCGGAGGCCGCGGGCTACGACGTGATCCTGGTCGAGACCGTGGGCGTCGGCCAATCCGAAACGGCGGTCTCGAACATGGTCGATGTGTTCGTGGTGGTGGCGATCCCCGGCGCGGGCGATGAGCTTCAGGGCATCAAGCGCGGGCTGCTCGAACTTGCCGACGTCGTCGCGGTCAACAAGGCGGAAGGCGACCAGGTCGAGCGCGCCAACCGCGCGGCGATGGAATATCGCACCGCGCTCCACATTCTCGCTGCGGGCAACATCAATTGGGACCCGCAAGTGCTAACGCTTTCGGCGCGCGACAACGTCGGATTGGACGCGCTGTGGGCGAAAATCGTCGAACGCCATGCCGCGCTGACCGCTTCGGGCGCGCTCGATGAGCGCCGCCGCGACCAGGCGGCCGCATGGATGCGGGAGATCTTCGAGCAGCGCCTGATCGCGGCCTTCGAAGGCGGCAAGCGCGCGGCGCGCCATTTCCAGGAACTGGAAAAGAAGGTGCGCGCGGGCGATATGACGCCGTCGGCCGCGGCATCTGAGCTTGCGCGCCTTGCCGGAATCAAGAGCGCCGATTAGGCGTCCGTCGAAATCGCTTCCCTCGCGGTGTGGCCCCTTGTAAGCCGTTCCGCATGGCTCGGCCGCGCATCCTCATCACGGGCTTCGGCCCCTTTCCGGGTTTTGCCGAGAACCCGTCTGCTTGGCTGGTCGAGACCCTGGCGGAGCGCGCCCCCAAGGGCGCGCTCGATGCCCGCATCCTGACGACGGCGTGGGAGGACGTCGCGCTCATTCCCCGCCTTTACCGGTCGCTCCAACCTCATGCGATGATTCATTTTGGCGTGAGCGCGCGCGCCAAGGTTTTTCACGTCGAAGCGTCGGCGCATAACCGCATGGCGCGACGGGCCGACGCGCGGGGCACGATGCCGAAAGCCCGCACGATCCGCGAGCGCGGGCCTTCCCGCTTCGACACGCCGTTTCCGGCCGCGGACCTTGCCTCGCATCTCAGGCGAAGCGGCATTGCCGCCCGAACCTCCCGCTCGGCCGGCGCCTATCTCTGCAACTTCCTCTATTATCATTCGCTCGAATGGGCGCATCTGCAGCGAACCGTCCCGCTCGTCGTTTTCGTGCACATCCCGCCTTGGACGAAAAAGCGCGGGTTCCAAAGCCGCGAGGCCTTGCTTCATGGCGGGACCGAGGTTTTGCGCTTCGTTCTTGCTTGCGCAAACGGCGAAAAGCCGTTGAAAACGAAGGGCCGCCGGCCGATCTCTCGGGAGGCGGATGTAAGCGCAAGGAGTGCGTGAGCCATGGCTGTCGGTCGCCGCGAGCTGCTGTTGGGCGGGGTCGGCCTTGGGCTTGCCATGGCGGCCGGACCGCGCGCGGGCTTTGCGCAAGATTCGGGGCTCTGCGGCGCGCAGAGTATAGCGCCCGGCGGCGGCGCGATCGACCAGACCGCGGCGCTCCAGGCCGCCGCCGACGCGGCGGCGCAAACGGGTGCGCCGCTCTTTCTTCCTGCCGGAATTTATTCGACCGCCAAGCTCACGCTGAAATCCGGAACCCGCATCGAAGGCATTCCGGGCGAGACAATTCTCCGCTATCGCGACGGCGGTGCGCTCATCGTGCTCGAAGGGGTCGAGAACGTCCGGCTCTCCGGTCTCGTGCTCGAGGGTGATACAAAGCCGCTCGCAGAAAACGGGTCGCTTCTCGCCGCGACGGATACAAAGCATCTCGACGTGACGAATTGCCGTTTCACCGGCAGCACGGCAAACGGCGTCTCGTTCCGAAAAGTCTCGGGCTGGATCAAGGATTGCGAAATCGGCGATGCCCGCAAAGCGGGACTTCTGAGCGAAGACGCGAACGGTCTGCAAATCGCTCATAACGCCGTGCGCGACTGCGGCGAGAACGGCATCGTGGTGTCGCGATCCGAGCCGGGCGAGGACTCGACCATCGTCACGGCAAACCGCATCGCGGGCATCGCCGCAAGCGGCCGCGGCGGCCAGACCGGCAACGGCATCAGCGTCGCTCGCGCGGGCACGGTCACGCTCGACGGCAACCGCATCGCCGATTGCGCCGTCTCGGCCATCCGCGCCAACGCCGCAGCGAATTGCCAGATGATCGGGAATTCCTGCACGCGGCTCGGCGAGGTCGCGATCTACGCGGAGTTCTCCATCGAGGGCACAGTCATCGCCAACAATCTCATCGACCGGGCCGCGGGCGGCATCTCCGTCGCCAATTTCGCCAAAGGGGGAAGGCTCGCCGTGATCCAGGGCAACCTGATCCGCAACCTCTTCCTACGCAAGGACAACGAGTTGCGCGGCTTCGGCATCGCGGTCGAGGCCGACAGTGTTGTGACGGGAAACGTCATCGAAGGCGCGCCCGCCTACGGCATCATCATCGGCTGGGGGCCGCACTTGCGCGACGTGAACGTCGCCGACAATCTGATCCGCGATGTTCTCATCGGCATCGGCGTGTCGGTCGATCCTTCGGCCGGGACCGCCCTCATCACCAAGAATTTGATCGCTGGCGCCAAGGAAGGGGCGATCCGCGCCATGAGTGGACCGACCTCGATCGGCCCCGATCTTGCCACCGCGAGCGCCGAAGCGTTCAGCAACGTCGCGGTCTACGCCAACGTGGCGCGCTAGACGACGTACGACCGGGGACCTGCCGATAAAGTCTGCCAAGGCCATTAACCGACATCGGTTAACTTGCCGGCTGTACCTGTCCTTCCAGTGTGCCGGGGTGGCCACCTGCGGCGCTGTCGCGTAGGATTGAAAGCAACAGGTGTCACGCGCAGTGCATTCGAATCGTCGAACAAGCGGGCGGCGTTATCCCTGGGAGCACATGACGCAGCGCGAGTTGCTGTCTGTCAGACTGTGTGACCTAAACGTCTCCATCGAAGGAACCTGGCTCGAGGAACGCATCGAGCGGGTACGGGACGAGCTTGCCCAGCGCGACCTGCGCTTCAACCCGCACTTCTGGCTTTCCGACGAGTGGTTCTCTCCGGCCGGCGTGCCAGGCGTCGCGCTGCCATTCTACCTCGCGCACCCCAAGCTCACGCGTCTCGAACGCTCGCAGATGCTCGAAGCGGAAGGGGCAACGGCTGAATCGTGCATGCGGCTGTTGCGACACGAGCTGGGGCACGCCATCCAGCACGCCTTCAACTTTCAGCGTCGCCGCGAGTGGCAGCGCCGGTTCGGTAAGGCGAGCACGCGCTATCCGGAGGCCTACCGGCCCAATCCCGCGAGCCGCCGCTACGTGCACAATCTTCCCGCCTGGTACGCGCAGAGCCACCCCGAGGAGGATTTCGCCGAGACCTTCGCGGTCTGGCTGCGTCCCCGCTACAACTGGCGACGGCGTTACCGGGGCTGGCCGGCGCTGCGCAAGCTCGAATACGTCGACGGCTTGATGGGTGAGCTCGCCGGTCAACCGCCGCGTGTTCGCAGCAGCGCCAAGCCCTACGCCCTGGCCCGTGAACGGATAACTCTCGGGGCCTATTATGAGCGAAAGCGCGCCCACTATTCGGTCGGCTTCTCCGATGCCTACGACCGCGATCTGAAGCGCCTGTTCAGCGAGTCCGAGGGCCCAGGCGACCGGCGCGAGCCGGCAGTGGCGTTTCTACGGCGGCATCGCCGCGAGATTCGGAGCATGGTCGCAAAATGGACCGGCGAGTATCAACTCACGCTCAATCAGGTTCTCGATCAGATGATCGGTCGATGCAAGGAACTGCGCCTAGTGGCCGATGGCCCGGAGCGCAATCTTGTGCTGGACTTTGCCATCATGTTGACGGTGCACGGCATGAACTACCTGTACCGAGGGCGCGAATGGCACGCCATGTGAGGCGTTAGGCATGCGCAAGAAGCGAGTGCTCGTGCTGATGCACGTCGATCTAGTGCCCCCCGACGACGTCGCCGGCAAGCCTGACGCGGAGTTCTTCGAGTACAAGACCGAGTACGACGTGCTGACCGGGCTGCGCGAATTGGGGCACGAGGTGCAACCGCTCGGGCTCTACGACGACCTCACGCCCCTGCGTCAGGCCATCCAGGATTTCAAGCCGCACATCGCCTTCAATCTGCTGGACGAGTTCCGCGGGGAGACGATGCTCGACCAGAATGTCGTGAGCTATCTCGAGCTCGTCCAGGTACCCTACACCGGCTGCAATCCCCGCGGACTGATGCTCGCCCGCGACAAGGCGCTGTCGAAGAAGATCCTGCACTATCACCGCATCCCCGTTCCGCGCTTCGCCGTGGTCCCGGCCGGCCGCAAGCTCAGGCGAAAGCCCGCCCGGCTGAACTATCCGCTGATCGTCAAGTCGCAGGTCGAGGAAGCCTCCCTTGGCATCGCCGAGGCTTCTATCGTCAACAGTGACGAAAAGCTGGCCGAGCGGGTCGAGTTCATGCACGCAAAGGTCGGCACCAGCCTCATCCTCGAGCAGTACGTGGATGGCCGCGAGCTATACGTGGGAATTATGGGCAACACGCGCCTGCAGGTGCTGCCGGTTTGGGAGCTGGAAATGCGGCGGCTGCGCGCCGATGCGCCCAGGATCGCGACTCGACAAGTCAAGTGGAACCTTCAGTTACAGAAGCGCCGCGGCGTCAAGATCGGCCCTGCGCGGAATCTGCCTCCGGAGCTGGAGCGGCTCCTGGTGAAAACGTCCAAGCGCGTCTATCGTCTGCTGCAGCTCTCCGGCTTCGCGCGCATCGATTTCCGCCTTGATGCCGAGGGGCGGCCGTTCTTTCTCGAGGCCAACCCGAATGCCGACATCGGCTATGGCGAGGAATTCGCGGAAGCCGCCGAGGCTGCCGGCATCGACTACGAACCGTTGCTTGATCGCCTCCTCACCATTGGTATCGGGAAGCGCTAGCTTTCAGGCCACGCGTGGAATGAACTCCCTGGGCTGGCGCCCACCTTTAAGGCGCCCTCGCCTTCCGGCGGGGCGCGATCGCGATCGCGGCGAGCTCCTGCGTCAGCGCGGCGCTCGCCACGGCCTGGCCGACGCGCAAGCCCCGCCAGTTGAGCACTTCGCCTGAGAGCTGCTCGGCGAGCGCGGTCCGCGCATCGGGAATGAGGCTTACGAGAATCTCGGCGAGCGCGCGCTCGGTGCCGCGCTTGGCGCCGTCATCCACTTTGAGCGCGATGCCGAGGCCAAGTCCGGGCAGCGCCGCGCAATGCACGCCCTCGGCCCCGCCCTTGACGAACAATGCGGGCGCCAGCGCCCGCATCGCAATCGTGTCGAAGCGCCCCTCCCCGGCGACGAGATCGGGACGCGCAAAGCAGGCCTGCGCAAGCCGCGAAGCGGCCTTAGCGCGCGTAGCTGGAAGAAGCGCACCGCTCCCGAACCGGGCGAAGCCTTGCGCGAGTGCAACGAGCGGAAGCGGCCAGGTCGGCACCGAGCAGCCATCGACGCCGGCGTCATCCCGGTTCAATTTGATTCCACAAGTCTCTGAAATGATTCCCGCGATCGCGATTTGCACAGGGTGGTCGGCACGTTCGTATCCGCGCGGATCGAACCCGAGATGAACGCAGGCGGCGAGCATGCCGGCATGCTTGCCGGAGCAATTGTTGTGGATCGGAAGCGGCCGGGCGCGGCGCCGGACGAGATCGCGAAAGGCCTCCTCGCTGACCGGCCAATGCGCGCCGCAGGCAAGGAAGCTCTCATCGAGCCCTGCGCGTCCGAGCAGGCTTCGCACCGCCTCGACATGGATGCGGTCGGCGCTATGCGAGGAGCAAGCCACCGCAAGCTCGGCGTCGCCGAGCCCGAACGCATCGGCGGCGCCGCTTTCAACCAGGAGAATGGCCTGGAGCACCTTCACCGCGGAGCGCGGGTAGATGGGACGCTCGACGTCGCCAAGCGCGAGTGCGAGCTTACCCGTCGCATCGGCGATGGCGACCGCACCGGCATGGCGGCTCTCCACGAGCGCTCCCCGCATCACCTCGACGAGCACCGGATTGCTCGAGGCGGTCGCGCTCATGCCGCAGCGATAAGGAGGGGAGCACGGCGCGCCCCCCAATTCCCTGGCAACGGATCGAAAAGACCGGGGCATGGAGCGCCGCATGAGCCGCAACAGGCGTTCCCGTCGAGCTGCCAGTCGGTAATCGTGTACCAATCGCGGCCAATCATTCTTTCGCCGCAGGATGCGCAGTAGGTGCTCTGACCCGCCTCGTCATGCACGTTGCCGGTATAGACATAGCGAAGACCGGCGGAACGCGCGATCGCCTGTGCCCGCGTGAGGGTCGAAGGAGGCGTTGGCGGCTTGTCCTGCATCTTCCAGTCGGGATGGAAGGCGGTGAAGTGGAGCGGCACGTCAGGCCCGAGAGCTTCCATCACCCATTCGCTGAGCGCGCCAACCTCTTGAGATGAATCGTTTTCGCCCGGAATGAGCAGCGTGGTGATCTCGAGCCAGGTCTTCGTTTCGTGCTTGACGTAACGGAGCGTGTCGAGCACGGCGTCGAGCGAGCCCGTGCATAGCTTGCGATAGAAATCCTGCGTGAATCCTTTGAGGTCGATATTGGCGGCATCCATCGCGGCGAAGAACTCAGGCCGCGCCGCCTTGCCGATATAGCCTGCCGTCACCGCGACAGTTTTCACGCCGGCCTCCCGGCATGCGGCAGCAACGTCAACCGCGTATTCGAGGAAGATGACGGGGTCGTTATAGGTAAAGGCGACCGATCGCGCGCCGCTTTCGACCGCGGCCCGTGCGATCGCCTCCGGCGAAGCCTGGCTTTGCAGCCGGGCGTCGGCGCGGGCTTTGGAGATGTCCCAGTTCTGGCAGAACTTGCAGGTGAGATTGCAACCCGCGGTGCCAAAAGAGAGGACGGACGTACCCGGCAAGAAGTGGTTGAGCGGCTTCTTCTCGATGGGATCGAGGCAGAAGCCCGACGACCGCCCATAGGTCGTAAGCACGATCTCTCCCCCCGCGCGCGCCCTGACGAAACAGAGCCCTCTCTGGCCCTCATGCAGCCTGCATTCGCGGGGGCAGAGGTCGCATTGCAGGCGGCCGTCATCCAGCCTGTGCCAGTAGCGGCCAGGCACCGAGGCGCCAACTTCGATGTTGTCCATGGTAGAAACATGGGCAGGTTCTCATCGGAGTCAACGGCTGATGTTTGCTCGCGAGCCTGGCTCGGCAACAAGGCGCCCGGCTGTCGCCGGCAGCTTCTATCCGCGCGAGAGCAAGGAGCTGAAGAGCGCGGTCGATGCCTTGCTCTCGCAGGCCGAGCGATTGCATCAGCCAGGCCTCGCCGGCGTCATCGCACCACATGCCGGCTACATCTACTCAGGTCCGGTCGCTGCGAAGGCCTTTGCGGCCGTTGCAGCCGCGCGCGCCGTTTTCAGAGGCGTGCTGCTGCTTGGCCCCGCCCATTACGTTCCGGTGAGCGGCGTTGCCGCCCCCTCCTCCACGGCTTTTGCCACGCCGCTCGGCGAAATCTCGATCAATCGAGACGCTATTGCCCTGCTCGTCGAAACAGGGCTTGTCAGCATCGACGATGGGGCACACGCGCCCGAACACTCTCTCGAAGTCGAGCTACCCTTCCTGCAAACCGTACTTCAACCGTTCACCCTGATCCCGCTGCTCGCGGGCGACGTCGAGCCAGCGCAGGTCGCAGCGATTATCGATGCCGTGCTCGATGAGCGCACGCTTCTCGTGGTCAGCACCGACCTGTCGCACTATCTCGGCTACGCTGCGGCTCAAGAGCGTGATCGTGCCACCGCAGAGACGATCGAGCAGCGCGCGTTCGACCGGCTCGGTCCATACGACGCTTGCGGCTTTGCTGCACTGAACGGCGCTCTGTGCGCCGCAAGCGGGCGGCAATGGAGTGTCAGGCGGCTCGACTTGCGCAATTCGGGCGATACGCGTGGCGACCGGTCAAGCGTCGTCGGCTATGGCGCCTGGGCTTTCTCCGCCGCGCAACTGGATTAGTTCAACGCCGCGCGGCGTGCGCCCGCGGGCTGCTTGCCTCGGCGGCAAGCTCGACCGGCACGCCCTCGACATGCTTGGAGGCGCGGATGACGAGCGAGGTCTTGACGCTCGCGACGTTTGGCGCGGCCGTCAGATCGTGAATGATGAAATCCTGGAATGCGGTCAAATCGGGCGCCACGCAGCGGAGCATGAAATCGATCTCGCCCGAGAGCATGTAGCAATCGCGCACGATGGGCGAGCTCCGCGCCCGCTCCTCGAAGGCGACGAGATCTCCTTCCGCCTGGCTGTGCAGGCGGATCATGGCGAAGGCCGTGACCTCGAAGCCGAGCGCCTTGTCGTTCAGAAGCGCGGTGAAGCCCTTGATGATGCCGGCGTCCTCGAGCGCGCGCGCCCGGCGCAGGCAGGCCGGCGCCGAAATGCCGACTTTGCGGGCGAGATCGACATTGGTGATGCGGCCGTCGGCCTGAAGCGCGTGCAGAATCCGCCAGTCGGTCGCATCGAGCCTTGCTGAGCGCATGTCGCCTCTCTCCTGGACGGTTGGCGGGGTCGCGGGCTAGGAAGGCGCCTCGCAGCGTCCTCCCGGCCCCATCTCGCGCAATTTTAAGTCCTATAGCCAAAAGAATCGAAAAGAAATTGAGCGCAAATCGTTCCGGAAATTTTGCAGTTTCGCAACCCGCGCGGTCCAACCAGGCCGGTGGCGGCGAGACCTGGATCGTGACCGACGGCTCGGTCGGCATGGAGGCGCAAGGAACCGCCGTCGCCGAGGCGGTCGGCCTCCCCTTCAGCCTGCGGCGGGTTCGTGTCACAGGCGCGATGCGGTTCCTGCCGGCGCCGCTCCAGCTTGTCGTGCCGCCGTCGCGGCTGCTCCGTTCGGTCGCCTCCAACTTGCCGCTCGAGGCGCCGTGGCCCCGCCTCGTCATCTCGATCGGCAGGCGCAGCGTGCCGATCGCGCTCGCCATCAAGCGGCTCTCCCATCCTCACGCCTTCGCGCTGCATATCCAGAACCCGAAAGTCCCGGCCCGGCTGTTCGACCTCATCGCCGCGCCGGTTCACGACAATTTCGAGCGGCCGAATGTCATCGTCACCTTCGGCGCCGTGCACAGCGTCACCGCGAGCCGCATCGCCGAAGAGGCCAAGAGATTCGCCCCGCGCGTGGCCGCGCTCCCCCATCCCCGCATCGCCGTCTTGCTCGGCGGCGAGAGCCAAGCCTTCAAGTTTCCGCCCGATGCGGCTGCCGCGTTCGGTGCAGAACTCGCGGCGCTCGCCAAGGAGAGCGGCGGCGCCCTTCTCGTCACGCCGTCGCGCCGCACCCGGCCGGACTCGCTCGCGCGCCTCGCCCGCGCCATCAAGGATCTGCCGCACTTCGTGTGGGACGGCGCCGGCGACAATCCGTACTTTGCCCTTCTCGGGCTTGCCGACGCGATCGTCGTCACCGAGGATTCGGTCAATATGGTCACGGAGGCGGCCGGCACCGGAAAGCCGGTCTATGTGCAGGCGCTTCGGGGCCGCTCGGCGCGGCTCGCCCGCTTCCACCGCCTGATGCGGGAGCGCGGCGCGACCCGGCCCTTCGAAGGCCGACTCGAATCATGGGCCTACGCCCCGATCAACGACACCGAGCTTGTGGCGGCCGCCATCCGCCGCGCCTTAGGGCTTGAAAGCAAAGGGTAATCGGCCGCGGCGAGAGCCCCCCGTTGCGGCGAAAGCTTCTTGTGCTTACCTGTCTGTCCTTCGCGCCAACCAGAGGCAATCATGGCCACCCGTCACGCCAAGGTGATCATCATCGGTTCAGGCCCCGCCGGCTACACCGCCGGCATCTACGCCGCGCGCGCCATGCTGAAGCCCCTCCTCATCGAGGGCATCCAGCCCGGCGGCCAGATGACCACCACGACCGACGTCGAGAACTATCCGGGTTTCGCCGACGTGGTCCAAGGCCCTTGGCTCATGGACCAAATGCGCGTGCAAGCCGAACATGTCGGCACCGAGATCCTGCGCGACCACATTCTCGAAGCCGATCTGAAGCGGCGTCCGTTCACGCTCACGGGCGATAGCGGCACCGTCTACACCGCCGACACGCTCATCATCGCGACGGGCGCGAAGGCGCGCTGGCTCGGGCTTCCTTCCGAGGAGCGCTTCAAGGGTTACGGCGTGTCGGCTTGCGCCACCTGCGACGGCTTCTTTTTCCGGGGCAAGAAGGTGATCGTGATCGGCGGCGGCAACACCGCGGTCGAAGAGGCGATCTATCTCGCCAATATCGCAAGCCACGTCACGCTGGTGCACCGGAGAGGAGCGCTCCGCGCCGAGAAGATCCTGCAAGAGCGCCTGTTCGCCAATCCGAAGATCGAGGTGATGTGGAATTCCGAGTTGCATGACGTGCTCGGCATCGAGAATCCGCGAACGGTGACCGGCGCCGCTCTCAAGAACACGCAGACCGGGAGCATCGTTACGGTCCCCGCCGACGGCATCTTCATCGCTATCGGCCATGAGCCTCAGAGCGAGCTGTTCAAGGGCCAGATCGACATGAAGCCGTCGGGCTACATTCTGGTGAAGCCCTACTCGACCGCGACCAACGTGCCCGGCGTCTTCGCCGCGGGCGACGTCACTGACGATGTTTATCGTCAGGCGGTGACCGCGGCAGGGCTCGGCTGCATGGCGGCGCTCGAAGTGGAAAAATATCTCGCGGGCGTCGAGCCGGTCGCGGCCGCCGCCGAATAAAGGCGCGAGCGGAAGATTACGGCTTTCCCGGTCCGGAATCCCACTTCGCGGTCGCTTCGGTCAACATCTTGTCGAAGCTGCCGTCGGTCGTCAGCTCGGTGATGCCCTGGCCGAACTTTTCGGCCAACCCCGCGCACGGCGACTTCTTCGAGAAGGCGACGAACATTTCGGCCGTGACCAGCGCCTGATCGAGAACCTCGACCTTGTCCTTCACGCCGTCCTTGGCCGCCGCGGCAAGACCGGGATAGTAACCGGCGATGAGATAATCGGCCTTGCCGTCGAGAAGCTGCTTGAAGGCCTCGTCGATGCCGGCCGTGCGGGTCACATCGAGCTTGGCTTTCATGAAGGCGTCGAAGTCATTGCCGTAGCTCTCGCCTTCGTTGGTGACGCCCTTCTTGCCGATCAAGTCGTCCTGACCCTTGAACTCGAACTTCTTGCCCTTGAGGACGAAGACCGCAACGTCGTCATAGATAAAGGCGGGCTGGACATAGTCGAGATATTGCGCGCGCTCGTCGTTGAAGTAGACGCCGACGATCATGTCGGCCTTGCCGTCGCGGGTCGCCGCTTGAGCGTCGGCCCAAGAGCCCATGGCTTTGGATTCGAGCGGAACGTTGAGTTTCTTGGCGATGGCCTCGATCAGCATGGGCGCCGCGCCCGCGATCGCATCGCCGTCCTTGAAAGCAATGACTGGATATTGCGGGTGGCCGGTCGCAATGATCTTGGCGCAATCTGCGGCGGCGGAGGCGGTGCTCGCGAACGCCAAGGCCGTGAATACGCTCAAACAGATAAATCTCTTCATGGTCGAAATCCTTGTTCTTTCGATCGGGGTGGGACGATGCATAGGCGGGCCGGCTGAATAGCCGCTCGAGGGTTCCTCTAACGCCCGAGCTTCGCCTTGACCTTGTCCACCTCCGCTTGCGAAATCTTTCCGGCTTGGACGAGCGCCTGCACGCAGGCCGGCGAAAGGCTCGGGCCCGCTTTCCGCATGCACAGATTGAGCGCTGAGGTCTGCAGCCCGTAATCGCCGCAGAACCTCTTGTAGTCGTTGGCGCAGTTGTTCTGCATGCCCTTGGTGATGTTTCCCGCCTGCGCAAATGCCGCCGACGGTGACAGAAACAGAAGCGGCAACGCGAAGACGAGGACGGCCGCCGCTCCGGTGCGATTGCATGTCATGCGCGATATCCCTCTTTAACAGACCGAGGTTCTAGCACGCTTCCTTAAGCCCGCCACGCAAAAGCGTGGCGGAAAAGCGCGGCGTTTTAACCAAACGTACCCCCTCGCCTCACGATTGCGCTAGAATGCGCTAGGCTGAAGACGAGTGCAGCGAGGGTTCCGCGCAACCGTTAAAATTTGAGAGGTCTTCATGGCAGAGAAGCCGTCTTTCGAGATACCCCCCGAGCTTCGCGATTTCGCCGAGAAGAACGTCGAGCAGGCGCGCGCGGCCTACGGTCAATTCATGGATTTCATGACGAAGGCCATGGGCGCATGGGTGGATTCGGCGGGCGCCGACACGATGACGGGATTCAAAGCGGTTCAGGATAAGGCGATTGCGTTCGCCAAGGAAAATGCCGAGCGCTCCTTCGCGCTCGCAAGCGATCTCGCCCGCGCCAAGGACATCCAAGAAGTGCTGACGCTCCAGGGCCGCTACGCCCAGACTCAGATTCAGACCTTCGGCATTCAGGCGCAGCAGCTCGCTTGGCTCATGGCCGACGCCATGCGCGACCTGCAACCGAAGAGCTGAGCGAAGCGCGAGCGCTTCCTAAGCAAAAAGGCCCGGCGTTTCGCCGGGCCTTTCGCATTTCAAGCTGCGCCGTAATGCAACACGACGACGTCACGCCGCCTTGGCGTAATACGACTTGAGCTGGTTCAGCACCTTTTGCTTGTCGAACTCGGCGCCCATGGCGAGCATCGCGTCGGCGAAGCGGCTGACGATCTCGGTGATCTGCTCGGGACTGAGCTGATTGAGAATGCCGATGCGGACCTGAACCGGTTCCGACAGCGTCGGCCAAATGCCGAAGCCTTGCGCCCGCGCCCCCTGCACCAGTTCCTTCTCTTTGCCCTTGAGCCTGCCCGGTAGATTGAGCACGACGAGGCTCGTCATGTTCGAGGTGACGTCGCAGCCCATGCTTTCGACGGCCTGGCGCAGCGCCTTCTCGTGATAGGCGTAGTCCGACGCTTTGCGGCGGCGGCCGTAGCCGAGAATGATGCGGAGCGCCTCGTGGAAGGCGGCGACCGCGTAGCAGGAATGAGTCTGGTGATAGGCGGGCGTCTCGACGTCCTTGCCGTCGATGATGCCCCAATGGCGCGCGTCGAGAACGGGGTGATGCACGTAGGTGCGGCAGCCGCGTTTCCTCACCGTCTCGATCGCCTTGTCGGTGAAGCTGACCGGCGCATAGGTGAGCGGCAGCGACAGCACGCCCTTCTGCGGACACGAGGCCCAGGCCACCACGCCCGGATAGTCGTCGATGCTGAAATCGGCGACGCCGAGGCTCGACACGGCATCGACAATGCCCATCACACCGTGCTTGAGGCAGGAATCGCTGAAGGCTTTGAGGTCGTTGATGCGGCCCGAGCCCGTTTCCCAATGCGCCATGAAAGACCACATCGGCTTGTGCTCGGCGAGCGCCTTGTCGATGGTCTCGGCGGTGACCGACTGGCTGTGCGGGGTCTCGACGACGACCACGCTTTTCGGCTTCGGATTGAGCGAATCCGCCGCAAGCTCGTCTTTGGTCGCGGCCTTCATGCGGATGGTGAGACTGTCGATCCCTGAGAACGTCCCGTTCGGGAACGTCACCACCTTGTCGCCCGGCAAGATCAGCGAGAGCACGCAATCGAGGCCTGAGAAGCCCGTCCCGGCAACACCATAGGTGTAGACGTTCTTGGTGCCCCACAGTTCGCGCAGCATCTGCTTGGCTTCCAGCATGCCGCGCAGCACGTCCTTCTGCATGTGATCGGCGACGCCGGTCTTGGCGAAGCGCTCGAGCACCCTGGGATCGGTGTTCCCCGGCCCCGGGCCGGCAGCAAGCGTTGCGGGGATTTCAAGCGGCGGAAAGATCTTCGTCATGGGAACACCCTCTGGTCACAAATCGTCTTCGCGCAAATGAGGAAGCACAATCCTCTAGCCGTCAAGACGCGCTGCGGCAAGACTGGGAAAGTTCGATTTCGGCGGTGCACGGGGTCCCTGCCGAACGCAGGAAAAGGAAGAAGCCCCGAACGGGGGGAGCGGGGCTTCTTCCGTTAAGTTCCCTGCGGGGACGGTGATGGGAGGGAACGCCATCACCGAGGCGCGAACTTACGCTCATTTCCGGCGATATGGGGACTTTTTTGTGAAAATGGTTAAGGTTAACAATGTCCAACCGCCATGGCCTCGCCAGAAGGGCCAAAAACGGGTGTAATAGGGGGAACACGGGGTCTTTTCCATGACGAACAAGTATGTGCGTTTGGCTGCACTTTTCGCCGCCATGATCGGCTTCGCCTACGGCCCGGCCGATGCCGCTCCGTGCGGCAACAACAGCGGCGGTTTCGAGGGCTGGAAGAAGGTCTTCGCCGGCGAGGCCTCCGGCAACGGGCTCGGGCCCAAGGCGATCGCGGCCCTCATGGCGACCAAATATTCGGTCGGAACCATCAGGGCCGACCGCGGCCAGAAGAGCTTCAAGCTGAGCCTCGATCAGTTCATGGCGAAGCGAGGCGGCCCCGCCATCGCCGCCCGCGGCAAGGGTATGCGATCGGCCAATGCGGGCCTGTTCTCATCGATCGAAAAGCGCTTTGGCGTTCCGGCCGGTCCCCTCATCGCCATCTGGGGAATGGAGACTGCCTTCGGCAGCTTCATGGGCACCCAGCCGACGATTTCGGCCGTCGCCACCCTCGCCTATGATTGCCGCAGGCCCGAATATTTCACCGACCAGCTTTACGCGGCACTGCAGCTTGTCGATCGCGGCGTGCTGAGCGGCGCGACACGTGGCGCCATGCATGGCGAGGTCGGGCAGACCCAATTCCTGCCGAAGAGCATCCTGCTTTACGCCGTCGATGGCGACGGCAACGGCGTCGTCAACCTCAACACCAAGGCCGATGCGCTCGCCTCGACCGCCAATTTCCTCAAAGGCCACGGCTGGGTCAGGGGCGCGGGCTATCAGCCGGGTCAGCCGAACTTTGCCGCGATCCAAGGCTGGAACGCGGCCGGCGTCTATCAGCAAGCCATCGCCATCATCGGTAAGCGCATCGATGGGTAGCTAACGGCAAGCAGCGATGTCTCGCCGCGCCGGCGAATCTGCGCTACCTGCTTGAGACGTGACCGGACGGAAAGACCAGCAGACCGAGGGGCAGTCCTCCCGCGCGCTTGCCCAAGCGCTCGGCAAGCTGATCGCGCTCGTGCTCGTGGTCGTCGTGGTGATCCTGATCGAGCGCTATTGCACCGTCGAGGTCCCTCCCTTCGGTCCGGGCGCGAAGATCGTCTCCATGGACGGCGACACCATACGCGCGGCCAATGGCGTCGAATATCGCCTGTTCGGTATCGATGCGCCGGAGCTTGCGCAAACCTGTAGCGAGGCGAACGGCAAGAGCTGGCTGTGCGGCCGCGCCGCTAAGGCGAAGCTCACGACCCTCATGAAAGGCGGCAACGTCAATTGCGAGCCGCGCGCGACTGACCGCTTCGGCCGGATCGTCGCGGTTTGCAGCGCAGCGGGCGTGCCCGATCTCGGCGAGGCGATGGTGCGCGACGGCTATGCCATCGACCTCGGCGGCGCTGCCGGCAACCCCTATCGCGATGCCGAGGCCGAAGCGCAAACGGCGAAGCGCGGCATCTGGCGCGGCGCCTTCGAACGTCCATCCGACTGGCGGCTCGCCAATCCACGCGCCGAGTAGGCTGCCGCGTGGCGCTGGCGGCGAAGCGTGGTAATTTCACCCATGTCCGATTTCGATCTCGCGCTATCGGTCGCGCTTGGCGTCGGGCTTGCGGCGGCAACCGGGCTTCGACTGTTCCTGCCGATGCTGGTCGCAAGCGCCGCGGCCTATAGCGGGCATCTTCCTTTGAGCGAGACCTTCGCCTGGCTCGGCACGCTGCCGGCGCTCATCCTGCTCGGCGTAGCAGCGGTAGTGGAAATTTTCGCCTACTACATTCCGGGCGTTGACAATCTGCTCGACACGCTGGCGACCCCGGCCGCCTTCGTCGCCGGCACGGTCGTCGCGGCCGCCGTCATGACCGACCTGCCGCCGATGGTGAAATGGGCCGCGGCGATCATCGCGGGCGGCGGCATTGCCGGGGCAACCCAATCCGTAACGACGCTCGTCAGGGCAAAATCGACGGCGTTTACCGGAGGGCTCGGCAACCCCGTCATCGCCACGGCCGAGTTCGGCGGCTCGCTCCTCGTCTCGCTGCTGGCGCTCGCCGCACCGCTTCTCACGCTCATCGCCATTGTCCTCCTGCTGTGGCTCGGTTGGCGCTGGCTGCGTCGCATGTCGCAAAAGGCGCCGCCGAAGCAAGCAGGATCAGGCACGGCTTGAGGCCTACGCCGTCGCTTTCGCAAGTTGGGCCGGCTCATGCTCCGTTCCATCCGGCTGGAACACGCTGATGCGATTCCGTCCCTCGGCTCGCGCCTGGTGCAAGGCCGAGTCGGCGTTCCGGTGCATCTGGACGAAGTCCGTCTCCTTGCCGTCGGAGACCGCGATCCCCATCGATACGGTGAAGGAAGCGCCGGCGAGCGGCATCCCCTCCGCCAGCAACCGGCCGAGGATCTCACGGGCGATGTCCTTGGCCCCGGCGGCATCGCGGCCTGGAGCGAAGATGAGGAACTCATCGCCGAGCCGCGCGCACTGATCGCCCTCCTTGAGGCTCGAGCGGATCGCCTCGGAGGTCCGCGCAAGCACGGCGTCGCCGGTGGTATGACCGCGCATATCGTTGATCAATTTGAGATTGTCGATATCGACGATCAGGATCGCGCTTGGCCCGGCGTGGCGTTCCACTTCCTTCTTCACCACGTCCATGGCGCCGCGACGGTTGAACATTCCCGTCAAGCTGTCGCGAATTGAGCTCTCATGAAGCTCGCGCATGCGGCGCTGCATCGCCCCGTAATAGACGGCCACCGCATAGCCGATCGCAAGCGCCAACAGCAGCGCCGCGCCGAGCGTGGCCATGGCGATGGCGCGGAAGCGGGCTTCCCGCATCAGATAATATTCCGTGTCGAAATCGACCCCGGCGAAGCCGCTGTAACGTCCTTCGCTGTCGTAGATCGGCGCGAGCGCGGTGAGGAAGGTTCCGTAATCGTCCTCCTCGAAGTCCTTATTGACATAGGTCTTGCCCGAAGCGAGCTGCTCGAGCCAGTCATCGTTTTCGCGCGGCACAAATGTTTCGTCATAGGCGGACGCGCGCAGTTTGTGCTCGGTGCGGAGGTCGGGAGAACTGGCCGTGTCGAGAATGAAGTGTGCGACGCCGCCGCGGTCCACCATCGTGTAAAGATAAAAGATATCGGGATCGGCGGAATGAAGACGCACGAGCGGCGCGAGCGCGCGTTTGTAGAGATCGTCGCTGTAGTTCTTCGGGTCGAGCAGACGGCGGTGCAAGTCTCCGTCAACGGTCGTGGCGGCGATTTTGCCGATCGCGCCGACGTCCTTCCGCAGCTGCTCCCAGCGCGCCTGCTGCGAGAGCCACTGAGGGACGGCAACGAGCGTGAGGAGAACGGCGGCCGCCGCCAGGCTGGCGAGAGCGAAGACGGGCCAGCTAAACGGTCTTCGGGAGCGATCGGGGCGACGCGACAAGACTTTTCCCGGCAAGTTACCTGTGACGCAACGTGTCGCCCTGGACCTCCCTCTCGGCCTCCCGGGCGGGCACGAGGCTAGCCCGCGAAGCCTTAGTCAATCGTTACGCCCTTAAACCCCTTACGCCGCCTTCGAAGCACGCGCTGCAAGCACGTGTTCTGCAACCTTGCCGGTAAGCTCCGCCAGATGATCGAACTTGGCGTTGAAGGTGCCGACCCCGGCCGTCGCCGACCTCAGCTCCACGATCAGGTTCTGTAGCTCGGACTCG
>Ga0081455_10002312_pt1 | contig 21328 bp, 10 predicted proteins | sample TabmetS3T2R1_FD_70207 | JGI IMG/M metagenome (GOLD analysis project Ga0081455, IMG submission 70207) | Tabebuia heterophylla rhizosphere microbial communities from the University of Puerto Rico - S3T2R1 | ecosystem: Host-associated > Plants > Roots > Rhizosphere ...
GCTCCTCGGATGGATCGGACTCAACGGCGTTCTTATCGCAACGCACGCATTTGATCCGTATCCATTTATTCTCCTGAATCTGATTCTTTCCTGCCTGGCTGCCGTTCAAGCACCGATCATCATGATGAGCCAAAACCGCGCTGAGGCGCGCGATCGCTTGCGCGCGGAGAACGATTACAAAGTCAATTTGAAAGCCGAGCTCGAGATCCGGCACTTGCACGAAAAACTCGATCACCTTTTGCGCCGGCAATACAATCGTTTGTTCGAGATTCAACAAATCCAGATCGAATTGCTGGAAGAAATTGGCCACAAGCGAAAAGGATGATGTTAAGGAGTGGCTTCAGGGTCATTATCTTGAGTGCATAGCTGCAAAGGGTGCTCCGGTTATTCGCCTTCGCAGACTTGATTTTTGCTCCGCTTTACTTGGATTACAGTGTGGGAGTTGATGACTGGGCTTCGCGTAGCACGTTGCATATGGGCGCACAAAACGGTGCGGTTGCGTTTGCAACGACGCACTGGAGCGTAGTGCTCGAGGCCCAGAGCCAGTCGCCAGCAGCGCGGGAAGCACTTGAAAAACTTTGCCGGACTTATTGGCGACCTGTTTACAGTTTCATTAGGCGACAAGGAAGCGGACCAGAGGAAGCAGAAGACCTGACTCAGGGATTTTTTGCGCTGCTGCTGGAGCGCCGAGATCTGGAGACCGTTCGCAAAGAGAAAGGCCGCCTGCGTTCTTATCTGCTCGTGTCACTAAAACATTTCCTGACGAATGAGCGGCATCGCGCAACGACGATCAAGCGCGGTGCGGGACGGCGATTGGTGCCGCTGGACGCGCTGGGGGACCACGAAGGAACAGATCTGGCCCCGACGGACACGTTGAGCGCCGATCAAATTTACGAACGCCGCTGGGCCCTGACTCTTTTGGAGGAAGTACTCGCTCGCCTCGGTGAGGAGTATGGTGCCGCTGGCAACTCGGCGTTGTTTGACTCGTTAAAAAAATTACTTACAGACGAGCCCGACCGCCCTTCGCAAGCCAAGATCGGCAACGAGTTCGGAATGACAGAAAACGCAGTGAAGCAAGCCTTCCATCGGCTGCGTCGGCGTTACCGCGAATTATTGCACGAGGAAATCGCCCAGACAGTGATAGCGCCAGGAGACATAGAGGATGAGTTGCGACACCTGGTTGCCGTGTTGCGCGCGTAACTTATTCGAAAATTTCCTGCATTAGTCCGATGAGGCGATGGATAACAACAGAATGAAAATCGCCACCAGGTCTTGCAGTAAATGCGGCGCAAAATTTTTGGCCGACGCGCCTCACGAGTTTTGCAGCGCATGTCTGTTGGAGAGTGGTCTGTTCATTTGGGAAGACGAAGAGGCGATCGACTCCGAAAGCGTCTCCGAATCCAATTCGAGACTGATGTTTCAAAATAACCGGACTGCTCGTCCGGGCCGCATGCTGGCCGACTTTGGCGATTATGAGTTACTGGAAGAGATGGGCCGCGGCGGGCAGGGGATCGTCTACAGGGCGCGACAAAAAAGCCTCAACCGTACGGTTGCGCTGAAAATCCTTGGCTTGGGTCAATGGGCGACAACAACGCATCTGAAACGTTTTCACCTGGAAGCGGAAGCGGCAGCGAGTCTCGATCATCCCTGCATCGTTCCGATTTACGAGATCGGCGAGCGCGACGGTTCCTGCTATTTCAGCATGAAACTAATCGAGGGCGAACCACTCGACGTGAACGCCGGGCGCACGAAAAACCCACGATGGGCGGCCAACCTCATAGCAAAACTTGCGCGCACGGTACACTATGCGCACGAGCATGGAGTTCTGCATCGGGACATCAAACCCGGGAACATCCTGGTAGACACGAAAGGCCAACCGCATCTTACGGACTTTGGTCTGGCGCGGCTGGCCGAAACAACGGACAGCGTTACCCGCACGCGAGAAATGCTGGGCACGCCGAGCTACATGGCTCCGGAACAAGCGGATGGCCACGCTGACTGCATCACCAACGCAACGGACGTGTACGGACTGGGCGCGGTGCTTTATCACCTGCTCACTGGTCATCCACCTTTTGCTGGGGGAACCACATATCAAACAATCCGCTTGCTGCTGGAAACCGAACCGCGACCCCCGCGGCTGCAAAATCCAAAACTGGACCGCGATCTTTCCACGATTTGTTTGAAGTGCCTCGAAAAAGATCCGCAACGCCGCTACCCTACCGCGCTCGATCTGGCCGAAGACCTTGAACGCTGGCTCAAACACCAGCCGATTCGTGCGCGACACACCAGGATGCTGGCCCGCGGACAGAAATGGGTGCGGCGAAATCCGCTCGTTGCCGGTCTGCTCGCGTCGCTGGTCGCCCTTGCGACGGCGATCGGCGTGATCATTTCGAAAAGCGAACTGGTTCATCCGGCGCCGGCGACTGGAATTGCCGTGCTGCCATTTGAGAACCTCAGTCCAGAGAAAGAGGACGCATCCCTTGCTGACGGTGTTCAGGACGACATTTTGACAAAACTCGCCAAGGTCGCCGGCCTAAAGGTAATCAGTCGCACCAGCGTGATGGAATACCGCGGCAAGCGAAACATTCGTCAGATCGGAGAAGCGCTTCGCGTCTCCCATGTTCTGGAGGGCAGTGTGCGAAAAACTGGAGCGCACGTTCATATGAATGCACAGCTCATCGATGCGCGCACCGATACTCACGTCTGGGCCGAACAATACGATTTTGATTTGAACGACCTGTTCGCAATTCAGAGTGAGATAGCAAAAAAGGTTGCGGGTCAGCTCAATGCAAGAGTCTCAGCAGCCGAATTACTGGCCATTGATCAGCCAATCACCTCGGACCTTGCCGCATTCGACTTGTTCGCTCGAGCCAAAACGCTTCTTTTATGGGTGAGTTCCACAACCGGCGGCGAGAAGAATTTGCGTCAGGCAGTCGATCTACTCAATCAGGCAGTCGCGCGCGATCCATCGTTCTTTCAAGCCTATTGTGAACTCGCCTATGCTCATGATTTTCTTTACTTTTTTCGTGACGATCATTCCCCTGGGCGGCTCGCGTTAGCGGAAGAGGCGATCAAAACGGCATTTGGTCTTCGTCCCGACTCGGGTGAAGCACACCTCGCGGAAGCGGAAAATCTCTATCGAGGACATTTGAATTATAACGCGGCTCTCGCTGAACTCGAAATCGCCGGGCAAAAATTACCTAATAACGCGCGGGTATTGGAGATGAAGGGCTACATCCAAAGGCGCCAGGGAAAGTGGGAAGAGTCCACCCGAAACCTCGAGCGCGCGTTAGATCTCGATCCACGAAACTTCTTCGCCTTGCGGCAGATTGCGATTAGTTACGGACATCAGCGACGCTACGCAGAAGCAGCATCGGCTTTGGATCGCGCGGTAGTGGTGGAACCGAACGTGATTAACCAACTGGCTCGTGCATTTGTTGAATTGGATTGGAAGGCGGAGACCCGAAAATTACATGAATTGATCGATTCGATTCGGTCCAAAGATCCCGGCGCACTGCCGTCCATTGCCGACACCTGGCTGCTTTGCGCGCTGATGGAACGCGACACCATTACAGTTGGACAAGCTCTGCGTGCGTTGGGAGAAACGCCACTTAGCGACGACGTTGTGCAGTTCAATCGTCCGTTCGTCGAAGGTCTTGTCGCTCGCATGACAAAAGATGAAGAAAAAGCACGCGCGGCGTTTACCGCAGCGCGCACAGAACAGCAAAAGATCGTCGATGCACAACCGAACTACGGCCCGGCGCTTTGCGTTCTTGGATTGATCGACGCGGCCCTCGGGCGCAAAGACGAAGCGCTGCAAGAAGGTCGACGTGCAATCCAGCTTGTCCCGATAGAAGAAGACGCCATCACCGGCCAGTCGATGAACCAGTATTTCGCTATGATTGCTGCCTGGGCCGGTGACAAAGAGCTCGCTTGCGAACAGCTACATGTCGCGATGCAGCGACCAAACAGCCTCAGCTATGGTCAACTGAAGTTATTGCCGTTCTGGGATCCGCTGCGTGGCGATCCCCGGTTCGAAAAACTCGTTGCGTCCCTCGCGCCTAAATAAATTCAATCATGACGGACGCTGATAACACGGATGGGTAGGGCGCGACCGCCGGGGCGCGCCGAATGAACGACCGCGGGTTCTCAATATATCCAGATTTCCGCGTAACCTTGCGCCGAATTTCTTGCAGTACCCCAGCGAATGCTGCGCTCGCTCCGGTTGCCCACTCTCACAAATGCGAGGGAGGAATGTCAGCTCAGACAATTAAAAAATCCTATGAAGAAATCTCTCCTACTCTTTTGCGCAGCTCTCGGGGCACTCTGCCTTGTGCCAAGCAAATCCAATGCCGACTGGACTCGCTCCAACGGTCCGTGGAGTGCCACAGTGATGGATATCCTTGCCGATGGATCAAATCTGTTCGCGGGTACCAGAGGGGGCGGCGCCTTTCTTTCCACCGATAACGGCTCCACGTGGATTCCGTTGGACAATGGTTTAACGAATCCCTACGTCAATTCACTGGCTGTTTCTGGCTCAAGTGTTTTTGCCGGGACTACCACTCTGTACGGCGGTATCGGCGGTGGCGTCTTCCGATCAACCGACAACGGCGCAAATTGGACACTGACGAACTCGGGTTTAACAAATCCTTCTGTTAATTGTTTTGCGGTCAGTGGTTCGAATCTTTTTGCGGGCACTGACACGTTAAATGGAAATGGCGGCGTCTTTCTTTCCACCAATAATGGAGATAACTGGACAAGAGTCAGTAACGGCCTGCCGCTCGATCACGTTCTCGCACTTGTCGTTAACGGCATAGGTATTCTTGCCGGGACTTCAAGCAGTGGAATCTACCTCTCCACCGATAACGGAGCGTCATGGAATGCAGTCAACAATGGTTTGACAAATCTTACTATTGCGACTCTGGCCGCGAGCGGTACGAACCTTTTCGCTGGCACGAATGACGGCGTCTTTCTCTCCACCGATAATGGCAGCAATTGGACACAAGTTAATTCCGGGTTAACCAGCGTTTTTATTCATTCGCTGGGTGTTTCCGGCATAAATCTGTTTGCCGGCACCGAAGATGGAGTCTTTCTAACCACTGACAACGGCACTTCCTGGGCACACGTCAGTTCGGGATTAACAAACAAATACATCTTTTCTCTCGAAGCCAGTGGTTCGGAGCTTTTTGCCGGTACCTGGGGCAGCGGTGTGTACCGGACACCGGACAATGGCGCAAACTGGACATGGTCAAGCACTGGAATGACGGCAGGTGATATCCGCTCCTTTGCCATTGATGAGGAAAACTTCTTTGTCGGAACGGGCGGAGGCGGGGTCTTTCTTTCCACGGACAGCGGCGCTAACTGGGACAACGTTGGACTGATCAACGAGTTCGTCTATTCCATGGCCGCCAGGCCGAATGGAAAGGGTGGTGCCAGTATTTTCGCGGGAACGATGGGCGATGGAGTTTTTCGCTCTACAGACAACGGCGCTACGTGGCTTTCCACGAATGCAGGCATCACCGTGCCACTGATCTGGTCGATGGCCGTTATTCCCAATGGCAATCAGCTCGACCTTTTTGCGGGAAGCTGGGGAGGCGGAGTTTTCTTTTCAACCGACGGCGGCGACACATGGACACCGGGAGGTGTTATCCAAGGTGCCCCGCTGATTGCGTCAATCGTCTATAAGAGTAACTACATTTTCGTTGCCTCCTGGAGCAGTGGCGTATTTCGCTCATCCGACCGGGGCTTAAGCTGGACCCCCGTCAATGCAGGAATAACTAACACTTTCGTCAACGCCTTATGGATTAACGGGAGTGATCTCTTTGCAGGGACGTTAGGTGGTGTCTTTCGTTCCACCGATGACGGAAACACCTGGGTCCCGGCAAGCACAGGCTTAACCAGCAGCAGCATCTATGCGTTTATCGACAGCGACTCGAATCTGTTCGCAGGCGCTGGCAGCAGCAACATCGAGCCAGGCGGAGTTTACCTTTCAACCGACTTGGGTTCGAACTGGAACTCTGTTAGTCCTGGTCTGACCAATACCAATATTCGGTGTTTTGTGATCAAGGAGACGAATCTCTTTGCCGGTACCTATGGCGGTGGGCTTTGGCAGCGGCCGTTGTCTGAAATGATTCCGAATCCGACCCCTACACCGACTCCCACCGCTTCGGTGACTCCGACGCCCAGTGCCACACCAACAGCCACACCAACGCCAAGTATAACGCCAAGTCCTACACCAACACCGACATCTACACCTACACCTACGCCTACACCGTCACCAACACCCACTCCCACTGGTACAGTAACTCCCACACCAAGACCTAACCCGACCCCAAGACCGCGGCCCGTACCACACCCTCGACCGACGCCACCACATTAAGCCGCAAGCGGTCATCAGAAATATCTACCAATGATAAGTAGAGCGTTATGTTAGCACCATGAAAACGAAACAGAACCGATCTGCCTTTTCTTATCTTCACATCTCAATTGGTTTGGTTGCCGTCGGCGTTCTTCTGGCGGCCTTTGCCGGTTATGCCAGTGTTCGAACCAGCACTGGCGACGCGCCGAGACAACGGATTCCTTCGAGTCGCCTTCCGCAGGGAAATGTTACTGAGGCGTGGGTTCGCCGGATCGACGGCCCGGTTCATGGAAATGACCACGCGCATGACGTAGCTATCGATTCCGCAGGCAACGTTCTGGTTACTGGTTGGAACGAAACCGCTATCGGTAATGAGGACTGTCACACTGTAAAGTATTCCCCACAGGGCGACGTTCTTTGGGAAGATACCTATGCGGGATCTGACACCGGGGTGGATTATGGCTATGCACTCACGGTTGATCAGAACGGCAACGCCTATGTCGCGGGCTTCGGTAACGGCGATAATCCCGCCACATTTGATATTTTCGTTTTGAAATATGACACCGACGGAAACCGTGTGTGGACGCAACGTTGGACCAGCCCGATCGCCAATTATAGCGCTTATGCCTATTCAGTCGCTGTGGACAATCAAGGCAATGTCTTCACCACCGGATTCGAGAGCGACGGGCTTACCGATGGCGAATTCATCACTCTGAAATTCAATTCCGCCGGCGTTTTGCAATGGGCAATGCCCTACAACGGCTCGACCAGCTCCATCGATTATGCCAACTGCATTGTCGTTGATGGCGACGGCAATTCCTATATCACCGGCTGGAGCGGCGGCGCGAACAACCTGCACGATATGACTACGATCAAATACGACACGGATGGAAACGAGCTCTGGGTCAAACGATACAACGGCACAGCAAACGACAATGATTACGCTTACTGGCTGGCGCTAGATCCCTTGGGAAACGTGTATGTCACCGGGCAAAGCGTGGAAACCGGCTCTGATAACGATATCACCACAATCAAATATTCTCCGAATGGGGATGAGCTTTGGATACGGCATTACGATGGTCCAGCTAATGGTTACGACGCCGGTCAGGCCATCGCCGTAGATAGCTCCGGGAACGCCTACATCACAGGCAATTACACCACCGACACCGGTTTGGAGTGTGTTACTCTCAAATATTCGACCAACGGCGATCTACTATGGGACGCTCCGTTCAGCGGACCCGACAACGATGGCGTACTGATCTCAATCGCCTTGGATGATATCACAAACGTTTACGTAAGCGGTTTCGTCTTCAGTGGTGCCGCCACCGACTTTGTCACCATCAAGTACGACACGGACGGCGTGGAACAGTGGAGTCAACTGTATAACGGACCTGGAAACAGTTATGACGGCACATATGCCATCGCTGTCGACAAGAACCGCAACGTCGTAGTCGCAGGCTATAGCACGGGCAGTGGAACAGATTACGACTACACAACAATCAAATACTCTCAATCTGGAGCTGCAACGCCTACACCTACAGTAAGCCCCTCGATAACACCGACGCCTACTCCAACGGTAACGGCTACACCAACGCCAATAACTCCGACGCCAACCCCACCTGTTACCCCGACACCAACGGCAACAGCACGACCTGTTCCCACACCCAGGCCGCGCCCAACTCCGCGACCTCGCCCTTAGGAGCTTTATGGCGGGCATTCAAGGTTAACGTATTACTGGCTGACTCTAAAATGATTGACCGAGCTGGCAAAAAGAACACCCGCCGTTATTCGCCTCTGGGCTATGGCTCGGCAGGTTGGACTGCTGCCATTATCGCTCTTTCAGTTTTATTGGCTAGCTCGCGACTGCCGCGCGCGTTTGCTCAACCTGCCACTGGCGGCGAGAACCAAACCAAAGAATCGCAGCTCCAACGCAGTAGCAGGCAGAAAACAACGATAGATCGTCCGTCAGAACTCCTTCGCTATGACCCTCGACCGAAGGTTCCCGCATCGCAGCTTCCCAACGGGTTCCATAACTCCATAGACTTGCTAGGTCGTACTAAGCCAGCTCAAGGCTCCAATGCTCATCGGCCCCGCCCGGTTCAACCTTCGGGAATCTGTCCCCCGACGATCACCCAATCAACAAGCCAGGCCATTGTCACAGGATCAGTGGCGTGCAGCGAACCGGCTGTTCGCACCCTGGAAAACCATTACTGGCGCGCGTTTGATATGGCGACGTTCACCGGTGGCCAGGCGTACAACATCACGTCCGTCGAGTTCGGGATTGAGCAAGCTTCGGCGTTTGAAGGCACGCAACCAATCACGGTTAATCTCTATATCAACAACGGAGTCCCGTTCCCTGGCGGCGACTGGCAATCAAATCTACTGGCCACTTCGGGAGAGCTCAGTATTCCCGATCAGGAAGGCACAATCTTCAGTGTGCCAATCACCGCCACAGTCCCAGCCGGGACGCTCGAACTCGTTATGGAAATAGTGGCGCCAGATACGGGACGAAACCTCACCTTCTTCCTCATCGGTTCGAACCCGGATCCAGAGATGGCGCCAAGTTACCTCAGCGCGCCAGATTGCGGCAATCCCGACCCAGTGGCTACGCGGTGCATTGGTTTCCCGGATATGCATTACGTATTTAACGTCGATGGCAGCTGTGCAGGCGGCGGTGGTACACCTATACCCACGCCGACAGCAGCGCCGTCGTGTCCGCCAATAGTGATAACTGGGAGCATCGATAACAGCGATCCGATGCAGAATGATCGTCTCAACCGCGGCGTCATCTCGGGTTGCTGCGGAACCAGCTACCCCTGTCAAATCTTTGGCGATGGTCAGCTACACCATTACGATGCCTATACGTTTACAAACACGAGTGGCTCCACTCAATGCGTGACAGTCGGTATCGATACCGATTGTCAGGGTAGCAATTTAATTTTTACAGCTGCATACCTCGGTACGTTCGATCCAAATAACATCTGTGCCAACTGGATAGCAGATGAAGGGCAGAGCCCAATTCCAGGTAATGCGACGCCGTTTTCATTTAACATCGAAGACGGTCAGACTTTCGTGCTGGTAGTAAGCGAAGTCAGCGCAAATGCGGGTTGCGCTTCCTATACGATGACTGTGTCCGGGTTATGCGGAGGAGTAACAACACCAACTCCAACCCCAAGTGCAACACCGACGGCAAGTCCCACCCAGACACCAACGCCAACTGCCACAGCAAGACCTATTCCGACGCCCAGGCCACACCCAACTCCAAGGGTCCGCCCAACGCCAAAGCCTTAAAAGACAGCTAGACGCGTGAGTCGCCGGAAGAACTAGCACTATCACCTAGAAACCAGCGATTATCAAAGCAACGAACTCTCTTATGAAACGATCCAGTAAACCTACCTGCACCTCAGGCCAATTCGCACGAAATTGTCTTCTCGCGAAAATGTCCGCGCTTACCCTGGCCCTTTCACTGCTCGTCCCGGCCGTTTGTATAGCCCAAACGATTTGGACCGATGGCAGCGGCGATTGGTTTCTTGGCACTAACTGGTCTGGAGGCGTTCCGAATTCTGGCACACAAGCAAAGATCAGTAATGGTGGCACGGCACAGATCACGACGGCCAGCGCCGCGGCGCAGAGCCTCCTCCTTGGTTACGATACGACAAAGGATTCAGGCGCAACTTCGGTTTCGGGAGCGGGCAGTCTAATCGTGGGAGCTGATCTCGCAGTAGGCGGCCTCGGAAACGGGGTCCTTAATATTACCAACGGCGCGCAGGTCTCCGATTTCAGCGGCGAGGTGGGCTACACGATCAATTCGCATGACGGTATCATGGGCGTTGCCACGGTCGATGGTGCTGGATCCACATGGAGTCATGCCAATGAACTTTATGTCGGCTACGGCACGGGCACTCTAACCATCACCAACGGCGGCATGGTGGTGGACACATTTGGTTACCTCGGTTATTTCGGCGAATTTCCCGGGCGTTCACACGGAGAAGTTACCGTGGACGGCGCAGACTCAACGTGGACCACGTCGAACGATCTTCAGGTAGGCAGATCGGGTACTGGCATTCTTACCATTTCAAATGGCGGCGCGGTCACGAACGGCCCCTGTGAGATTGGCTATGATTCTCAGTCCGATGGCACGGCAACCGTGGATGGCGTGGGATCGGTTTGGACAACGGGTGGCTTCTTCTACGTGGGAGGCGAGTTTGGCGGCGATGGCGTTCTTAATATCACCAATGGTGGTGGCGTGAATTCCAACGGCAGCTTCGCGTACATCGGCTATCACCAGCTCTCGCAAGGCATCGTCACTATCGATGGAGCCAACTCGCTCTGGAGTAACTTTCACGGGCTGTATGTTGGTTTCAACGGTCAGGGAACACTGACCATAACCGGTGGCGGCCACATGACGAACGGCACGTTCGCGAATGTTGGCTTCAGTGCGGGGGCCGTCGGGACGCTCACCGTTTCCGGCGTCGACTCTCTTTTCAGCACCGGCGGCACGTTATCCATCGGAGGCAATGTTAGTGGAGCCGGTGGCACAGGTGTTTTACAGCTCAATAGCGGGGGAACGATCAGTGCTGCCAGCCTCAACGTTTGGCAGCCGGGAACCTTGAAAGGTACCGGTTCCATAACGAATAGCACAACGACAACGATAGAGGGCACACTCGCTCCTGAACAGGCGATCTCGATTACAGGTAACGTCGCCTTCGGGATTACTGCTAGCACAACGGTCACGGTAACACCGGTGGCCGCCGGTAACGTCGCTGTTCAAGGTACGGTAGCGCTCAATGGTCACCTGGAAATGACTCTCTCCGGGGGGCCCTTCACGCCTGGGGCGCAGTACACCCTGCTACAATCTGGAAGCGGCCTAAACGGCACGACGTTCTCCAGCATCAACATCGATTATCCCCAGGGCCAGGGCTTCATACCACAAGTCATGTATGATGCGAACCACGTCTATCTCTACCTAGAGCCAACAGGTACTCCAACGCCTTCTCCGACGCCAACAGCGACACCTACACCTGTGTCGACGCCGTGCGCAGTCCTCGCTTACATTTCGAATGCTGACAGCAACAGCGTCTCGGTCATTGACACCTCTACAGATACCGTTGTGGCCACGGTCGCGGTGGGGAACAGTCCCTTTGGCGTTGCCGTAAAACCGGATGGTACCCGTGCCTATGTCGCCAACGCTTTCAGCAGCGACATCTCGGTCATCGATACTTTAAGTAACACAGTCATTGCCACCATCGCGCTGGACAATACGCCTTACGGCATGGCGATCACGCCGGATGGCACCCGCGCCTATGTCACCAACCCTGTCGCCAACGGCGTTTCAGTCATCGACACCTCTACTAACACGGTCGTCGCCACCGTCGCGGTCGGAAACATACCTTACGGTGTGGCGATAACCCCGGACGGAAGCCGCGTCTATATCACTAACGATCAAGCCGACAGCGTCTCGGTCATCGACACCTCCATCAATACCGTGGTGGCCACGGTCGCAGTTGGGACCTTCCCTTACGGCGTAGCGGTAACTCCGGATGGAAGCCGCGCCTATGTCGTTAACGAATTCAGCAGCGACGTCTCGGTCATCGACACCTCCACTAATACGGTCGTGGCGACCGTCGCAGTGGGGAACGCCCCTTACGGCGTAGCGATAACTTCGGATGGCACTCGCGCCTATGTCGCCAACTTTTTCGACAACACCATCTCAGTGATCGACACCTCCACTAATACCGTGGTGGCCACCGTCGCAGTAGGGAGCGCTCCTTACGGTGTAGCGATAACCCCGGACCGTACTCGCGCCTATGTCGCCAACTCCGTCAGCAACGACGTCTCGGTCATTGACACTTCCACCAATACGGTGGTGGCCACGGTCGCGGTAGGAAATGATCCCAGGCCATTGGGTATTTTCATCGGCGCTCTGCAACAGTGCTCGACGCCAACGCCAACATCGACGCCGACCCAGAGTCCAACGCCTACTTCAAGTCCGTCGCCTACCGCGACAGTTACGCCAACTCCAACAGCTACGCCGACGGTCACACCAACACCGTCGGCGACGGCTACACCTATCACAACTCCAACCCCGACTGCTTCTCCAAGACCCACTCCGACTCCGAGACCGCGCCCGACTCCGCCACCACGTCCAACACCGCGACGGTCATAATGAAAAAGTCATGAGCCAGCGGAGCGACCTTCAGTATCTCTCAGAGCGCCCCTGTAAATGATGCGCATGGCGCCATGTACACATCCACGTAATGCGTACTGAAATTAGAAAATTTGATTTGCTCAACGTTGTCGTTACCAATATGGGACACCGCGGGCGTTTACGCGGGTCTGGGAAATTAATCGGAGGTCACTTATGTCTGGAATCAGGGTAATTCATGTCGCAGTCATCTTTCTCTTCTTTTCAGCTTTAAGAATTTTTGGGCAGTGGTCTCCGGTTGCTTCGGGGACGACTAGCACCCTCAACGGCGCAGTTCTCCTTGATTCTGGAACAGGGTTTGTCGTGGGAGGTACGGGCGCGATTCTGAAGAGCACCGACGCCGGAGCAGCCTGGGCGCCGCTTACATCCGGAACAAGCATGACGCTGCACGGGGTTTATTTTCTTGATCCAAATCAGGGAGTCGCTGTCGGCGACAGCGGCACGATTCTTCGCACAACCGATGGAGGGACTTCCTGGCAAAGCGTTGCCAGTGGCGTGGTGGACACTCTTAGATCAGTTTCGTTTAGCGGGACAAACGGGATCTGCGGAGGAGACTCTCAAGATATTCTTTACTCAACTGACTCAGGAGCGTCATGGCAGATCAGTCAGAGTGGATTCTTCGGCGGTGGATTCCTGGGCGCTCAAATGCTTAGCGCGACTAACGGGTTTGTCGCGGGACAGAATTCAATTTTTCAAGCGCTGGTTGGCACTACGACGGATGGCGGCGCCAGTTGGGCTTTTCAGCCGTTTTACTTCGACGGCAACGAGGGCGGCGCTAATGATGTGTTTTTCTTAGACCAAAACGCCGGTCTCGTCTCAGGGAGTGTTTTCGATGGGAGAGGCGCGATTGCGAGGACGACCGACGCAGGGACGAATTGGTCGACGCTATTCTTTGATCAGGCGATAGAAGGCCTGGCTTTCCCAACAACGGCCAGCGGGTTTGCCGTTGGCGCAGTCGGCCGAATCCTGCACAGCACCGATACCGGAACTACGTGGACTGATCAAACAAGCGGAAGCACTGCAAACCTCCATGATGTTTCATTCGCCAGCGACGCATTAACGGGCATCGCAGTCGGCGATGGCGGTGTCATTCTTCGGACGACAAGTGGCGGTGAGCCATCGCCAACTCCAAGTCCGACACCGACTCCAACGATTACACCGACGCCGAGTGTGACTCCATCCACAACTCCGTCCCCCACAAATACGCCTACGCCAAGCGTAACGCCAACTCCAAGACCTACGCCGACACCACGAACTCGCCCAACAGCGAGACCTCGGCCGACTCCTCCACGCTAGTAGTTTATGATGACAGGTTAGTAGAAAACTAAGGATAGTTTTAACACGTCTCAAGAGTACCAATTAGCATCAGTGCTCCACGACGCGTGGAAACTTGATTTATGAAAAGGAAATCTGCTTCTCTTTCAGCATTCTTTAATCCGCGCGTCGTAGTTCCCGTTGTTCTACTCTTTGGTGGCGCCGTGCTTAGCATGTTCACCATTTCTGCCCAGTCAAGACGAGGTCCAGGTCTTAGCCAGTTGAAGAGCCGCCATGTCGGCAATGGCTCGTTGACGGCGCAGGCGGAAGCGCCCCGGACGCCATGCGGAGTTCTTGCTTACATCGCAACCAACATCAGCAACGATCTCTCAGTCATTGACACTTCTAATAATACGGTGGTGGCTACGGTACCACTTCCAGGGAGCCGGCACGATGGTGTGGCAATCAAGCCGGACGGCACTCGCGCCTACGTGACCATTAGTGGCGACACCAGTGTCGTGGTGATCGATACGTTGAATAACACAGTATTGGCCAACGTGGATCTCCCGGCTCCCGCTCAACCCGAGGGCATGGCGGTGACCCCCGACGGCGCCCGTGCCTATGTGGCAAACCTCGGCACGAACACCGTCTCCGTCATCGACACCTCTAGTAACACGGTGGTAGCTACGATAGGAGTGGGGTTCCCCAGGGGTGTGGCGATCAAGCCGGACGGCACCCGTGCCTACGTGACTCGCGGCTCCTTTGTCGGGGTCATCGACACCTCTACTAACACAGTGGTACACACAGTTACAGTTGGGACTGGGTCCTGGGGTTTGACGGTCAATCCGGCGGGCACCCGTGTGTATGTAGCGAACGAGGATAGCAACAACGTCTCGGTGATCGACACCTCTAATAACATGGTCGTGGCTACAGTACCGGTGGGTTCGGTACCCTATACTGTAGCCGTCACTCCGGATGGTACTCATGCCTATGTGAGCAATGGTCTCAGTGACAACGTCTCGGTTATTGACACGTCCAATAATACAGTGGTCGCTACGGTGGAGGTAGGCCTCGCGCCGTACGGCGTGGCCGTAACACCCGACGGCATGCACGCCTATGTGGCGAACGCCGGCGACGGCACTGTCTCGGTCATCGACACGTCGAACAATACAGTAGTCGCCACGGTAGAGGTAGGGACTGGGCCCATCGCGCTGGGCAACTTCATCGCCGAAGTGCCCTGTGCGTCGCCAACACCGACTCCCACGACGACGCCAACGCCGTCCCCGAAGCCATGCCAGTCGTTTCGGGTGCTCATCGCATATGCCGATGATTCGACGCCTGCTCAGCTTCAATACGAGATCCAAACCCAACCCAACGTGGCGGTCGCTGACCTGTTTGATGCGCGAACCGGCACTCCAACTTTGGCCCAGCTTCAGGGATACGACATAGTTGTGCCGTTTAGCGCCTTCGGGATAGATTTCCAAGATCCGGATACGCTGGGTAACAATCTTGCAGACTACGCGGATGGCGGAGGGATAGTTGTACAGCATGGCTTAAGCTTTCACGGACCAGACGGGCCAAATGGAGTCAACGGCCGCTGGGCGGCCGGAGGTTATAGCGCGTATGACTACGCGATTTGGTATCTTTTCAATACGCCATTCACGCTGGGCACGTTTAACGCGGCGCATCCGCTGATGGCTGGTGTTACCGCGCTTAACAGCAACTTCGCGAACATTGTGGCACCAGCGGTACCAGCGACCCCTGTGGCGTGGATGGACAACGGCAGCTCATTGGTGGCATCCCGTCAGGTGAGCGGCGGGCACACCACGGTAGGCGTGACCGCCTATGTCGGAGACAGCGCCGTTCAGAGCGGAGATTGGGGGAAGGTGATAGTCAATGCAGCCAATTGGCTACTTAACTGCCAGGCAGGCACCCCAACGCCAACACCCATTCCTTCGCCAACGTGCACGCCAAGGCCGTGGCAGTTCGTGGCTAACATGCCGGCGGACGTGTTTGGCGCGTCAGGAGCCTCTGACGGCACGTACTTTTATGCTGCTGGCGGGTCTTCATTCACCCAGGGAGGAACCCTCGCCATCGTAAATCGGTACGATCCGGTGGCCGATACTTGGACACCAATGGCGCCCATGCCACAGACAGAGGCCGTGGCTACTGCTGTTTACTACCCGCCGACGAACAAAATTTATGTCTTTGGCGGCACAGATGCCAATACCGGTGTCGTTTATAACATCAATCAGATTTACGATATCGCTTCCAATACATGGAGCGTCGGCGCGCCCATGCCAGATGTGCGTTTCCTCGCAGCCGGCGGCTACATCTCTGCTACAGGCAAGATCTATGTTATCAGCGGTTATAACACCGGCCTCGTCCAGAGCGCCCAGGCAAACACATGGGAATACGATCCTGTGACAGATAGTTGGGCCGATCTCACCGACAGCGCACCATTTCCACATCCAGCCGGCGGCTTTGCCTATGGGGTTATCAACGACAAACTGTACGTAGCTGGCGGGCGCGATGCTAATCTCGAGGTCATCAATCTGACTTGGGAATACGATCCGGTGGCTAACACCTATACACGAAGGGCCGACGAACCCGGCTCATTCCAGAACAATGCTCCTGGCAGCGCTGTTGCTAATGGCGTGCTTTGGGTCTTCGGAGGAGGGAATCCTTTCACAGGAGTTGGCGGGAGCGACTTTGCGCGTCCGTCAACCTGGGTTTCGTCTGATGGAAACAAAGCCGTGCTTCCTGCAGGCGTTCTTAATGGTGTTAGAGGCCAAGCGGTTCCGACTATCGCCAACAATGGGCGGTATTACGATCCCGCCAGCGATACTTGGACCGCCTCACCCAACATGCTCGCTGCGCGCTTGTTCCCCTCGGGGGGTGCAATCGGCCACAGGTTGCTCATCGCCGCCGGTGGATCTAACGGCGGCGGCATCAGTGTTGCCACCGTACAAAAGGAGACGATCTGTACCGAAGCGCCTTCGCCAACACCCACACCAACACCAACTGTAACACCAAGACCCACTCCGACACCAAGGCCGCGTCCCACACCGCCGCCTCGCCGGACTCCCGTTCCTCGGGCAATCCGGTAAGACTTCACCACCGACAATCTAACCTATGAAATTCAAATCCAGTTCTCAACGTTTGTTTTCTAGCTCCCGTCTCTTAATTGGCCTGCTCGTCATGTTACCCGGCGTCTTTCTTGCGCTGGCTGGTTCAGGTACGTTCTCGAAACGGCCTGGCGATGCCAAGGGATCAACGGCGTCATTGCAGGCAACAGCGGCCGCCGCCAATGCGCAGGCATCGTCAAACGATGTAGTGGACAATCCCAGGCGTTACGTGGATGAAAAGGGAAATCGGGCTAGCGGCATCAAACTCGAAGCTAGGCCCACCGCAAAACATCGCGGCGAAAGGCCCGTCGGAACAAGTGCTTGGACCTCACTTGGGCCGCCAGGTGGCGATGTGTTCGATGCTGCTGTTTCCACTGTGGACTCCAACATCGCGCTCGCTGGTCTGGCGCCAGGGGGCAGCTTCGGCGGTACGCTTTACCGTTCCAGCGACGGAGGTAACAACTGGTCGGACGTCCCAGCTCTGGACGGCACGAGTGTTTTCGATATCGAGTTCGCTCCAGACGGCACCAGCTACCTCGCCACTCAGGATAGTGTCCGGAAGAGCACAGACGGCGGGCTTACATGGGTAACGCTGAACCTTGGAATCGGCGCTAACGACCAGGTGTTCGATGTGACGATCGACCCTTCCGATCCTTCAATCCTCTGGGTAGGTGTCGCGGACGCATCCGGCGCTCAACCGGTCAACGTTATGCGTTCGACAGACGGCGGGGCTACCTGGAACGACAGGACACCGCCGCATGCAACACCGATGTCTGGCAGAGCTATCGCGGTTGATCCCAACGACTCAAACACGGTGATCGCCGTTTTTGGTGGCGACTTCGGAGGCGGCGAGGCATGGGTCACCACTGACGGCGGAGACTCGTGGATGGATCGGTCAGCAGGGCTTCCTGGCAATCCTTTGAACGCGGCAGTTTATGATGGAACACGTTTACTCGTTGGCGGCGGGTTGCTATTCGGCTCGCAGTTTGTAGGCCTATATGAATCGCCTGACTTGGGTGTTACGTGGACTCCACTGCATGATGGAACCTGGCCGGTTCTGGTAGTCGAAGACATCGCTGTCGACCCTAATGACACCACGACAATTTTTGCAGCTATAGATGGCGGCGGGGTTAACCGAACCACGGACGGCGGCGCTACATGGCAGATCGGTGTTGGCGGGACCGGGGCATTGGCCGGACGCTCGATTCGGTTTCGGCCCGGCGACTCACAAGAATTGTTCCTTGGCACCAGTTCGCTCGCCGTGTTTCGTTCTACAGACGGTGGCGATGCCTTTGTCCAGTCCTCGCAAGGAATTTCCCAACTCGATCTCTTTTCGATTGACGCCAATTCGCTCGCGCCGAGCGACGTCGCCGTTGCATTTCAAGGTGCCAACAACGGTGGCGTGTTTTCTTCTACCGATGCTGGCGTCACCTGGCTACTGGAATCTGCGCCGCCAACGCGATACAGCGCAGTGCGCTTTGCTCCTGACGGCACCCTTTATGCAATTTCCAGCGGGCCTTCGACTGTAGCTCAGGAAGGATTATACCGGCGTGAGATTAACGGGAGTTGGACTCCACTAGGTCCGGACCAGGGTCCTTTATTTGAATCGGATCTTGATACGATGCGCTTCAGCGTCAACAATCCTAATCTCATTCTGCTCGGCGGCGCCGACTTCGGAGTTGCAGGTTTCGAGGGTACCATCTGGCGCAGCACTGACGCCGGGGAAAGCTGGACGAAGGTGTATGAGTTCGGCGATTTCCATAGGATTACTGACATTGAAATTATCGAGGACGGCACAGATCAGAACATGGTTGCGGCCTGGAACAGCGAGTCGGGGGATAACATAGGCGGTGCGCTGCGGTCGACTGATGGTGGTGCATCCTGGTTTGACTCGTCTAGTGGCTTGCCTGCCTTCTTCCGAGGTCCGAGATTGTGCGCCTCGCCCAGTAATCCGCAGACTCTTCTCATATCAGGGTGGCTTAGCTTCCAGTCCGCTGGTCTCTTCCGTACGACTGACAGTGGTGCGACCTGGACTTCCACGGGCTTCACAGGAAACCAAACCGTCGGTGACGTTGCCTGTCATCCGAGCGATGATCAGACGCTCTTTGTCACGCAGTTAAGCGGCGGAGATGCTGTTCTCCGTTCACAGGACGGAGGCGTCACATTCTTGCCTTTCGCAAACGGCCTCGAGAATGTTGTCGCTCCGAGGGAACTTGCGTTTGCCGGCGATTCCCGATTGCTGCTGGCTAGCGCCAAAGGGAGCTATGCGACGGATCTCACGGCAGCGACACCAACTCCTTCGCCTACCGTAACGCCAAGTGCCACTCCTACACCAACGGTGACGCCACCGCCGCCTACACCAACGGCGACGCCGACACCTACGTCGACACCGACTGCTACGCCAAGAGTTACTCCAAGGCCTCGTCCGACACCACACCCACGCCCTACACCGCCGGGCTAAGGCTTGGCGCGGTAAATGTCAAAGCTCTGAAAATCGCTGAAACGAATACCAAGGTAACCAACTATGAATAAACGTCCGTTTACTGCTATCGTGGCGCGCTTCCTTCGAGTCGTGTCTTTCGTCGTTCTCGTGTTTATCGCCATCAGCATGATATGGCTGGTGCAAGGACAGCCACAAAGGAGCATTAGCTCCCAGGCATCGCGCAACGGCCTTCCCAACACCACCGGCACAAAAACTGTCGTAAGAGTCCACGATACCACTGAACGTACGCAGGTTGCGTCGCCGCAAAAAAATTACAGCGTCACCAGTACTGGCGCCCCTTCCGGTGTTATTTGTGGCGTCGAGTCACGTGCCGCACACGGCCAGGTCGCGCCTGACACTAACGGCGGAACGTTAAATCCCGTGGCGTTCATCAATCCTACGACAGTCAATGCGTCCGGCAGTGTCGCATTTAACTCGCAAGTTGATGGCTCAGATCGCAATCAAGGTGTATTCGTTGCCGACTCTGACGGCACAATCAGGGCAATCGCGATCGGCTGCGGCGGTCTGGGTGGTGGTGGAGATACAACTTCGATGTGCGGCGATGTTTCACCCATAGGCGGACATTTCGGCGGTTTCTTTATCGGCACGATTTTCACACCCGATATGAATGACGCTGGCGACGTGCTTTTCTTTTGCGATGTCAACGGCGGCGATTCGCGACGCGCATTGTTTCTTTACCAGGCTGCTTCGGGGCAAATTATCAAAGTAGCCGCAGTTGGTGATCCTTCACCGATCGGAGGCACGTTCGGAGCAGTCGGTCCGGGCTCCATGAACAATAATGGAAAAATCGTGTTTCTCGCGTCGCAAGTCGGTGAAACCATCAACAGCAATCTGTTCATGTGGGACAATGGCGTGGTCACAAAGGTGGCTGCTCTAGGTGATCCCGCGCCGGAGGGCGGAACGTTTTCAGGCCTCGGCACTGAGAGCTTCGGCTTCCAGGACGGAACTTCCATTCCTACTGGCCCCGTCCCCGATATCAATGATTCCGATCAGATTGCCTTCCGCGCCATCGTTAGCGGAGGCATCACCAGCCGCGGTATTGTCGTTCGCACCAACCAGACCGATGAGTGGTACGTTAAGGTCCCTGACCCAACACCTATCGGCGGGACTTACTTTGATATGCAAGCCCCTTCAATTAACAATGCCGGACAAATTGCCTTCTTTTCCGATTACCGTCCCACTCCCGACACCTTTAACTCTGGTTGGTTCGCAGGAGCTCCCGGAAACTGGCGAAAAGTCGTCGTGTTCTTCGATCCTATCGACGGCGGCCAATGTCTGGGCCTGGCATTCTCCCGTAATCCAATGCAAACGATCGATGCGGCAGGGAACGTTGTGTTCTGGGCTAATCTTGATAGCAACGGTAACGCCGACCGCCTTGTGCTAGGGTTGGCTGACGGCAACCTGCTGATCGCTGCGCGTCGCGGTGATCCAACTCCTATCGGTGGCACCTTTGGGTCAATGGATGCCTGGCCTGCGATAAACGGCAACATCGGCACGGTCAACCCAGCAACGCCAGGCGCCCAAAATGGTGCGCTCAGCGCCCACATGGTTTTCAATCATTGCCCAAGCGGGACACCTACCCCGAGCCCCACAGCTACACCTTCGGCTTCAGCTACACCTACTACGACGCCGACACCACCACCACCGAGCGCCACGCCAACTGCCAGCGCGACCGCTACGCCTAGCATCACACCAAGGCCGACTCCAACGCCCAGGATTCGCCCGACACCAAGGCCGCGTCCAACGCCGCCGGGTTAATGCACGCCCATCGACATTCTTAAATAGCCATGAAAATTGTGCGCCTGAAACTGCCTTTGTTTATTTGGAGTCTTAGCGGGATCTGCGGGCTGACAACCGCCATCTACGCAGGACAGGCTGGA
>Ga0081455_10002619_pt1 | contig 21327 bp, 23 predicted proteins | sample TabmetS3T2R1_FD_70207 | JGI IMG/M metagenome (GOLD analysis project Ga0081455, IMG submission 70207) | Tabebuia heterophylla rhizosphere microbial communities from the University of Puerto Rico - S3T2R1 | ecosystem: Host-associated > Plants > Roots > Rhizosphere ...
TTTAGAAAACGAATTGAACCCATGTATACTCAACTATCAACAATTTGTTTGGTAATAAATATCACTAATAGTAATTTTAGTATTACTTAATTTTTTTACTCTAAAATTTTATAATTAATAAATATCAATTACATCAAATAAAGCACATACTCAGAATTCAATATAATTATTGCATAATTAAGGAATAAATTGTCAATTTTATTGAAGATATAGCCTATTATGGAAACATGACCTATTTCCTGTATGACATGCAGGATTTTTTGAATCTACCAGGTAAATTACTGAATCGTGATCACAATCAACTAGGATATCCTTCACTTCTTGAATATTTCCAGATTCTTCTCCTTTCATCCAGAGTTTTTTACGAGAAACACTCCAAAACCAGGCATTTCCAGTCTTGACTGTATTTTCGATTGCAATTCTATTTGCATAGGCAAGCATCAAAATATCTTTAGATTTAATATCTTGGACTACTACCGGGATAAGCCCATTTCTCTTAACAAAATCTAGCTTATCTATGAATTTATCATTAATGTTCATCAGCATTCGTTCTTAGCCTACGAGATAAGTCTTGTTATGCATTGAATATAAGTCTAGCACCATATAACGTTCAAGTATTTCTCCTGTATGACGACAGCGGTTACAATCTGACATTGTCGTTGAACAAAGCTTAAAATCACTTAAGCTCGATAAATTCTGAGTATTGAATATTCGATAGCAAAATTGGTAAAGAAATATTCACTGAATTATACCTGAATACTAGATTTTCAGAATTACCAGACTATCTTACTCGTGCGATCATTATGGGCTAATAATAAAGGCGTGAATTTTCCACGTAATTACTTTTATCTTCTGAAATAATTAAATCCTTGTGACATTTATCGCACAAAAAGTATTCGTTACTAGCAGGTAATTCTTTTCCACATACACTGCAAAACTTTTTCAATAGTCTCACATCTGAAATACTAATCTATAAAGTTAACTCTGTATATCAATATAAAATAGGAGTATTAGTGCTTCTTCTTTTAATATTTTAATTGAAATGTATGTTATTTAAGAATCTGAAATTACCGTCTTTTCAAATTTCATCTTTTAATTTATTGATTTTCATTTTTATAAGATCAAAACCTTGTTGCCAAAAAGAGGAATCAGTGATATTAAATCCAGAGTCTCTAAGCAATGTTTCTGGTTTTTCCGATCCTCCTGCAGATAATATCTTGAGATATTTTGAAATAAAGGATTTTCCTTCTTCTAGATATTGTTGATAAAGTGATAGCACAAGTAAATTTCCAAAGGAATAAGCATAGCAGTAGAAAGGACTATGGAAAAAATGTGGAATATAAAGCCATTCCCATTTAAAATCGTCTGAAATACGTATTGAATCTCCAAATTGGTTTTTTAAATTATCCATATACAATTCAGATATATTGTCGATGGTAACACTCTGTTTTACAATATGCTTATGAGCTTCTATTTCAAAAATTGTAAAAAATGCCTGTCGCATAATAGTTGCATACATATCATCAATTTGTTCTGCCAAGAAAATCTTTTTCTTTTCTCTATTTAGTTTCTTGTATATTTCTTCATTGAGAAGCATCTCTCCAAAAACAGATGCAGTTTCAGCTAATGGGAGCGGGGCATGTGATACTAAAATTGGTTTATTGGATGCGAACATGCTATGTATTGCATGCCCAAATTCATGAGCCATTGTAGAAACATCTCTCATCAATCCGTCATAATTTATTAGTACATAAGGAGTTCTATGTGGAGAAACACTATAACAAAATGCTCCCCCCGTTTTTCCATTCCTAATTTCAGAATCAATATGATTTTCTTTGAATAAGTGCTCAGTGTAGGTGCCAAATCTTGGATGAAATCTATGAAAAGTATCCAGAACTAATTTTGCAGCATTCTTAAAAGTAATTTTAGGAGCATTTTTACCTGAAATTGGTGCATAAAGATCATATCGTCTCAGTTTTTTGACACCAATCAATTTTGCTTTTTCCATAAAATAATCGTGAAACAAATGTGCATTTTCTTTACAAACTGATAACAGTGTCTCAACGGTAGTATCATCAATGTTATTATAAATATTCCTGACTGAAATCGGAGAATTGAATCCTCTAATAGAAATATTTTCATCCTTCCACTGAGTTACTAAATTTTGGTAAATATCTCCTAGTACGCCACTATTTTTCTCATACGTCTTAAATAATGCCTTATAAGCACATTCCCTGTCCTTTGCTTTTGAGCTCCTTATTAACGAAAGAAGTTTTTCCTTATTTGTGAAAGTTTTAATTACCTTCTTATTTCCTCGTTTCTTAGCTAGAATAAATTCAAAATTATTAGTCATTCTATCATAAATTTTCACGAGAGCACTTGGGCCTGTTACCTCTAGGGTGTTGATAATTTTCTCTTCCGACTCATTCAGTGTATATTGTGCAACTAGTCTTTTATGTCTTAAATATTCCCTATAAACAGTGGAGATGCCGTCGATTAATCTTTGGGAATTATTCTTGTCAAGCTCTTTCTTGAACCATAAATCAAAAAATAAAATCTGGTTACTAATTTGTGAACTTAATTTTTCCGTTTGAAGTACAAGAGCTGCAGCTTCGTTGGATGAAGTATCTGCGGCGTATTTAAGATGCGCAAAACTATTCACGGTACTCAGGTCTTCCAGAATATTCTCTGTCTTATGCACTAATCGTTCAAAAATCGAGATGTTCAAATCTGGTTTTAGGATTTGCCTATTGTGTTCAAATTTCTTAACATTTTTTTTAATACTAGCAACTAATTTTTCAAATTTCTTTGTTGAGCGCTCATCGACTAAATCAGTAAGATCCCATTTTCCTAATTTAACATTTGAGTAATTTAACATTACTACTTTTCATCTTTAAACTGTACTTAGTCTTTAATGTTTTTCTGATCGTTAAGATGTGCCAAAGTCATAACATACAGATTGAAACAAGTATATAATCATAATATAGCCAATATAGTTAATTTGGAATATAGTTATATATCTTAAATATGATAGATAAGATACCGTAATGGTTTTCAACATAGGCATAACGGTCAGGCTGACAATACTCAGTAATTGAGGTGTTATCTGAACACCTAAACTGATTAAAAATGCCATCCTTCTATGTTGAATATTTGGATTCCTTACATATTAAAAATTATTTATTTTTCAAGTACTCGTTTTTCATTTGCTCTACCCATCTATTTTTCTTTGAATACAGCCTTTTTATGGGTCGTTTTTTGCATTCCGATAAGACATAAGAGGATATAATTGGAAAACAAATTGAAGAATCTCCATAAACTATTACATTGTTTCTATGCGAGGTCTTTATTTTGCCCCAGCTTTTTCCTTCTTGTATGGTCGCCCCCGATAAACCTCCTGTATCAGGTCGTGCGTCGGTTATTTGTATTGCATAATCGTGCCCACCCTCTTTTAATTTTAATATTTGATATAATGCTGGCCCCGTCTGTTGGAAAAAATTTTTAGGAACTCCACCCCCTAATTCAATACCACCGGATACTTTACTCTTCCAAAGTATCGCTGTTGATTCAGCTATATCCAACATTACGTTTGGAAATCTTGTGACATCTTCAAATAATAAGGGCAACATATTGAGTCCTATAGAAGAATCACTTATTGCAGGAATAAAGACTGGCACATCATTTTCATATGCCGAAACAAGAAATGATTTTTCTGGATTTATTGAATTTTCATAAGCTGCTTTGCCAAGTTTATGAGACATATCGGCCGTCGAGTAAGGTTCAGAATGGCTGTTTTCAATTTTTTTTATTTCTCTTTGTACAATAATGTCCTGGGCCTGTAATGTCCCTACTTCCTTTATATATACATCATAAATACGTACTATCTGCTTAGAATATAGGACATCATCGTCAACCTGAAAATGACCTTGCCTTACGGGCAAGTCGTAGGCAAAGTGGAGATCATGGTAAACATTTGCCCCAGTTGTTACTATCCAATCTACAAAACCATTTTTGATAAGAGTCCTGATTGTGTTCCCCATTCCAATCGGTGTTAATGCCCCCGCCAGGGTCAAGCAGATAGTGCATCCACTATCAATCATTTTTTTCATGATATTTGCAGCTTCAAAAAGTCGTCTTGCATTGTATCCTGTTGATCCGAAAAAATGAACCAATTGTGATATAGTCATATTTTTCGAAATAAGTGGAGGATCAATTTTTTTGCCTGTGAAAGAATGTGCACCGTTCACCTGTAATGATGTAGAAGAGGTATTAAAAATTTTATCTAAATTGATGTTTTTTATGTTATGAAAACTAATTTTCCTTACATTTATCTTATGATTAACGTAAGGATTTTAGGGGACTGGTTCCATAATCATTTGCTACCCGCTTCTCTTCATAGTTACTGCACTCTATACATTTTACCCCATTGTTTATTTTAACCGTATCTCCGCCACAATTTAGACACAATGAATACAACAGACCAAAATTCGTTCCATCTACAGCGATATGAATTGAAGAATTCATTAAACTGGTAATTTGACCTCGGACAATGTCGCCAATACGATAAATCGATTTTGCTTTCCTATTATATCGATCTCGATTCCATCCTTTACTATTTCCCATTCTCACTGAAGCGATGGCAGATAGACCTGCAGTATACATTTTGTTATTAACGGAAAATAGCTTGACTGATATCATTGATCCAAATAACATCTCCACAAAACCCATAACAACATCTCCAATTTTGGGGAATTCTTGCGAATTTATTGGATCAATTTTAATCGCCCTTCTCTTAAAATCATATTCCTTTTTACCCAAAACACTTGATCTAATAGTCCCATCAAGGATGAAAGTATTATTCCCAGCTTGGAATTCTTCAATTTCTGCTATATATTCACCAGGAAAGATCATCCCAGATGTCTTTTTCTTCATATAAAAGTAGTTGGCACTAGATGTAGTTATAATTGTTACAGGTCGATGAAGAGCCATATGAATAACATTTGAACATTATCTTCTAGCCTTTGCTAAGACCGAATGCAAATCCCGCTGCGAAACCTCCAGTTAGTGGAATACCAGAATTTGAGACAGCATTTAAAATTTGGTCGCTTATTCCAGGAAAGAATGGGGTATTCAAATTAAAACCATTAAAATTAGTCATTAAATTCCCTATAGTTTCTTCCACCTTTGCCCAATTTAATGCAAGTAGTCCATTGTACTGCAAATAGTAAAAGATACCAACTAATAATCCAGCAGCTATGATTATTATTTTTAGTATTTTCTTCATAGCGTATCCCATCAAGAAACCCAAGAATCCTCCTATTCCTATAGAGGTCGCTAGTCCTCCTATTCCTATAGAGGTCGCTAGTCCTCCTATTCCTATAGAGGTGGCTAGTGAGCTAAAATCAATAAACATCCTAATGAATTATCTCAGAACCATAAATATATGCAATATAGACATTTTTATTGAGATCTTTTAACGGCATAAAGTTATAGTTTTTTTTGAGCAAGCTTAATTGCAAGGATATCTTAGATTACAATAAATTAGTAGTCAGTTATGAAAAAAATTTCCTATACAATCGATTTTCTAGAATCACTTATTTCCCCAAATCAAACAATCTATTAATAACCTTCTTTTATTTTTAGATGTGAAATTCATAGAATGGTTCCCTTTTTATCAGCAGATTAGAATGGAATATGGATACAGTACCGAAAAAGATCAGAAGGCTGCCGAAATGCTCAGTAATATGATAAAGAGGAAAGCATTACGAGTGTCTCAAATACAAAAGAAGATAGAAGGAAAGGAAATACTTGTAATTGGAGCAGGTCCAAGTCTGGAAAAAAATATTGAGTTTATTAAGAAGAATAAAAAATACGTAAGGATAGCTGCCGATGGTGTAGTTGAGATTTTATTGAATAAGAAGATTAGACCAGACTTAGTCGTCTCGGATCTTGATGGAAATCCAAAATATCTAAGGATGGCTGAAAAATTGGGAGCAATAATGGTTATCCATGCTCATGGTGATAATGTCGAGAATTTGGAAAAAAATGTTCCTAAATTTAGAAAAATAATAGGTACGACTCAGGTAATGCCAACTGATAACGTATATAATTTTGGAGGATTTACTGACGGGGATAGAAGTGTCTTTTTGGCTGAAGAAATGAGGGCAAAGAGTATTACTTTAATAGGTATGGATTTTAATAGCAATCCAAGAAAATTCTCAAATGATCATGATATTGATTTTGAATTAAAGCGAAAGAAGTTAAAGACTGCAAAAAGATTGCTTGAAATGTTAGGAAAGCAATCTAAATCTAAATTGATTAATAAATCAGCTACAAAAATAAGGGGTATAAAGTCCCAATAATGAAATACTCTTTTATAGTCTACCATAAAATTAGATAAATGAAAGCAAATGAAAGCAATATTTCATTATTAATTGATGTGAAAAACTATTATATGTTTTTGATATATTGAATCCTGTCATGTCAAGCTTTTCAGAAGATGATATTCGACGTGCAGCAGAAGTGCGTGAGTGGTTGATTAGAGAGGTTACCAGTAAAAAAGAGGAACTCGATAAACTTCGTAACACACTTCTAATCGTTGATTCATTGCTAAAAAAAACAAGTTTCATAACCGCATCAAATCTAGAATCTTCTGCTACTAGTTTAAAGGATAAAATTGTTCCAGAATTCCAATCGATTCATGAAAAAGAAATTACTGAAACCAAACCCGGTTCCGATTCAACTGCAAAGTTAACTAGTATGGATAACACTCATGATGATAATCAGGGTGTAGAGATTAGATCCTTAAAGCGCGCAAATGATAATTTTGTGATATCGGATGCAGAATATACTTCACTATACGTAAAGATACCTTTGGTAAATATCAATTTAAATATTAATACTCCTCCGTTTAAGTCTTTTTTCATAAATCGGATATTAGAAGGAATGAAGACAAAAGATTCAGAAAAGATTCAAAAAGGTGAAATTAATGCATCTGAAATCATAGACTATAAAGTAGACAGTGATCAAAATGGAAACTTAAAGAGTATCACAGTTTCAAATTATCGAGAAAAAGAACGCCTTAATGAAATTTTTAATACAGCAACATGGGTTTTTACAAGAATGTTAGAAAAAGGAAATTAACGTAGTTATGGATAAAATTGTAGTACTAGACTTTGGATCGCAGTACAGCCACCTTATATGTAGACGAATTCGTGAATCCAATGTATATTGTGAACTTTTACCATATGACTCTCCTATAAGCTTGGTAAAAAAGTTAGAACCAAAGGGAATAGTGTTATCTGGTGGTCCTTCAAGTGTATATCTAAAAGGTTCTCCAAAACCAGATAAGAAAATTTTTGAAATGGGAATTCCTGTCCTCGGAATTTGTTATGGTCACCAACTTATTGTTAATGAATTTAATGGAAAAATAAAACGTTTCGATAATAGGGAATACGGTTATGCCGATTTGGTAATTGATGATAGTTCAGACTTATTTAAAGGGATTAATAAGAAAATAAAATGTTGGATGAGTCATGCTGATGCAGCTGAAAAAATTCCCAATAATTTTGAAATATTAGCCCATACAGAAAATTCCCAATCTGCTGCAATAGCAAATCGAGATAGAAAATTTTATGGAATCCAGTTTCATCCAGAAGTATCACATACTGAAGAAGGAAATAGTATTCTAAGAAATTTCTCCCATTCAATAAGTAACGCAAAACCAGATTGGACAATGCAAGGTTTTATTGACTTTTCTATCAAAAATATCAGAAGCAAAGTTCATGATGATAGAGTATTATGTGCAATTAGTGGTGGAATTGATTCAACAACTCTGGCTGTTTTACTAAATAAGGCAATAGGCAAAAATTTGACATGCGTCTTTGTCAATAATGGATTATTAAGATTAAATGAAGAAGCACTTGTTCCTGAACTATTAAACAAACACCTTGATATTAACACTGTTAGTATTAACGCAGAGGAACGTTTTTTGTTAAAGTTGAAAGGCATAAGTGATCCTGAACAGAAAAGAAAGATTATTGGAGAAGAATTCGCTCAAGTATTTTCCGATGTAACAAGAGGTTATGGTCCATTTCAATGGCTTGCCCAAGGCACTCTATATCCAGATGTAATCGAAAGTGGATTCTCTAAAGGTCCTGCTGCTGTCATTAAGACCCACCACAATGTTGGAGGTTTACCTGAATGGCTGAATTTGAAAGTGTTAGAACCTTTTAGGACTTTGTATAAAGATGAAGTAAGACAAATTGCGGTTCTATTAGAAATCCCAAATGAATTCATAAAAAGACATCCTTTCCCAGGTCCAGGACTAGCAGTTAGAATTATTGGTGAAGTCACTTATGAAAAAATTAGAATTGTCAGGCATGCTAGCAGTATTGTTGAAAATGAATTAATGAGATCAGGTTGGTATGATAAGGTGTGGCAAGCATATGCGGCAGTTGGTGATGACCTTGCTGTTGGTGTACTTGGTGATGAAAGAGTATATGGTCATATAGTAACAATAAGGATTGTGGAATCGTTAGATGCAATGACAGCTGACTGGTCAAGATTGCCCTACGATCTGATATCCAAAATTAGTAATAGAATAACAAATGAAGTTAATGGTGTAACTTGGGTTACTTATACCGTATCAAGCAAACCACCCGCTACTATAGAACCACAATAATTCATTGATAATGGGCTTGGATGAAATCCACTGCTTCAGCTATTGTAGGAGGTTCGAATTCTCTTCTTCCTATATATAATGAAGCATATGCATTTGAAAATAATAGCCTTTCAGTTGTATCAAGACCCACAAAATATGCTACAAGGTCTGCAGCGTCCCAACAATCCCCTGATCCTGTTAGTTTCTTAGGAACTGTATAAAAGGAATTAACAAATAGGACATCCTTCCCGTCAGACCATGCAGCACCGATCCTCGTATGAAGATCGATTTTGAGTCCAAATTCGGATGACAATGTTTTCACTGCTTTTTTTACATTTTCAATATCATTCAAGTCCAGAGATAATCGGGATTCAAGATTACATGCTTTTAAAAGAGAAGTACATTCATTCTCATTAATACTCAATACGTCTAATGAATGGCTTATTTTCTTCAAGGTGTCTCTAAATTCTTCCTTTCTCGTTTCTATATCAGCAGGATCTAAGAAATGAAAAGCTTTAGGGGAATTAGTAAATAGATGGTAAGCTAAATCGGTCCCTTTAAGATTGCTTCCCCAATTTGTCAGGACTACACCCTTTGCAGAATTTATTATATCTAGATCGCTTGGAAGATTAATCATTTCAGGACCAAAAGTCCTATTGTCACCTACATCACTTATCATTACATTTGCGTATGATTCTTCGTTCTCATGAAACTCAAATGATGTAGTGGATCCGTGTTTGCCATTCTTAATGAGCAGATTAACACTTGTTCCAAACTTTGAAAAGATCGTGTGAAGTATTGGTGTTCCAATTTTATCTGCAACAGTAAATAATGTCACGGATAATCCCATTTTAGCCAAACAGTAAGCAACATTAACTGCATTCCCACCCTTAATATCAAAAGTATTTGCTCCCCTTATACTTCCACCTCCAATTGTTGTCTTGCTGTTAATCAATCTAATGAGTTCATCTTTAGAATTTATTTTAATAATCCTGTCTAAAAAAAAATCAGGAAGTACAACTATTTTACCATCAAATTTAAGCTTCTTTAGTTTTTCGAACATTTGATAAAATGACTATATGTGTATATTTTTATTTAAAGCGTTTCAATACTCAAAAATGAAAAAGATATTTCTTAAACTATCAAGTAAAAATTTGATATTGAATAAAATAAATTTACTCCATATCCATTCCGCCCATTCCGCCCATTCCGCCCATTCCGCCCATTCCGCCCATTCCGCCCATTCCGCCCATTCCGCCAGGTGGACCAGCAGGCATCTTAGATTTACTAGAAGCTATAACATCATCTATTCTTAATAGCATATTAGCGGCTTCTGTAGCAGATTTTATGATTTGTTGTTTTACTACTAAAGGTTCTATCACATTCAGCTTGTACATATCAGTAACAACAGTATTAATAACATCTATTCCGGTCCATTTTGAACCCTTACTCTGTTTTGCTCTCAGTGTAGTCATGGTATCAATTGGATCCATACCTGCATTTACTGCCAATGATAGAGGAATTGTATCCAAGGCATCGGCAAACTTTTGAACAGCGAACTGCGCCCTGCCTTCCATATGACCAGACCACTGTCGCAATTCATTGGCCACGAAGGCCTCTGGTGCTCCCCCACCTGCAACTGCAACTGGATTTTCTAAAACGTCCTTTACTACCATTAATGCATCGTGAATTGATCTATCAGCTTCGTCGACAACTCTTTGAGATCCGCCTCTAACCAAAATTGATACAGCCTTCGGATTTTTGCATCCCTCAATGAAAACCCATTTATCCGTTTCAACTTTTCTCTCTTCTACTAGATCGGCTAAACCTAAATCTTTAGAAGTAAAATCGTCTAAATTATTAACAATTCTTGCATCAGTGGCTTTAGAGAGCTTTGTCATATCACTTTCCTTGACTCGTCTGACAGCAAGTATGTCCTCTTTTGCCAAATAATGTTGTGCCAGATCATCAATACCCTTTTGACATAATACAACGTTCGCACCAACTCCCTTAATCTTATCAACCATTGCTTTTAACATCCTATTTTCTTCTTCAAGGAACATTTGCATTTGTTGAGGATCATTAATTCTTATCTCAGCACTCATCTCAGTTTTCTCTATTTCTAGCGCAGAATTTATGAGAGCAATTTTTGCCTTTTCTATCTTCTTTGGCATACCTGCATGTACAACTTCCTTATCCAGAACTATTCCCTTGACTAGTTTACTATCTCTAATAGAAGTACCTGGTTTCTTTTCTACTTTTATATTGTCTAAATCTACTCTAAGATTCTTGCCATCATCGACACTTTCAGCAACCTGCTTTGCAGCATCAACTACCATTTTAGCTAATGTAGGACTATCATCAGAAACAAGTTTTGAATACATGCTTGTCCTTGCAATGTTCGTCAGGACAATTCTATCATTGACATCAATTTTTATGCCTATTTTTTCTAATAATTCAAGTGCTCGTTCCGCAGCTGCAGTATAGCCGTCTACTATAACAGATGGGTGTACGTCTTTATTTACTAACTCCTCTGCTTTCTCCAATAACGCCCCAGCAAAAACCACTGATGACGTAGTACCGTCTCCTACCTCGTTATCTACAGATTTGGCTACCTCGACCATCATCTTTGCTGCAGGATGTTGAACATCCATTTCTTTGAGAATAGTAGCACCATCATTTGTAATTGTGACATCTCCAAGTGTATCTACTAGCATTTTATCCATGCCTCTAGGACCAAGACATGTTTTTACCATTTCAGCAATAAGCTTCGCTGCGACAAAGTTATTTCGCTGTGCTTCTTTACCTTTACTTTCTTTGGTTCCTTCCTTTAAAATTAAAACTGGCATTCCACCAGCTGTTGCTTGAATTGATTCCAACTTACATATCACCTTAATAGAATACCATAGATTTTATCATGCCTCTTTTATAGTTTTAGAAAAAAAACGAATTTGGTTAGTCTATCAGGATTGGGTCGATGATAATTCAGGTTAGCACAGGATCCAGGTATCCTATTTGATATATTATTACATTTTATGAAATTTTCAATTACGCAGAATAACTACATGAGTATTTTTTATCGTACTCTATTCATATTTGTCAGCTTCTTACGAAATATCCAGATAATGCTTTAAATAATTGAGCATTCATATTGCCTCTAACCATAAATCTGTCGAGGTACAAATAATTGATTCCACAAGTAACTTACACAGATCGGCTTAAAAATTACTATGAACTGACTAAGCCAAAAATTTGGTATCTCTTGGTATTTACTGCTTTTGGGTCAGCGGTAACTGCATCCTATTTGACTGATACCTTTCTGTCGCCGCTCCAATGGATCTTTCTTCTTGTGGGTATAGTTACTGGGTCTGCAGCTGCGGACGCTTTAACAGGATATAATGATCGTGATATAGACGCCATTATGGATAGAACAAAAGCTCGCCCAATTCCTTCTGGAAGGATTTCTCCCAAGAATGCGCTTATTTTTGGTCTACTTTTAGCAGCTATATCCCTATTCTGTGCATGGTCGATTAACTACCTGACCTTGGGACTTATGGCATTCGGCCTTTTCGATAATATTATAGTATACAGCAAGTGGTTGAAAAGAAAGAGTCAAACCAATATTATACTTGGAGGCTTCTCAGGTGGTGTTCCAGCATTAATAGGATACGTAGCTGTCACAACACAGAATATAGAGATAGGCTTAGTGATGGCCGGGTTAGTTTTCTTATGGATCCCGACACATATTTGGAGTTTGGCATTGCATGTAAAAAAAGACTACACCAAAGCCGGTGTACCAATGCTCCCTGTTGTTGCTGGTGAAAAAAGATCAGTTCAAGTGATAGCCGGCACAACTCTTCTAATGGTCGTATTTAGCATTATACCTTTTTTCTTAAATCAATTCGGTTTGATCTACTTCGTAACTGCCATTTTGGGAGGAATTATTATGATAGTTACGTCATTATGGCTATTGTTTAGACCCAATGAGAAAGCTTCGTGGCTACTTTTCAAAATCTCTAGTCCCTATTTGACTGCATTGTTTGTTGCATTCATGGTAGATGCCATATTTCAATAGGTATAATTTTCACACTCATATAGAACTCTTGCGATAACCACATGGGATTCTAAACTATAGGGACTTATCGAATATACATTGCTACATGTTCGATTTACTGTTTCTGAAAAATGTCCTCGCTGGAAACCTCCGACCACAAAACAATAATTTTTGGAATTATCAATTCCGTTATTCTGCAGAATATCGCATATTTTACTTTTTGTTCCCTTTACAGAGAATCCAAGAACTAAATCTGGCTTAATTATTTTCTGTATCAAGTCATTAAATCCAATATTCTCTCTTAACTCTATCAAATCCGGTGATTTCTTATTTTTGTGTTTGTTAAAAATACTAATCAACAGTCTTTCAAATCTGAAATAACTTTTTGGTATTCTCAAATCTTGATTAATTATTATTAATTTATTATCAATTGTGGATACATAAACTTGCAATTTTTTCTGCTTAAATAATGGGGTTGAAAGTGCTTCAACCAGATCGAAATGCACTATATCTGGTCTACCACGTTTCCACCATTTCCGAAGATTTTGTTCAACCATTGCTTTATGATGATAACTAATGTCTAACAGAATGTCATTGGAATCTCTACCAATCCTTTTGCAGTGATTCTTTACAGAGGGATGATTTCTAAGGACTTGTGGTACCAATTCTATTGCTGCTTCAGCAATCACGAGTGAATACAATGAAATTTACACGATATTAATTTGAAATTATGACATTTATTTCATAGCATTTTAATATAGTAGGACATAACAACTAGATCGACAATAGCTCACGTGGGTATATTGATTTTCAATGAATAAGAAGAACATAAAAAGAATAGCAACTGAAAGAATAGAAATATTGATCGATAATGCATTGAGAGAAATAAATGATAATGAAGCATTATCGCAATCTTATGCAAAATTGGCTCTAAAAATAGCAATGCGTGTTAGAATAAGAATGCAATATTCGATACGTCAGCTATTTTGTAGAAAATGTAAGCAATTTATTGTTCCTGGAGTTAATTCCAGAGTAAGAATAGGAAGAACTAAGGTCAAATGTGTTAGAATTACTTGCATGAAATGCAATCATGTTTATCGGAAGCTAATTATAAATTAAAGAGATTTTATCAAGACCAGTTTAGTTGAAAGCAGCAATTCGTGGTATTACTTTGCTTCAATTTCTTTACTAGGTAAAAGAATGTCTTTGCATATTACAATCCTCGTGTTTCATTAAAGGATTTCCAAACATGCTAGCAAGTTTATTGTTGAATTTATGTTAAAAAAGTATTATTTACGAACATTAGTTTCGTTGAAAATTTGTTAGAAATTAACTTATATGAATAAAATGATTTATAAGGGAATTTCCAAGAATGTTATAGAATATTATGGCTAAGGCTTATGATATTCCTGCCGATGAATTAATTACTCATTTGGCAGAAAATTTAAAAAAGGATAAAAAAATTGAGGCTCCTCAATGGTCTCAGTACGTTAAGACAGGTTGCCATGTAGAGAAAATCCCCCAAAATAGAGATTGGTGGTATATGCGATGTGCATCACTGTTAAGAAAAGTGTACATTAACGGTCCAATTGGTATTTCTGATCTTAGAAGTGAGTATGGCGGCAAAAAGCAAATTGGGTATAATATTGCACATCATAAAAAAGCTGGCGGTGCGATAGTAAGAAAGGCCTTACAACAACTAGAAGTTGCAGGTTATATAACGAAAAAGAATAAAGGCAGAACTATTTCTGATGAAGGAATGAAAAAAGTTGATAGAATGGCTACAGAAATATACAAGAATCTTGTGAATTCAAGACCAGAACTAGCGAGATACGGATAGATAACAAATTAATAGTGACAAGTTCATGTCTGTTTCACCATCAGATAATAACGAAGAGGCAAAAAAACGAGAAGCCGAAGCAATGATGAGACAAAAAGCGCTAATGGTGTTACTGGATCAGGAGGCAAGACAAAGACTTACGAACATAAGAATGGTTAAACCCGAACTTGCACTTGCCGTAGAGAATTATCTTATAACAGCTGCTTCAGCCGGAAAATTGAATAGAGCCCTAACAGATGAGGAACTTAAGCAGCTATTGATTAATTTACAGCAACCCAAAAAGCAGTTTAGGATAAATCGTGTTTGAATTAGCATCTTTTTAGTCTTACCATAATCTTCAATGATTTTAAACTAAGTTAACTATATTAGTCTCAGAACTTTTCAAAAATTCATGAAAGCAGCATTATTTAGAGAATATAGTCAAGATCCTCTGAGAGTTGTGAAGATAGACGATGTTGACACTCCCAAAATCAAACCTAATGAAGTTATGATAAAAGTAGAAGCCGCAGCATACAACTATAATGATCTTTGGGCAATTTGGGGCGACCCAGTCAAGGTACCACTTCCACATATTTCAGGCAGTGATGCAGCGGGCACTGTGGTTGAAGCAGGTGACGAAGTTACAAAATTGAAAGTTGGTGATAGAGTGGTTTCCCATTCTAACATGAGCTGTAGGGTATGCGATATGTGTACAGCCGGAAGAGAATATGACTGCAATGAACGACTCATTTGGGGTTTTCAAACCGGTCCTCTCTGGGGGGGTTTCTGTCAATATACACATTTGCCGGAGGTAAATGTTGCAAAAATTCCCGAGGCTGTGTCATTTGAACAGGCAGCGGCAGTGTCAATGGTTGGAATGACAGCTTGGCATATGCTCGTAGGAAGAGCCAAGATAAGACCAGGACAAACGGTCCTTGTGATGGGAGGAACAAGTGGTGTTGGAATGGCAGGTATTCAAATAGCAAAATTATACGGTTGCGACGTGATTGCAACTGCCGGTAATAAGGAAAAGATGGATAAATGTACCGAACTAGGTGCCGATCATGTAGTGAATCATAGAGAAGCCGACTGGTATAAAAAAGTGAGAGAGATAACAAAAAAGCAGGGGGTGGATGTTGTTTTTGAACATATTGGAAAATCAACTTTTCCACAAGAAGTGAGTCTCCTAAAAATGGGAGGTACATTAGTGGCTACGGGAGCTACAACGGGATATGATTCAACAATCGATCTCAGATACTTATTTTTCAAAGGGACCAATCTACTTGGTTCAACTCAGGGTAATAAAGCAGAATTGGAACAAGTAATTCATTGGACTGCTATGGGCAAAATTAAGCCACTAATTAGTACGGTTCTTCCATTCTCTGATATGGCAAAAGGACACACCATGATGGCAAATGCAGAACAGATAGGCAAGATCGTGACAACACCTCAAAAACTTTAAATTTTCATTCTTTTTGTTACTAAATGTTCAGGAGTCTATTATTTATTCCTGGAAATAATGAGAGATTTTTAAAAAAATCAATCAATCTTCTTCCAGATATATTATGCTTTGATCTTGAGGACTCTGTGTCTTCTAATCAGAAAGAAATTGCAAGAACTTTGGTTGCGAGCCACCTGGCATCCCAAGAAGAAGATAAGGAATCATCCAATTATGTCAGAATTAATTCATTGGATTCAGGTCTGGTTGACGATGACCTTGAGCGGGTTCTAATCAAGGGATTGGATGGTATCGTAATACCAAAGGTCAGTAATAGTGAGGAGGTACTTCAAATTATTCACAAAATTGATGTGATTGTATCCAAAAGAGACCTATCCCCAAGAATAGGAATCGTACCATCTATAGAAACGGCAAAAGGAGTAATAAATGCTAGTTCGATTGCTTCAATCCATGAGAATGTTGTAGCATTAGTTTTTGGTGTCTTTGATTATTTGTATGATATGAATATTGATACTGAATACGATGATTATATGAGTTACAATTATGCACGATCGAAGCTTCCTGTAGATGCAAAAGCGGCAGGCTTAGACGCATTGGATGGCATATGGCAAAAAGTAAATGATATTGAAGGTTTGATTAAAGATGCAGTCAATGCAAAAAAACTGGGCTATTCAGGTAAAACACTGATTCACCCTTCTCATATCAATCCCGTTCATGCTATTTTCAAACCAACTAAGAAACAAATAGAATGGGCAAAGAAAGTATTGGATGCATTACATGATTCATTCGAAAAAGGAAATGCAAGAGGCGCAATACTATTAGATGGTAAAATGATTGATGCCGTACATTACAAACAAGCAAAGGCTGTTCTAAACGCTGCAAAACAATAAAATATTTCACAAATAAGTAGCGTTAGTACTTATCGAATTTTTGCAATAAAACTATCCGCATCTGTATTTTATATCCATAGTTACTAATTTAGTTAAAATATTGCAACATACAATCCCGATCTGCAAAAGAACATGCAATAAAATGTGATCACCAAAATGTGGCTCAGTAAATATTATACTAATATTCAAGAGTAACAAGGTTAATCGACGCTTATTAATGCATATTTCCTATGGATATTGATGAACAAATCAGATTCTGAAGAGAGGTCAACTAGAATTGGTCAATTCATATGAATGTTTGATGATTGCAAAGACTTGTAAATCAAATACTACGGCTGGGAAGGTTATTTATACGCTAGAGAATCCCGAGTCGATTATTTATTTGGGCAAAAAAGACATTCTGTTCAATCAATTGGTTGCTTGCGAAAAGTTAATAGATTATGCAAAGGATAACAATGATTTGGAAGTAATCCAAACAGAAATAAATGAGTTGAAATTGATGTTGGATCTTGTATCATAGATTGCCTTAGCATATGATTATTTTGACTAATTCATTATATAATTAATATTGGGAGAAATTGATAATGTTAGAATATAGTCTATATACAGAGCAGTTCCAACCTAACTTGGTGTCTAGTTCACAATCACATAGAGATAGAATTTACATAATTCGGGACATAATCATGAAACTTGTTGAATATGGTCAGCTTAACCAGACAGCCTTGGTTAGTTTTTGTGGACTAAACTTAAAGAAACATAGATCAATTTTTGACAAAATGGAGCTCAATGGGTTGATAATTAAGACAGAAAAAAGTTTAGGGAAAAGAACTGTAACTGTTTACAGTGCAACGCAGAAAGGATTAGAATTTTGCAGAACTATTATCGAACCCTACGAAAGTCTTTTTCCAAGATCAATTGACATTAATGGAAGTTAGGACTGTTCTAGATTAATGAATGAATACAACTATTTTGAAATCGAGAGTTAATCTTCAGAATCTTCTGTGAAACCGAATTCCGATGCGATGGTCCTCTGAATTTCTTCTTTATTAACAATATAATCATTGTATCTTTTATTCCAAGTACTAATCATACGATATTGCCGTAAACCAGCAACAATCCAAACCGAAGCGATGGCTATCACTGATCCGAGTAATATTAATAACACAAGTCCAAATTCATCCTCATTTTCAAGAATGGTAAAGAATGATGAATGGGTTAATAAAAATATAGAAAGAGCTATTGCAATTGGAGCCAATATTAGAGCAGAGATAGATACACCTTTTAGCACAGTCCTAATTTTTGATATTTGATCAATAAAACCATCAACCAGATTCAAAATATCAGTACTAGTACTATTTGTTGTCATATCTCCTTTATCATCTCGAGCCGTTGCCATAATCACCTTTACAATGAACTATATTATTTAGATTCTGGTTTACCCCTTTTATGATATGAATATCCTTTTCTGGAGGATTAGTCATCCCTTTGTTCCCAAACAATTTCAATACCATCCTTGATTGAGATTTAAATCTTTAATCGATGAAAACAGCTCAGAGACATTCCGGCAATTCGGTTGAAAACTATTCAGTGAAAACAAGCTTTCAAATAGTCCCTCCTATGGAATTAATGAACCTCAACTTCATTTTCACTTTTTATACTAACGATTTGGTTAATTAACTTAAGTTAACATAGTTCAATGAAGATGCAAGTTGAATATCAAATTATCACACTGGAAAACGTGTTCCGATTAAAACCAAGGGAAAGATCAAACATCTTTTAATATTCTAAAGATTTACATTTGGCTAATGAATTTACAGGAATGTGAAAGGTTTAGAGAACTAAATTTAATTTATCACATATATAAAGTATAACAATTATAAAGCAAGAAAATTCTCAGTATCTTAGGTTTTACCGTGAAAACCGATCCTCCTTACTATTCTCAAATAGTATCTATAATAGGAACAATAAGGAGCATAAGATGGAATTTGGATTTTACTTATTTCAGAAAATGGATACTAATAGACCTTCTACTAGGTGTCATGTGGTCTTGGCGGTATAGGGCCTTAGAAGAGAAATAATGCTATTACGATTTCGTACATTATTATGGATTCGGCCACTCTACGGACTTAATTGTACTTGAATAAAAATCTAGTATTAGATAACTAAGCTTCCATAGCATTTGGATAGTACACTTTAGAAATTAGTTTATGATAGCAATCATTACATACAAAACTACCTAGAAATTGATTTGGAGAATGGATATTTTTCTTACAGTGGTCGCATTTCATACTCTCCATTGTACAATTATGAATTTTATACTTTAAATAGGTTTTATAGTTCAGTCATTTTTTATTTTCTGTGGCCAGTGTGCAGGAATTTTATATAAATTGATGAAATATTTTTATTACGACTGGAATTCTTGATCAATACTTAATGTTCACTGGTATCATAGAAGGTACTGGAATTGTCAAATCAATAGTCAAAATAAAGGACACAAATAGGACTGCTGATAATAAGATAGGGATAGATCTAGGGAAACTAAGTAAAGGATTACAAGTAGGTGATAGTGTAAACGTCAATGGTACCTGTCTTACAGCAACAAGAATTTTGAAAAGCATTGCATACTTTGAAGCAGTAAAAGAAACCATGAACCGAACTTCTTTAGGAATACTAAAAGTTGGAGATCATGTCAATCTAGAGAGAAGTTTAAAGATAAACGATAGGATCGAAGGACATATTGTTTTGGGTCATATTGATGGTGTTGGAAAAATTGAGGATATTGTGAAAATTCCTTCTGAGACAAAAATATGGATAAATGTGAGGAAAGACATTGCAAAATTTTTGGTACCTAAAGGATCCGTTGCATTAGACGGCATTAGTTTTACCATTGTTGATATCTTGAAGAGCAAGTTTTCAATAGCTTTGGTTCCTCATACGTTAGCCGTAACTACTTTTAAAAATAAACAGAAAGGCGACAAGGTTAATATTGAAATTGATATTCTGAGTAAATATGTTGCAAGATTTCTACCACAAAATTAGTAATTACCAAAAAATCAGTAAACTATATAATAGTAATTAGCACTTTGAACCGCGTGTCATTAGTTGAAGATGCTTTGAGGTTCCTAAGAGATGGGAAATTTATCTTGATTCACGATAGTGAATCTAGAGAAAACGAAGTTGATATGGTGAAGGCCGCTCAATATATCAATCCTCAAGATATTTCAACGATGCGAAATGACGCCGGAGGTCTTATCTGCCTTGCTATATCCGATGAAATTGCTTCAAAGTTGAAGTTAATATTTATGCATGATTTACTGCATCTTGCATCCAAAAATAATCCCTCCTTGTCAAAAATGATAAATTCAATAGCTCCATATGGTGACCGACCCTCATTTTCAATTACTATAAACCATGTTGATACTTTTACAGGAATCACTGATATAGATAGAGCACTTACAATTACGAAGATGTCCGAAATGTGTTCTGACATAGATAATTTTGGAAAATACGAATTTTCCAAGAAATTTCGATCGCCGGGTCATGTACAAATACTAATTGCTTCAAAGGGGCTATTGAAAGAGAGATCAGGTCATACTGAACTCTCTATTCAATTAATGAAACTAGCAAAGTTAATTCCGACAGTGGTAATTTGCGAAATGCTCGATTCTGATACAGGTGGGGCTTTAACGATTGAGAAAGCATCAGAATATTCTGCACGATATAAAATTCCATTAGTCGAATCTCTTCAAATAAAACAAACATGTGTGAACTGAAAATATATTGAGAAGAATAAGATTAGCTATAGTTGTAGCTGAATTCAACCAAGAGATTACAAATAAAATGCTTTATACGGCCAAAATTCATGCAAAAAATTTAAACTTCCATGTAAAAAAGATATGCCAAGTACCAGGTACATTTGATATGCCTTTAATAGTTGAAAAACTTCTTAAAAATGAACAAATAGATGCAATTGTCACACTAGGTGCAGTAATTAAAGGAGAAACAGGACACGATCTAGTTATAGCTAATAACACTGCAAGATTACTTTCCGATCTTTCTTTAAAATATCAAAAACCAGTTACACTTGGAATTACTGGTCCTGATATGACAGTAAAGCAGGCGAAGGAAAGAATCATCACTGTTCCTAAAAGGGCAGTTGAAGCAGCACACAAAATGGTAACAAGATTAAGAGAACTGGACGATAAAAAAGGTTTGTATGGCCGTAAATGACAATTCAAATTACTATTATAAAGATAGAAGGCTATGGTCCATGGACACTAAAGTTGGGAAGCGATAGAGAAGCACAATTACAGATATTTCAAGCAAAGTTATATTGCGATTTACAAAAAATGTTCTCTAAAAGGGATGCCATCATTTACTTTAATAGATTTGATGAGCTAATTGCGATCACTAACGGACTATCTTTGGAGGATCATCTATCAA
>Ga0081455_10002620_pt1 | contig 21324 bp, 16 predicted proteins | sample TabmetS3T2R1_FD_70207 | JGI IMG/M metagenome (GOLD analysis project Ga0081455, IMG submission 70207) | Tabebuia heterophylla rhizosphere microbial communities from the University of Puerto Rico - S3T2R1 | ecosystem: Host-associated > Plants > Roots > Rhizosphere ...
CGTGACCGTGTCGCGGTGGCCGGGCTCGACGCCCTCGGTGAACTTCCCGGTCACCTCTCCGGTCGCCTCGCGCGTCTCGGCCAGGTAGCCCGACCACGCGACCCCGCGGTCGGGCAGGTCGACGCGCTTGAGGAACGCGGGGATCACCTTTCGGAGCTCGACCAGCATCAGGCCGGCGTACTCGCGCACCTCGGCGAGCGGGTGCGCGAACATGCGGATCAGCATCTGCTCGTAGGACTGGCCCGTCGCGAACACGCCGAGGTTCGAACGCGTGCCGGCAGGCAGCAGCACGCGGAGCGTGTCGCACGTCTTGGCGGTGATCGTCGACCGGTACAGGAAGTCCGAGTCGTTCGGGTCCTTCGGGAAGCGCTCGGCGAACAGGTCGTACAGCGGCTGGAACATCCGCCCGTACGCCTCGAACGTCCGCGTCGCGTACGCCTCGTAGGTCTCGCCGGCCGGGCCGTCCTCGATCTCGGGCGGCACGGTGAGCCGCCAGCGGCCGCCGGGCCGGTCGTCGTAGCGCATGTAGCGGGTCGACTGCTCGAGGTAGGCGGCCAGGCGACCCCACTCGATCGCCTTCGCGAGCGGCTGCGAGGCCTGCTCGCACGCGAGGTGCACGCCCCCGAGCTGTGCCACCGAGTCGTCGCCGAACTCGAAGAACACGCGGTCGAACAGCTGCTCGGCCTTGTCGACCCTGACGCCCTCGGGCCCGGCGACCGCGCCGGCCTCGAGAGGTTCGGCGAACTCGTCCAGGAAGAGGCGCCGCAGCGACTTGGGCGTTCGGGAGTAGCGCGCGAACATCGCGCCCTTGACGACCTCGGGCAGGTTCGTGAGTGCGAAGACCGGCCCGTCGAGGTTGGTGAAGTGCGGCTCGAGCCGGGCGCGCTCCTCGTCCGTGAACTCCTCGCGGACGAACCAGAGCGTCATCTAGGTCTCGCCCGTCGGCCCCGTCGGAGCCTCCGCCGCCGCTGGGAACAGGGTGACGGTGGTCCCCCTATCCACGGTGGTCCCCGATGCCGGATCCTGCGCGGCCACCTTGTTCCCGTGCGGGCACTGTGGGTTGATCGCGACGGTGTCCTGCGAGATCTGCGGGGTAAGCCCGGCGTTCTCGATCTCGTTCTGGGCCGAACCGAAGCTCTGGCAGGTCACCAGGGGCACGCTCACCTGTTCGGGGCCGGACGACGTGAAGATCGTCACGGTCGACCCGGGTTCGACGTCCTGGCCGGCCGCGGGATCGGTGCGCGTGACCAGTCCCTGGTCGACGCTGTCGCTCGGCTCCTCCTGCGGACCGTCGGGCACCAGGTTGGCGTCGATCAGCGCGGCCTGTGCCTCCGCGACGGTCATCCCCGCGAGGTCCGGGATCGTCACCGCCTCCGGGTTCGCCACGATCGTGAGGTTCACCCGGGTCTCGCGTTCGACCTCCTCGTTGGCGGCCGGATCCTGTTCGGTGACGGTGCCCGGCCGTTGGTTGGCGTCGGTCGGCTGCACCCTGGAGATATCGCCCACGGTGAGGCCGGCGTCCGTGATCTTCTGCTCCGCCTCCTGGCGTGTGTCGCCGACCACGTCCGGGACGGAGATCAGGACCCCGGTCTGGTTGTCGTCGTTGAGCAGGTTGGCCGCCAGGAACCAGAGCAGCAGCCCGAGCAGCGCGACCAGGATCAACGCGACGACGATCGGGACCCAGTTGCGGCGTTCGGGTTCGGTCGGGGGAGGCAGGACCTGCGTGGTCTGCGGGGGCGGCGGCCGGTCCAGGACCTGGGTCGCCCCGGCCGCCAGCAGCGGCGTCGCGTCCACGGGAAGGCCGCGCTTCGCACGGTCCAGGTCGGCCCGCATCTCCTCGGCGGACTGGTAGCGGTTCGCGGGGTTCTTCGCGAGCGCGCGCAGGATCACCGCGTCGAGGTCGGCCGTCACGTCCGGGTTCAGTCGCGACGGCGGGATCGGCTGCTCGAGCACCTGCTTGGACGCGACCGCGACCGGCGAGTCGCCCAGGAACGGCGGCCGTCCCGTCACCATCTCGAACAGCACGCCCCCCAGCGAGTAGATGTCCGAACGCCCGTCGACCGGCAGCCCCTGCGCCTGCTCGGGCGACAGGTACGACGCGGTACCGAGGATCGCCGCCGTCTGCGCGACGGTCTCGGCGGTGGTCGTCACGCGGGCGATCCCGAAGTCCGTGACCTTCACCTCTCCGCGCCCGTTCAGCATGATGTTGCCGGGCTTGATGTCGCGGTGGATCACGCCCTGCGCGTGCGCCGCCTCGAGTGCGTCGCACACGGCCATCGCGATGTCGATCGCGCGATCGGGCATGATCCGCCCGCCGCCCGCGAGGTACTCGGCGAGGGTCTTGCCCTCGACGTACTCCATGACGATGTAGTGCACGCCGTCGTCCGAACCCGTGTCGAAGACCGAGACGATGTGGGGGTGGCTGAAGCTGGCCGCCGCCTGTGCCTCGCGGCGGAACCGCATGACGAACCCGTCGTCGTCGGCGAACTGCGGCGCGAGCATCTTGATCGCGACGGTGCGACCCAGCACGGTGTCGGTGCCGAGGAAGACCTTCGCCATGCCGCCGCGGCCGAGCTCGCGCTCGACGCGATAGCGGTTCCCGAGTACGACCGGCTGCTCGCTCGTCGGAACCTCCCTGCTCAGGCGCCCAAGGCCGCCTCGACGACCTGCCTGGCGATCGGGGCGGCAACCTGACCGCCCGTCGCTTCGCTGCCAAGGCTACCGCCGTCGAGGACGATGACGGCGACGGCGATCTGCGGATCCTCCGCCGGCGCGAAGCACACGAACCAGGCGTGCGGGTTCGCGCCCTCACCGTGCTGGGCGGTTCCCGTCTTGCCGGCCACGGTCACGCCGGGGATCTGGGCGGCGGTGCCCGTGCCGCTCTGCACGACCGAGACCATCATCTGCGTGAGCGCCGACGCGTTCTCCGGCGAGAGGGGGCGCGAGAACTCGTGGGACGGGAACTCGACGATCACGCGGCCGTTCGGGTCGCGCGCCTCCGTCACCAGGCGCGGCTGCATCTCGACCCCGCCGTTGCCGATCGCGGCGCCGACCAGCGCCATCTGGAGCGGGTTCGCCGCGACGTCCTGCTGTCCGATCGCCGAGATCGCGACGGCGGGATCGCGCCCCTCGAACGTCTCGGCCGCCGGGAAGACCCCGGAGACCCAGGGGATGTCGAACGGCACGAGGTCGTCGCCGGCCTCCGGCGTGAAGCCGTACGCGCGCGCCTGCTCCGCCAGCCTGTCGGGTCCGACCTCGAGCCCGACCTCGCCGAAGACGACGTTGCACGACTGGCGAAGCGCGTCGGCCAACGTGATCTGCGAGCCGCCCGAACACGTCACCCCGCCGAAGTTCTGGATCGTCGCGTCGGTGAGCGGCAGGTCGAGCTCGCTCGGGTTGGGCCACAGGCTGTCGGGGCCGAACCCGTTCTCGAGCGCCGCCGACGCCGTCACGAGCTTGAAGGTCGACCCCGGCGGGAACAGCTCGTCGCTCGCCTTGGACAGCAGGGGCTTGTCGGGGTCGCGGTTCAGTTCGTCCCAGGAGTCGCGGACGACCTGCGGATCCTGCGACGCGAGCAGGTTCGGGTCGTAGCTCGGCTCGGAGTACAGCGCCAGCACGTCGCCCGAACCCGGGTCGATCGCGGCGATCGCGACGTCGCCCGACTCGGCGGCGGCCGCCTGCTCGGCGGCCTCCTGGATCGCGGGGTCGAGCGTGGTCACGATCGTGGCCCCCTGCTTCGGACGCCCGAGGATCAGGTCGGTCAGGGTCTGCGGCAGCAGCTCGGCCGCGTCCCCGGCCAGGTAGTCGTTGAAGGTCGACTCGAGCTCGGTGCGGCCGAACACGAAGGAGTAGAAGCCGGTCTGGTGCGCGTACAGCTCGGCGTGCGGGTAGCGGCGCTGGAACTTCAGCTCGCCCGGGCTCCTGCGGCTGGACGCGAGGACGGTCGTCCCGTCGGAGGCCAGGATGCTGCCGCGGTCCACCTTGTACTCGGCGATCAGCTGGCGCTTGGCGTTCGCCGGGTTGTCGGCGATCCGGTCGGCCGCGAACACCTGGATGTAGTTCACCTGCGCGAACACGATCAGGAACAGCGCCAGCAGCGCGACCCCGAGCGTCTTGATCTGCCGGTCCATCTACATCCCACCCACCCGCGATGTGCCACCCACCCTAGGAGACGCTCCTCGGCACCCTCGGCCCGCTCGAGATGCGGACCAGCAGCCCGAGCAGGACGAAGTTCGAGATCAGGCTCGACCCCCCGTAGCTGACGAACGGCAGCGTCACGCCGGTGAGGGGGATCACCCTCGTCACGCCGCCGACGATCACGAAGGCCTGGATCGCGACGAGCGTCGACAGGCCGACCGCGAGCAGCTTGGAGAACGGGTCCTGCGTCCGGGTCCCGATCCGAAGGCCCTTGCCGACGAGCACGACGTACAGGAGCAGGATGGCGGTCGTCCCGAGCAGGCCGAGCTCCTCGCCGATCGCCGCGAAGATGAAGTCGGTGGCCGCGAACGGGATCAGGCTCGGCGATCCCTGCCCGAGCCCGGCGCCCACGATCCCCCCGGAGGCCATGCCGAACTGCGCCTGCGCGACCTGTCCGTACCCGAGCTCGAAGACCTTGTTCGGGTCCAGCGCGTTCAGCCAGATGTCCACGCGGAGCTGGACGTGGTCGAACAGCAGCCACCCGGCGTACGCGCCGATCACGAACAGGATCAGCCCGATCACCAGGTACGCGGCGCGCCCCGTCGCGACCCAGAGCATCACGACGAAGATCCCGAAGTACAGGAGCGACGCGCCGAGGTCGCGCTGGATGAACAGGATCGCGAGGGACGCTCCCCACGCCAGGAGCACCGGGGCGAGGTGCTTGACCGGCGGGAGCCGGAACGGCCCGACCCTCGAGGTCGCGACCTGCAGCAGCTCGCGCTTCTGCGTCAGGTACGACGCGAGGAAGATCACGATCAGCACCTTGCCGATCTCGGCCGGCTGGAAGCCGACCGGCCCGATCTGCACCCACAGCCGCGCGCCGTTGATCGTCCGGCCGATCCCGGGCGCGATCGGCAGCAGCAGCAGCAGCAGGCCGATCAGGCCGATCGTGTACGTGTACGAGTCGAGCATGCGGGCGTCGCGCACGATCAGCAGCGTGACGGCGAACGCGATCAGGCCGACGATCACCCACGTCGCCTGCTCGGCGGCCAGGCCGCCCGAGAGCCGGAAGATCATCGCGAACCCGAGGCCCACCAGGACCGCGGCCGTCGGGAACAGCGCGGGGTCGGCCCTGGGTGCCAGGATGCGGATCGCGATGAGGGCCCCGGCGAAGCCGAGCGCGAAGATCGTCGCGTACAGGACGAAGGTCGCCGGCAGCTGCCCGCGCTTGCCGAACCCGGCGATCACGTAGGCGCCGATCGACAGGATCAGCGCGAGGATCGTGAACGCGATCGAGGGCGCGAGCGAGGTGCGACCTCTCGCGGTCGCGGCGCGACTCACGACCGCGGTTGCTCGGCCCGCTCGAGGTCCTTGCGGATCTGATCGACGACCGCGTCGGCCCCCTGTCGATCGTCGACGGTGATCCCCTCGGGCAGGCCGCGCCAGGTGGCCAGGGCCTCGGCCTCCGCGGCCGGGAGCGAGGTCTCGACCACGACGGAGTGAAGCTCGAACCCCCCGACCTCGGACGGGATGCCGCGGAAGATGGCGACGCGCCCGTTCGAGACCCCCACGTACCACTGCGTGTCGAGGAACAGCCGCAGACCCACGACCGCGAGCACCAGCACCGAGACCGTCACCCCCGCCCAGATCCCGATCCGCCGCCCCCGATGCGACGCCGGCCGCGCGGGCGCCGGCCGGGTCGGAACGGCCATCCGCGACGTGTCCGTGGAGACGGACGATCCCGACGCCGGTCGTGAGGGCGCGGAGGCCGAGGACTCCGGCGGCGGCTCGGGGATCGGCGCCCCGACGATCGTGATGTCCGAACGCTCGGGCGGCGCGGGCTCCGGCACGGGACGCTCGACGGTGGGCTGATGCGGGATCGCCGACTCCTTGGTCGCGCCCGGGGCGCCGCCACCATCGCCGAAGTCCAGGACCACCGCGGTGATGTTGTCGATCCCCCCGGCGCGGTTCGCCACCTTCACGAGACGATCCACCGCTTCCTGCGGGTCCGAGGCGTCGCTCAGGATCTCCTGGATCTCGTCCTCGGCGACCATCCCCGTCAGGCCGTCGGTGCACAGCAGCAGGCGGTCGCCGCCCTGGACCTGCACGTCGCCCTCGTCGACCTGCACGCTCTCGTCCACCCCGAGCGCCCTCGTGAGGATGCTGCGGTGCGGATGGGTCTCGGCCTCCTCGGCCGTGATCTCGCCCTCCATGACCATGCGGTGCACCAGCGTGTGGTCCTCGGTCAGCTGCGTGAGCGCTCCGTCGCGGAGCAGGTACGCCCGCGAGTCGCCCACGTGCACCAGGTGCACCTTCTCGCCGTCGATGAGCGCGGCCGTGAGGGTCGTGCCCATGCCCGAGACGCTCCGGTCGCTCTGCGAGCGGTCGAACACGGCGCGGTTGGCCTGGATCACCTGATCCACGAGCGTGCCCTCGTGCCGTTCGAACAGCTGCTGAACGGTCTCCAGCGCAAGGCTCGACGCGACCTCGCCGCCGCGATGTCCGCCCATGCCGTCGGCGACCGCGTACAGCGGCTCCTCGACCAGGTAGGAGTCCTCGTTGCCCTCGCGAACCTGGCCGATGTCCGTCGCCGCGCCGACCTTGACGTTCATCGCCGGAGCTCCAGGAGGGTCTTTCCGACCTTCAGCACGTCACCGGCGTGGACCTCGACGGGCTGCTGCACGCGGTGGTCGTTCAGCAGCGTGCCGTTCGTCGAGCCCAGGTCCTCCACGTACCAGGCCCCGTCCTTGGGGTACAGGCGCGCGTGCACCTGTGAAACGTACGTGTCCTGGAGGCGAATCGCACATCGGTCCCCGCGGCCGATCTCGGCCGGACCCTTGAGCTTGACGGGCGTCGCCTTGTTGCCGGCGCCGTCGTGCACGACGACCTGGGTCGGGGCCCGACCTCCTCTCGAGGCCTTGGCCGTGCCGGAGGGGGCCGGCGCTCGCATCTGCGTCGTCCCACCTCGTTTGCGACCGGACACGTCGGTCGCGACCGATCTGATCGCCCGGTAGACGAAGAAGTAGAGCAGGACGACCAGGGCGTACTTCAGCACCGAGAGCACGAACGGCGACACGTCAGCCGCTCCGGAACTCGAGGACGGTCTGGCCGATCGTGATCCGGTCCCCGTCCTCCAGGAGGTGCTCTCCGACGGGGACGTCGTTCACCAGCGTCCCGTTCGTCGAGCCGAGATCGACCAGCTCGAAGCCGGCGTCGGTCCGCCGGATCCTGGCGTGCTGCCGCGAGGCCCCGGGATCGTCCACGACGACGTCGCACTCGGGCAGGCGACCGAGCGTGACCTCGGACCGGGTGAGCGGGATCGACCGCCCGTCCGCGAACGTCAGGGTCCCCCGCTCGCCGACGGCCGGCTGCGGCGCGAGCTCCTCCTCGCCCTCGACGAAGGAGGCCTCGCACTCGAACCGGCCCTTGCCCAGGTCCGCGTCGACCTCGAACTCGACCTCGGGCGGCCCCACCAGGCCCCAGCCGCGCTCGGCCGCTCCCTCCCGGACGACCTGCTTGAGCTCGCTCACGAGCGCCTGCTCGGCCTGCTCGAACCGCTGGCCGTCGGACTCGGACAGCGTGAAGACGTATCGGTTCGGCGCCCAGACCTCCCGGACGCCCACGGTCTTGTTGGCGTCCATCTCGCGCAGGACCCGCTTGGCCAGCTCGACCGGCTGCAGGCCCGAGCGGAACGTGGTCGCGAAGAAGCCCTCGACGAGGCCGCCGAGGCGTCGCTCGAAGTCACGAAGGATCGGCATCAGAGATCGTTTGCGCAGGTGGGGCCGTGGATAGCGCGGATTCTACCCCGCTCGCCGAACCCGGAACCCCGAGCGGCGACTGCTACGATTCGATGCCCCCGGGCGAGTGGCGGAATTGGCAGACGCGCAGGATTCAGGTTCCTGTGTCCGCAAGGACGTGGGGGTTCAACTCCCCCCTCGCCCACACCTGCGAACGCCGGCGGGGCCGGCGCGCCTTCGCCGCCGGCCCCGCCCACGAACCTACGGCCCGGTCAGGTAGTCCAGCGCCAGCTGCATCAGCTCGTCGCGCGCCGCGTCGCCCTGGACGTTCTCGAAGCCGAACCCGAAGTACAGCGTTCGGAAGGCCGCGTCGGTCGGAAGCATGGACGTCATCGCGCCCTCGACGAAGCCGACGTCCTCGACGGGAGGGACGGTCCAGTCGAGCGGGTTGGCCGCGCTGCCGATCTCGGTCGGGTCGCCGACCTCCCAGTCCGCCATCCCCGATGCCTCGAAGTCGGTGTCACCGGTGGTTCCAGGCCCGTCGATGTCGTCGATCCACACGCCCAGGCCCTGGGTGGCCCAGTCCTGCGCGTAGGAGATCGAGACCTCGACGTCGCTGCCCGCGAACTGTGACAGGTCGACGTTCCACTCCTGCCATCCGGGCGAACGTCCCGAGGTCGCGTTCCAGCCGTCGGCGAGGAAGTCGGCGCCTCCGCAGTCCGCGCCCTGGTACTGGAACAGGTGCGGATGGAGCAGGTCCGGACTCGAGGGGTCCGCCCATCCGCTGACGCAGCTACCGGTCTCGGCATCGAGACCGGTGCTGTTGCTCGTGATCAAGTCTCCGTCGCCGTCCACGGCCGGCAACGTCACCCAGTCGTCCTGCCCGACGGTGTGTGCCTCGACGAACAGGAAGTCCCAGTTCTGCTCGGTGTCGTACGACGCGAAGAACGAGAGCTCGTCACCGGCCGAGATCGACGGGAACGTATGCAGGAGACGCTGATACCGAACGTCGGCTCGCTGCGAGTAGACGTAGTGCGTAGGGCTGTTCGGCGAGAAGGCTCCACCGACGCCGGTGTCCCACTTGCCGGGGGCCGTGCTCGTGAACTGCGGGTAGTCGGCGGTCTTCAGGATGCTGCTCGTCGTGATGAACGACTGGTTGGTGGCCCCGCGGACGCCGTCGAACGACTGGTTGATGGCCCAGGGGTCGGTGGTCGCCGCGTCGTACGGCGGGTCGAACCCGTCCACGTCGAAGGAGGTGCCGTCGTCCCTCGCGCCGCCGTCCTCGATGAACAGGTACGCGCCCAGCCAGTACTGCAGGAAGTCGTCCGACAGCAGCAGGCAGCCGTCGTTCACCGTCTGGTCCACGTTGTCGCAGAGCGGCGGCGTGGAGACCGGGTTGTAGTCGAACGCGTTGGCGAACTGCCACCCTGCGTGACGCCCGGTGTAGAGGAGCCGCCCGCCCTCGTTCAGGTACGCCCGGACCTGGAGCATCATCGTGTTGGCCTGCGTCTCGGCGCCGGTGCCGCCCGGCTGACCCGGGATGCGGGACAGCAGGTCGTTGGCCGTGTACCAGACCACCGCGTCGTAGTGGCTCAGGACGCCGAGGTGGTCCGCCGCCCCGAGCGCGTCGACGTCGTAGACGTCGTGGCTGTAGCCGGCGTTCGCGACGGCGGTCTCGTACGCGTCCAGGGACGGCGGGCTCGTCGTCCCGGCCGGGTAGGCGGGACCGTTCGACGTGCCGGTGTAGTCGGTGTCGGCCAGGATCAACACCTCGGCAGCGTCCGCCCGGTCGACGTGGAACGTCCACGAGTCGCTGGTCTTGCCCGCGCCCGTGAACCACACCTTCACGTCGCTGTTCGTCGGCGCGTTCAGCACGTGACCCTGGACGACGTGGTAATAGGTGTCGCCCGGCCCGCCGTACCGATCTCCGCCGGCCCACTCCTCGGTCGCCACATCCGTCACCGCGGGGGCGCCGTCGATCGAGTAGTTGAGCGTGACGTCGTCATCGTCTCCGTCGTTGTCGAGATCCCTCCGAGCCAGGACCTGTACGACCTGGTCCGAGCCGTTGAACGAGTGCTTGAACGTGAAGTCGCTCATCGGGTTGAACGACTTCTGCGGGTCGACCGTCGCGAAGTTCGTGTAGAAGGGCTGGGTCTTGATGTTCACGGACGACACGGGGTTGTCCGGATCGATCGCCGACTTGGCCGCCGTCACCGCGAAGTCCTTGTTGATGTTGAACTCGTGCTGGATCTCGCCCTCGCTGTCCGGGAACACGAAGCCGTTGCCGTCGTTGCCCTCGCCGAGCTCGGGCGTGATGGCGAGCGAGCCCTCGTCCGCCGCGGCGAAGTCCGTCTGCTCGCCGTTCGTCGTGTACAGGTCGGCCCCCACGCCGGGGTTGTAGCCCTGGACGGCCGGCTTCTTGTCGGTGCCGGCCCACGCCACGTAGATCGGGTCGTCGGCCGACGGCGTGTTCACCTGGAACCCGAACGGATACAGCAGCAGCTGCCCGAACGAGTGGTAGGAGATGTGGTACACGGGGTGGATCGACTCGATCAGGCCGATGAGCGCCTGCGTCTCGGGTTCGGATCCTGCCGAAGCGCCCCGATAGGTCTCGTCCGAGAAGATCGTGCCGGACCCCTCGTCGTCGAAGTTCCAATGCTCGGGGAAGTTGCGGTTGAGGTCGACCCCGTCGAGCGATGTGATCAATCCGTCCCCGTCGTTGTCGTTCAGGTTCTTGCGCCACAGGCGATGGTCGGGATCGAACGTGTACTGGTAACCGTCCGGGTTCTGCACCAGGACGAACCAGAGCTCGGTCGTGTCCAGGATGTTGACGATCTGCGGCTTGTCCTCGCGCCACCCCTTGAGGAACCACTCGAGCAGCCGGCGGTTCACCTCGGTGGAGATCCACTCGCGCGCATGGATCGTCGATGAGTAGAGGACGCTCGGCTTGTCCCCTCCACTGGCCTCGTTGGTCAGCCTGAGGGCCACGATGGGCCGCTCCTCGTGGGTGGACCCGATGACGTGGAGGTCCAGGAGATCCGTGTTCGCGGCCTCGAGGTCGGTCATGTACTGCAACAGCCCGTCCGAACCGTCGTAGTCGCGCCACACCTTGAAGCCGCTCACGGCCTGCGCCTCGGCGAGCTGGTCGACCGTCAGGCCGGCGTCGTTGCGCCACAGCTCGACGGTGGCGCCGAGCTTGACCAACCCGGCCCGTTGGGACGGATAGGCGACGATCTCCAGCCGGAAACGGCCGTCGGCCAGCTGTTCCATCGAGGCGATGTCGTAGCCGGCGGCCTTGATGGCATTCGCGGCCGATGCGTCGGCGATCGCGACGTACATCTGCAGGTGGTTCGTCCCCGTGGGCCGGTTCGGACCGGCCCCGGCCGGCACGATCGACGCGCCGAACAGGATCAGTGCCGCGGCCAGGGTGAGCAGGACGGTGCGACGGTTCATCGAAGCCTCCCTCCGAGCGTGAGCTCGACCCACGTCATCCATCGGGACCGCGCCCCCTCAGCACGATGTCCCGTCCGTCGAACCTATGACGAGCGAGCGAGCTCGGGCAACCGGTCGAACGACCGACGCGGCGTGCGCCGCGGTCCTCAGCCCGCGTCGCCGGGATCGTCCGGCGCGGCGGGCTCGGGGACCAACCGGAGCTCGGGCGTTCCGGGGACGCTGGGCAGCGACGTTGCCGGCTCCTCGGCCCCGACGAGGACACGCGTCACGTTCGGGAAGTCCAGCCGCGCCGGGCCCGAGCCGTAGCCGGCGTCCTCGACGCGCATGGTCGGCAGGTCGCCGTACCCCTCGACCGTCGCCGCCAGGATCGCCGCGCCGGTGGCGGTCGTGAGCTCGGCCGACACGCCGCGGGAGAACACCGGCGCCCCGCGGAGCAGCTCGATGACGGTCGGGCTGGGGATCGGCATCATCGCGCCGTGCTCGGTGCGGGTCATGCCGAGGCCGGTGGGGACGGCCGAGGCGAACACGCGCTCGACGCCGAGCATCGCGAGCGCGAGCGCCGCGCCCGTGACGTCGACGATCGAGTCAAGGCCCGTCAGCTCGTGGAACGTCACGGTCTCGATGTCGCGCCGCTGGATCCGCGCCTCGGCCTCCGCGTACCGGCGGAAGATCCGGTGCGCCAGGGCCAGCGCGTCCGGCGGCAGGTCCGAGGCGTCCATCAGCGCCCGAACGCTCGCGTACGTGCGGATCACCCCCGCGGTCCCCGAGGTACGAACGCCGGCGCGCACCGCGCGGATCCCGTGCTCGTCCACCTCGTCGAACTCGAGCTCGAACGGCTCCAGCGGAAGGGTCGCCAGATCGGTCCGCAACTGGTCGACATCGGCTCCCGCGTCCACGAGCGCGCCCAGGGCGGAGTCGCCTGAGATCCCGGCGATGCAATCGAAGTAGGCGAGACGCATCCGGTCGGCTTCCGACGAGCGATCCGCGTACGATCGCGAGGGCGTTGATTGTATACTTCGGCACTCGCTCGAATCCGCTGGTCAGTGGCCCTTTCGAATCGCTCACGACGATGACCTTCTCCGCCGAAACGCTCAGCAGGCTGGTGTTGATCGCGCTCGGATTGGGCGTGCTCGCCGTCGTGCTGTCGGCGCTCGCACCCGGCCGGCGGCGCCAGAGCGAGACGGTCGAGATGGACGAGGTCCTGCAGGGGATCCTCGACGCGCAGGGCGACCGGATGACGCGGCTCGAGCACGCGGTGCGGGCCCTCGCCGGCACCGACCGGCGGCAGCAGGCCGAGATCGAGGGGGCCGTTCGCAACGTCGGGCTGGTGCGATACGACGCGTTCGAGGACGTGGGCGGCCGGCTGTCGTTCTCGTGCGCGCTGCTGGACGACTTCGGCACCGGGGTCGTGATGACCTCGATCAACGGGCGGCACGACACCAGGGTCTACGCGAAGCCGGTCTCCGAGGGGCACAGCTCCTACAGCCTTTCGATCGAGGAGGAGGAGGCGATCCGGCAGGCGCTGGAGGCCGGCACGCAGCGGGCGGTGACGGCGACGTGATCTGGCGTCGCGAGGAGGCGGTGCCGGACGAAGGCTCGGCGGGGCCGGACTCGGGTCAACCGCAGGAGCAGGCGGGCAGGGTTCGACGACGGACGGAGGTGCGAGGGATGGCGGATCAGGGCGGTGAGGTCACGATCGTCGGGCAAGGTGCCAAGCTCGAGGGCACGGTGGTCTCGGCGGGATCGCTGCGCATCGACGGGCAGGTGAAGGGTCAGATCAACGCCGAGGGCGACGTGCTGCTCTCGCCACAGAGTCAGGTCGAGGCGGACATCCGGGCGCAGAACGTCGTGGTGGCCGGCCGCTTCAAGGGCTCGATCAACGTGAAGGGCCGCGCCGAGCTCGCTCGCGGGGGACGCGTGGACGGGGACATCACGTCCAAGACCCTGGTTGTCGAGGAGGGAGGCGTCTTCCAGGGGCAGTCGATCATGGACCAGCAGCCGGCACAGGCCGGTCAGCCCGCACCGAAGTCCGAGAAGGGGGCGGCCTCCACCGAGGCAGCGGACGGGGCCAAGGTCTAGGCGCGTGCTGGACATCCGGGCGATCCGGGAGGAACCGGAACGGTTCCGCACGGGCCTGGCCCGGCGGAACATGGCCGAGGCCATCGACGAGCTCCTCGAGTTCGACCGGCGGCGCCGGGAGCTCACCGTCCAGGTGGAGGAGCTGCGTGCCGAACAGAACCGCGCGGGCAGGGCGATCGGCCGGGCGGAGGGCGAGGAGAAGCAGCGGCTGATCGGCGAGGTGGGCGAGGTCTCGGCGCGTCTGAAGACGCTCGAGCCCGAGCAGGAGCAGGTCGAGAAGGAGCTCAACGATCTGCTCGCCCGGACGCCGAACCTCCCGCACGAGTCGGCGCCCGACGGCTTCACCGAGGAGGACGCCGTCGAGATCAAGCGCGTCGGCGAGCCGCCGTCCTTCGACTTCGAGGCGCGCGACCACGCCGAGCTCGGCGAGATCCTGGGCGTGCTGGACACCGAACGCGGCGCGCGCACCAGCGGCTCGAGGTTCGTGTTCCTGCTCGGCGACATCGTGCACGTGCAGTTCGCCCTGGTGCGTCACGCCCTCGACATCGTGGTGGCTCGGGGGTTCGTGCCGGTCATCCCGCCCGTCCTCGTCCGCGAGGAGGCGATGTTCGGCAGCGGGTTCCTGCCGACCGACGCGGTGAACATCTACGTGACCTCGCCCGACGAGCTGTACCTGGTCGGCACGTCGGAGGTCTCGCTCGCGGCGTTCCACGCGGGCGAGATCGTGGAGGAGGGCGACCTCCCGATCCGCTACGCGGGCTACTCGACGTGCTTCCGCCGTGAGGCCGGGACCTACGGCAAGGACATGGGCGGGATGTTCCGCGTCCACCAGTTCGACAAGGTCGAGATGTTCTCGTTCTCGCGACCGGAGGACTCGTGGGACGAGCTCGAGACCATCCGCGAGGTGCAGGAGGAGATCCTCGGGCACCTCGAGCTCCCGTATCGGATCACCGACACCGCCGCCGGCGACCTGGGGAGCGCGGCGGCCAGGAAGTACGACCTCGAGGCCTGGCTCCCGGGCCAGGATCGCTACCGCGAGCTCACCTCGTGCTCCAACTACACGGACTACGGCGCGCGGCGCGCGCAGACGCGCATGCGGCTGGGCTCGGGCGAGATCGAGACGCCGCACACGCTGAACGGCACCGCGACGGCGATCGGCAGGACCCTGATCGCGATCTTGGAGAACCACCAGCGGGCCGACGGGAGCGTCGCGCTGCCGAAGGCGCTCCATCCCTATCTGCCCGAACGCCTCCGGGAGCTGCGGCCGAAGGGCTGATCCGGTAGAGGGGGGCTACTCGGCTCGATCCCCAGCTCGCCGAACAGCATCCCTGCGAGGTCCCGGTACCGGGTCTCGAGCTCGCGGTGCGCGGTGACGTCGACCGCCACGCCCTGCCAGTACTTCGGGCGGCCATCCTCGTCCCGAACGAGCACGGCCCGGCTGTCCAGCCAGACGACGCGTCCGTCGGGCCGGACGATGCGGAACTCCTCGTTGAACGGCTCGCCGGTCGCCTCGCACCGGGTGTTGGCGGCGTACACGCGCTCGCGGTCGTCCGGGTGGACGAGCTCGCCGAGGTGCCCCGGGTTGGCCATGAGCTCATCGCTGGTCAGGCCGAAGATCTCCTCGGCCTGCGGGCTCAGGTACGTGAACCAGGTCTGGTCCGGCGGCCCGCCGGGCGTCTCGATGAACGTGACGGCCGGGATCTGCTCGACGAGGGTGCGGTACCGCTCCTCGAGCAGGCGAAGGCTGCGCTCGGCCTCCTTGCGATCGGTGATGTCGATCGTCACGCCGTGCCAGAAGCGAGGGCTGCCCTCGTCGTCGCGCACGAGGATCGCTCGGTCGTGCATCCAACGATATCCGCCGTCCTTGGTGCGTTGGCGGAACTCCTCGTCGAAGGGCTCGCCCGTCGCCTCGGCGCGTACGTTGGCCGCGCGGACGCGGTCTCGGTCCTCGGGATGCAGCGTCCGGTCGTAGAACATCGGGTCGCTCGTGGCCTCGTCCGGTGTGAAGCCCAAGACCTCCTCGATCTGCGGGCTGATGTAGGCGAACCGCACCTCCTCGGGCGCAGCCGGGCTGGCGTACTCGAGGTAGGTGATCGCCGGGATGGCCTCGACCAGTGAGCGGTAGCGCCGGCGGACCTCGCGCCGGTCGCGGTCCAGGCGTCGGGTCTCGGTCACGTCCATCATCAGCCCCTGGATCTCGCTCGGCCGGCCGAGCGCGTCCTTCGAGAGCACGCGTGCCTGGTCGCGGACCCAGCGGACCCCGCCGTCCTTGTGGAAGATGCGGTACTCCATCTCGAAGCCGCCGGTATCTGCGACCTCCTCGTCGATCGCCCGCACCCTCGCCCGGTCGTCGGGATGGACGGTCGACAGCCACGCCTCGGTGTCGGCCCAGTCCTCGAGGTCGTAGCCGAGCAGCGAGGTCAGCTGCGGACTCACGTAGCGGAGCCGGTAGCCGGGCTCGGCCGGGTCGAGCTCGGCGATGTAGATCACGCCGGGGACCTGCTCGGTGAGGTCCCGGTACCGGAGGTCACTTTCCTCCGCCAGGCGCTCGGCGTCCTTGCGCGCGGTCACGTCGATCATCACGCCCTGGAAGAACCTCGGCTGCCCCTCATCGTTCTGCGAGATCGCGATGGCCTGGTCGGCGACCCAGACGATGTGCCCGTTCTTGTGGAGGTAGCGGTACTCCAGCGCGAAGGGCTCGCCGGTCGACTCCGAGCGCAGGAACGCGGCCAGCACGCGGTGACGATCGTCCGGATGTAGTCGCGCCATCCAGAAGTCGGGGGACACGTGCCACTCCTCGACCGTGTAGCCGAGGAGCTGCTCGATGCGCGGGCTCGTGTAGTAGCCGGGGTCGGCGCCCTCGGGCCGGTGCGCCTCCCAGACGTAGGTGACGGCCGGGATCTGCTCGGCGAGCAGCCGGTAGCGGTGCTCGGCCGTGCGCAGCTCGGCCTCGGCGCGTCGGCGCTCGGCGATCTCGAGCGCCATCAGCGCGTTCGCCTCCTCGAGCTCGGCGGTGCGCTCGGCCACGCGCTCCTCGAGCTCGTCGCGCGCCGTCCGCAGCTCCGCCTCCGCGGCCTTGAGCTCGGTGATGTCGAGCTGGACGCCCAGCCAATAATCGGGACGTCCCTCCTCGTCGCGGACGAGGGTCGCAACGTCGCGGAACCAGACCTCCCGCCCGTCCTCGGCGATCAGGCGGTACTCCCGGCTCCAGGGCCGGCCCGTCTCGTTGTGCAGGTCGTGCGCGGCGAGCGTGGGCTCCCGGTCGTCCGGGTGCAGGAGCTCCATCCAGATGTCCGGCTGGCCGAGCCACTCGTCGCGCGAGTAGCCGAGCGCCGTCTCGACGTGGCGGCTCACGTACATCGTCCGGCGGTCGTCGTCGGGCGCGACCTGGTAGATCACCGCGGGCAGGTTCTCGACCAGCGCGCGGTACTTCGCCTCGTCGTCGGCTCCGCCACCGGGGAGGCGTTCGTCTCGGTCGGGATCCGTGCGCATGGGTTCGGACATGGTGCCAGAAACCGAGGACGGGCCGCCGAGAGCCGCTACCCTGCGTCCGGGAGGGTGGCCGAGCGGACGAAGGCGGCGGTCTTGAAAACCGCTAGTCCCGCAAGGGGCTCCCGGGTTCGAATCCCGGTCCTCCCGCCATCTCCCAGCGGTCGGGTCGCTCCTGGTCCATCGGCTACCTCGGGAGGACGCCGCGGATCAGCTGGGGGACGAGGGTCCTCGCCGTCGCGTCGGCGTCGAGGCCCCCCGTGGTCACGATCTGCGAGATCGCGGCCATGTTGAGCGCGCCGGCGAACGCGGCGGCGGCCACGTCGGCATCCTCCACCATGAGCTCGCCGCTCGTCCGGCCCTCCTCGAGGAGCGCCCGAACGGGCCCCACGACGGCCCGACCAACGTTCTCGGTCACGGATCCGATCGACCCCAGCTCGGCGACGATCCCGGGGAGCTCCACGCACATCCGTGGGTAGGCGGCGAACGCCCGAAGGATCCCGAGCAGGACGGCCTCGAGCCGCTCGACCACCGACCCCTCGGTCGCGAGGGCCTTCTCGACGGCCTGCGCCGTCCGCTCGAGCTTGTCGTTCACGAAGAACTGCACGACGTCGTCTCGGCCCGAGAAGTAGTAGTAGAGCGTCGCCCGGGGGATGCCGGAGAGCCTGGCGTACTCCTCGATCGACGCCCGGAACCCGTGGCCGTGCGGGAGGCGCTCTCCCGCCTCCAGGAGCTTGATGGCCAGGTCCTCGGGCAAGTCCTTCACGGCGTCTCCACTCTAGTCGCAACTCCGGGCTAGACAAGAGTCTAAACCCTAGGATAGACTCCAACCTTCGGTCTAGATCGACGACTAGACCAGCGTCCAACAGGAGGTTGGAGATGAAGGCTCCGGAACGCGGTCGGGACACGGGTGGAGGAGGGGCGACGTCGACCGAGACCGGGCCCTCCGGGGCGAGGGTCGAGCGACGTCGCTGGTGGGTGCTGGCCGTGATGTCCGTGGGGACGCTGATGGTGTTCCTCGACGACTCCGTGGTGAACACCGCACTGCCCAGGATCTCGGTCGACCTCGACGCCTCGACCTCGGCCCTGCAATGGGTGATCGACGCCTACGTGCTGGTGCTGGCGGGACTGCTGCTGCTGTGCGGCTCGATCGGCGACCGCTACGGCCGCAAGCGGATGATGACCGTCGGGCTCGTCGTGTTCGGGCTCGCCGCCGCGGGCGCCGCCCTGGCAAACACCACGGGCCAGCTGATCGCGATGCGGGCCCTGCAGGGGCTCGGTGCGGCGCTGGTGCTCCCGGCCACGCTGTCGATCATCGTCAGCGTCTTCCCCCGGCAGGAACGAACGAAGGCCATCGCCGTATGGACCGCGGTCGGGGGCCTCGGGATCGCGCTGGGCCCGGTCCTCGGCGGCTTGCTCATCGAGGCCTCGGACTGGTCGGCCGCGTTCTGGTTGTTCATCCCACTTGTCGTCGCCGCGCTGGCGGGCATGACGGTCGTCCCCGAGTCGCGGGACCCGCGTCATGTCGGTCTCGACGTGCCCGGCGCGGTCCTCGGCACCGCGGGCCTGACCACGCTGGTGTACGGCATCATCCGAGCGGGCGAGGTCGGATGGAGCGCGGACGTCGTCCTGGGGTCGTTCGCCGCCGCGACCGTGCTGCTGGCGGCCTTCGCGGTCGTGGAGGCCCGGGCCAGCGCGCCGATGCTCCCGCTGCGCTTCCTGCGCCAGCGCGACTTCGTCGGAGCCGTCCTCGTGATCGGCATGCTGCTGTTCGCCATGTTCGTGACGTTCTTCTTCCTCACCCAGTACTTCCAGATCGTCCAGGGACGCAGCGCGTTCGAGGCCGGCTTGCTGTTGGTCGCCCCGGCGGCAGGCATCATCGTCGGCTCTGGAGTGGCCGGGAAGGTCATCAAGACCGCCGGGCCGAGGGTGCTGAGCGTCGTGATGGTCGCGACGGTCACGGCCGCCCTCGTTCTCCTCACCCTCATCATCGAGACGACGACCAACGCAGGGTTGATCGTCGTCATCCTCTGGTTCTTCGGCCTCGGCGCCGGGCTCGGTCTGCCGGCCCTGACCGATACCGTGATGGCGGCGGTGCCCGAGCGCGACGCCGGCGTCGGCTCGGCGCTCAACGATGTCAGCCGGCAGCTCGGGGGTGCCCTCGGCGTCGCCATCATCGGCAGCGTCGTCAACCACGCCTACCGCTCCAACCTGGCCGAGCACGCCGGCAACCTGGACCCCGGGGCGGTGCACGCGGCCGGCGAGGGCATCGGCATCGCCAGCCGCGTCGCCGCCACCCTTCCGCCCGACGCGGCCAGGGAACTCACGCGGAGCGCCAACGACGCGTTCATCGACGCCATCACCCGAGGCTTCACCATCAGCACGGCCGTGCTCCTCGCGGCGCTCGCGGTCGCGGCGATGATGATCCCCCGGTGGATGCGAACCGCCCAGGCCGAGGCGACCGACGGCCTTGGCGACGAACTCGCCACCCACGAACTCCAGCCCGATCTGGCCAACTGACGAACCGAACGGGGAGGCAGCAAGCATGCACGCAGTGATCGGAACCGTCGAGATCGACGCCACCCGAGCTCGCGCTCCACGCGTTGACGAGATTCGCCGCGTTGACCGAGCCGAGCCCGGTCGCGAGATCGTAGCCCGTGCCTGCGAGATAACCCGGCAAGCCGCCCGAAAGTCCGTTCGGCCCCGGCGTCGTGTTGTTGCAGAGGCTCGGCACCGCGCGCGTGCAGCCGGAGACGCCGCTCGACGCGACCGTCGCGTCGTGGAAAACGCCGGCGACGCCCGTGCGTGCGAGCTCGTAGAGCCGCGGGTTGATGTTGCCGTTCGAAGTGCCGGTCTTCTGATTGAGCAGCGCGACGATGCCCGCGAGACTCGGCGCGCCCGCCGATGTGCCGCCGGTCGCGGTCGATGAGCTGCGCATGTCGCAGGTCTGGGCGGGCGAGGCCGTGCTGCTGCGCGCCTCCCGCGGCCATGTGACCGCCGATGCCCAGTTCAATCTTCGCTGGCTGGCCGACCTGGTGCTGCAGGAGCGCCGGGCCCTGATCGAGGTCGGGCTCGCCTCCCTCACCATCAGCGTGCTGACGATCTTCCCGCCGCTGGTCATCATGACCATGGTGAACAAGGTGCTGCAGTTCCACAGCATCTCGACGCTGGTCCTGCTCACCGCGATCATGGCGGTGGTCTTCGCCTATGACACGCTGCTGAGCTATGCGCGCCGGCTGATCATCTCCGTGGTGGGCGCGCGGCTCGACACCAAGCTGAACCTGCATCTGTTCAACCGCCTGCTGCGCCTGCCGCTGGAATATTTCGAGCGGCATCCGGCCGGCGAGACGATGCACCGCATCAGCCAGATATACAAAGTGCGGGAGTTCCTGACGGGGAAGCTGCTGACCACCTTCCTCGACCTGGTCACGCTCTGCATCCTGCTTCCCTTCCTCTTCTACCTGAATGCCACGCTCGCCTGGATCGTGGTCGCCTGCGCCGCGGCGCTGTACGCGCAGCGGGCCGCCGACCGCGGCAACGTCGCGGAGGTGCTCCGCCTCGGCTAACCACCCGGCCGCACCGACCAGGTCAGCAGCTTCTCGTGCCGGGCCTGCGCGCCGAGGTGGCTGCGGAACAGCACGGCCTCGCAGACGCCGAACGCCGGCCCCGCGTACCCGGACAGCGACTCGACGACCGCGCCGCCGACCGGGTCGCCGGCCCGCCACCGGCCGAGCGTGAGGTGCGGGCGGAACGGCGTGCGCTCCGCCGGCACCCGGGCCGCCCGGGCGGCGCGGCCCACCGCGCGGGCCAGCCGGCCCAGCCACTCCACGTCGCCGGACAGCCCGGCCCACAGCACCCGCGGCGCGCCCCGGGGCGGGAAGGTGCCGGCGCCGGCCAGCCGCAGCGACGCCGTCCCGCCGGGCGCCGGCTGCCGCACCGCGAGCAGCTGGGCGGCCAGTCCGTCCACATGCGACTCCGGCACCTCGCCGAGAAACGCGAGCGTCACGTGCCAGGTGGACGGGTCACTCCAGCGCGGGCAGCCGGGCAGCAGCCGCACCGCCCCCACCGCACGGTCGAGGTCGGCGAGCGCCGCAGCGCTCGGTTGCACCGCGACGAAGAGGCGCAGCCGGGCCTACCAGGTCACCGGGCGGAACCGCAGGCCCGCCGCCTCGAGCGAGGTCTCCACCCGCATCCGCTCCACATCCCGGTCGACCCCGGGGGGCAGGTCGCCCAGCCGCTGCGGCAGCTCCAGCGCCCGGCAGCCGGCCATCAGCGTGTCGTCGTACGCCTTGATCAGCGCCCGCCGGCGGGTGTTGGTGGTGCCGGGCGGGAAGTGCTCGACGGCCGCGTGCAGCCGGCGCAGGTCGGCCGCGATGCGCTCCACCGGCGGCTCGTAGCTGATCGGCTCCGCGGGCGGCAGCAGCCCCCA
>Ga0081455_10002621_pt1 | contig 21323 bp, 21 predicted proteins | sample TabmetS3T2R1_FD_70207 | JGI IMG/M metagenome (GOLD analysis project Ga0081455, IMG submission 70207) | Tabebuia heterophylla rhizosphere microbial communities from the University of Puerto Rico - S3T2R1 | ecosystem: Host-associated > Plants > Roots > Rhizosphere ...
GTGCCTCGGCGAGACGTCGTCCTGGAGAGATTGCATGAGGCGGGGATCGGGGCGGGGATCCACTATCCGACACCGATCCACCTTCAGGGAGCGTTCGAGTACCTCGGTCATCGCCCCGGGGACTTTCCCGTCGCGGAGCAGGCCTCGAAGGAGATCCTCTCCCTGCCGCTCTATCCCGGGATCACAGTGGAGCAGCAGGAACGCGTGGTGAACGAACTCAGGAAGGCCCTTCCGTGACCGTGGATCCATCGGTGTTCGTGCACGACATGGCCTTGTGCGAATCCGACGATGTAGGCCCTCGAACCCGCGTTTGGGCCTTCGCTCATGTCATGGCCGATGCCGTGGTGGGGGCAGACTGCAACGTCTGCGATCATGCCTTCATCGAGAGCGGGGCGATCGTCGGTAACGGTGTCACGGTGAAGAACAACGTCCTCATCTGGGATCGGGTGACGATCGAGGATGACGTGTTCCTCGGGCCGAACGTGACGTTCACCAACGATCCGAACCCGCGAGCGGCAGTCAAGAAGAAGGCTTCCGAGCTCGTGTCAACGCTTGTCCGGGAAGGGGCAACGGTGGGGGCGAACGCTACGATCGTGTGTGGCGTGACCATCGGCCGCAGTGCGTTCATCGGTGCGGGAGCCGTCGTGACGGCGGATGTTCTTCCCTATGCGTTGATGATCGGCAACCCCGCGCGACAGCATGGATGGATCTGCGTATGCGGAAGGCGGCTCCCTCAAGATCTGGATTGCTCGTGCGGGCGGTCGTACGTGGAGGAGAAGGGGAGGCTGAGCCTGATGGGAGGATCTGAGCGCGTCGGGACCCCTGCCTGATCGTCGGTCAGGTCAGCAACCGCTCTGGACATCGAAACGGTCGGCGATCGAGTCGCCGGAGTAGTCGAGTGAGTAGTCGGCGTCCGTGACACCCGTGATCGTTGCGTTGCAGATCACAGCGGGTCGACCATCGAGGGTTGGCTCCGCTCCGAGGAACCCGAACCTCGTGACGCCGCGGCCGTCGATGGAGACATGCTCGAAGCGGAGACTGCCTTGGTGATCCGCCTCAGCGTGCAGCAAGACGCCGGCGAGGGAGTTCCCAACGAGGTCGACGTTACGATAGACGTAGCTGTTGAGGTATGCACCATGTTCGATCCCGGCCTGGCCGTTGTGGAACGCCACGAACTCGTCGATCACGTGGTGACGGTCGGTGTTCTGCCAGACGAAGATCCCGTTCACAGAGTTGTTGTGGGCTACGCAGTCATCGAATCGCCAGATGCCTTCCGATCCTTCGGGCCATTGGAAGCCAGCCGCGTCATCGTTCCCTCGAACGCCAACGGCGACGCAGCCGCTTGCCACGCTGCCTCGTCCGCGACCCAGAGCAAAGCCTGCCAGCCGGTAGCCACGGAAGTCCGGATCCGATCTCACCAGCGACGCCACGCATCGCAAGAACAGGACGTCGTCGGTGCGCGCTCCGGACGTTCGAGTATCGGGCGCACCGTCCCACCAGTACGCCTCTTCGAAGGTGTTGTGGCTGATGCAGTCGACGAACGACACACCGTGGCTCGTGTGCGGTACGAAGGCGTGTCCGCCCGAATCCCGAACAACCGTGCCTTTGACGATCGAACCTCGAGACCCGTCTTCGCAGAGGTGAAAGTGAAGCGGATAGCGCCCGAGCACGGCCTCGGTGAACTCGTCATCCGGTTGACGTGGCCCGAGGCGGCGCAGTTCCGCCCATCGCACGGACTGTGGTTTACGCGAGTGGATGAAGATGTGAGAACGACCGGCATCCGTGCCCTCGATCCTCACGTTCCGGGTGAGGTTCAAGACCTCGGCACCGTAGCTCCTGCCGCCGACCATGACGATCGGGTGATCGAAACGAACCTCGCCGTTCAAGTCCACCGTCGTACCGCTGATGGATCGAACCTTGACGTGATCGAATGCCTCGTCAGACGACCCTGCGGACGGCGGCCGAGTCGGAGCGATCGCGAGCTCATCCCCGACGTGCCAACCCTTCGGGTCGTCGACGAGCTGGATCGAGGTCGCTCCGGAGGAGATCGACTCATTGGCGCGCAACCAGGCGCGGCGTTCCGAACCCTTGAGTCGCAACTTCCCGTGTCCCATGACCCAGAGTCCGACGTCGGAATCGAGCACGTCCATCCCGCCGCCGACGAAGGCGTCTTCGTTGATGCCACGAAAGACGATCCGATGTGTCTTCCGATGCGACGAGGGTTTCATGACGAGGCTTCCTTCGACGACGACGTTCGCCGTGGTCGCAAGCGTGCGGCTTCGGTCCGGGTCGAAGACGAGTTCGCCACCCTGTTGCACGAGGAGGCCGGCGAGCGTCACGTCCTCGTCGAGGATGATGCGCGTGCGGACGACCGCGAGGTCGGCGCTCGAGGGAACGCGTCCCCCCCAGGTGACTGGATCGCTCCAGACCCTCGTAGCCGAGCCGCGGCGGCTCGCGTCGGCGATCGCGGACGGCAGAGCAAGCGACGCCCCAGCCACCGCGGCCGTTCGGATGAACGTGCGACGGCTCAACCTGTGGGAAGGTGTCTCCGTCAAGGTCCTCCCTCCTCACCGCATCCGATCGATGCCTGGGGCCGCCGTCTCCCTCGGATCGGGCGACGATACCACCACCGTTCTCAACTCGCGCCGTGCGGCGGACGGTTGCGCTCGCTTGGTGGGTCGTCGTGGATGTGACGAAGCGATCGGACAGCGGATCGGGTCCACGGGTCCTGCACGTCGTCGCGACGGGTGCCAGGCGAGGTGGTGAGATCTTCGCGTCCGATCTCATCGGTGCGCTGGCTCATCGCGAGGTCGTCCAGCACGTCGCGATCCTCCGCGCGTGCGGTGAGCCGGCGGTCGACTTCCAGGCACCGGTTACCGGGCTGACTGGCCACGAGGCAGGCCGACCTGCGTCTGCCGTCGATCCTCGGATCCTATGGGGCCTTCGCAAGACCCTTGAATTCCTGTCTCCCGATGTGCTCCTGGCGCATGGTGGGGAACCGCTGAAGTACTCGATCGCCTCGATCGTGGGGCATCGAGTGCCCGTGATCTATCGACGCATCGGTTCCATCCGAGGCCGCACAGCTCTGCGAGGCATGCGTTTGCGTGTGTACCGATCACTGATGCGACGCGCGAGCACGGTCGTTGCCGTTGCCGATGCCATCCGAGAGGAGACGATCGGCGAATTCCGGGTTCCCCGCTCGCGAGTCGTCACGATCCCGAACGCGATCGATGCGGATCGTGTTCGCCCACATCTTGACCGTGCTGCCGTGCGGGCATCCATGGGCATCTCTTCGACAGCGCCGTTGATCGTGTCTGTTGGAGCGTTGACCTGGGAGAAGGATCCTCTCGCTCAACTGGAGGTCGTTGACGCCGTGATGGGCACTCGCCCCGACGCACGGTTCGTGATGGTCGGTGACGGCCCCCTGCGTCGAACCGTCGAAACCGCTGTGCGCGCGAGCGAACACGGCGACCGTGTCCACCTCACGGGAGCACGAGACGACGTCGGCGACATCCTTGCGGCAAGTGACGTCCTTCTTCTGAACAGCCGCAGCGAAGGCATGCCTGCGATCTTGATCGAGGCGGGGATGCTCGGCCTTCCCACGGTCGCGAGTGCGGTTGGTGGCGTGCCCGAGGTCGTCGAGCATGGCGTGACCGGCCTGCTCTGTGCGCCGGATGACACGACCGCGATGGCATCCTCCCTCATCGAGCTGTTGGATGACGCACGGCGTCGTCGATCGCTCGGCAGATTGGCGCGAGCCCGATGTCTCGCACGCTTCGAGATACGACCCGTTGCCGATCGTTACCTCGAGATCCTGCGGCGTCGATCCGAGGGACGATGAGGCGGGTTCTCATCCTTATCAAGGGCCTGGGCCGAGGCGGCGCGGAGCAACTCCTCTCCAGCGCTGCACCGTACCTGGACACGTCCCGCTTCGAATACCAGGTGGCGTACCTCCTTCCATGGAAGAACGCCCTCGTGCCATCGATCGAAGCTGCAGGCATCGAGGTCAACTGCCTTGGCAGCGGTCACGGTGTGCGCTGGGTGGAGCGGCTTCGCACACTGATCCGATCGGAGAGCTTCGATGTGATACACGTGCACTCTCCCTACGCCGCGATCGGTGCCCGCCTCGTGACGCCTCGTGGACGAACGCGCTTCGTCTACACGGAGCACAACGTATGGAGCCGCTACCACACAGCTACGTATTGGGGCAACGCCATGACCTATCCCCGGAACGATCACGTGTTCGCCGTGTCGGAGAGCGTTCGACGGTCCATCCGTTATCCGACCCCGCTTCGCTACCGCCGGATGCCACCAACGGAGACGCTGTATCACGGCCTCGATCCGGCGCAGGTCGCCACGTGGACCGGACTTGACGGGCTCCGCGGGGAGCTCGGATTGCCCGCCGGGACACCGTTGGTCGTGAATGTGGCCAACTTCAAGCCGCACAAGGGTCATTTCGAGCTGGTGCAGGCAGCCGCAGATGTGCGGCGTGAGATCCCAGACGTGAGGTTCGTCCTCGTCGGGGTCGGTCCCCTCGAGGCAGCCGTGCGAGAAGAAGCAGCTCGTCTAGGGGTCACTGATTCGATGATCTTCGCGGGATTCCGCAACGATGTTCCGCGCGTTGTCTCGAGTTGCGACGTGTTCACCCTCGCGTCGCGATACGAAGGCCTTTCCATCGCGCTCATGGAGGCGATGGCTCTAGGCCGACCAGTGGTCGTGACCAGCGCGGGGGGGCTTCCGGAGATCGTGAGCGATGGAGTGGAAGGGTTGGTGGTCCCACCCGGCGATGTGCACGAGCTGGCGCGAGGTCTCATCACGGTGCTGCGGGACCAACCTCTCCGCGAGCGATTGGGCCACGCCGCCCATCTCCGTGCCAGTGGGTTCGACATCCGGAAGACGGTGGCTCGGGTCGAGCAGGTCTACGAGGAGCTCACAGCATGAATCGCGTGCAGTCGTCGATCGTCATCCGACCCTGGCGAGACGGAGATCTGTCTCCCGTGCTCGACCTGCTTCGAGCGGCGCTCGGCGAAGGGGCGGAGGGCAGCCGCTCGTCGGCCTTCTTCAGATGGAAGCACCTCGAGAATCCTTTCGGTCCGTCGTTCATGCTGGTTGCCGAGGCGGACGGTCAACCCATCGGCCTCCGAGCCTTCATGCGCTGGCGCTTCCGAGCGGGTGGTCGAACCATCCCCGCGGTGCGGGCGGTCGATACCGCCACCCACCCGGATCACCAGGGACGCGGGATCTTCTCGCTGCTAACCCGTCAAGCGATCGAGATGTTGAACGACGAGGCGGAACTCGTGTTCAACACCCCCAACGAGAAGAGCCTGCCGGGCTATCTGAAGATGGGCTGGCGGACGGTCGGTCGCATCCCGATCGTCATCGGAGCGCATCGGCCTCTGCGGGTGGCTAGGGGGATCCGCTCCATCCGGGACTCCGTAACCCCATCTCGGCCCAAGCCTGAGCAGCGATTCGAGACGGCGGCGGAGGCTCTGGCGGACCCTGATGCGATCCATCGACTGCTTACGACGCGCAACGCGAAAGAAGAGCGGATCGCAACCGATGACAGCCTGGAGTATCTCCGGTGGCGGTACGCGACCGCTCCCTTCTTGGACTATCGGGCTCTTCGGGACGAGGGTCCGGACGGCCTCCGTGGTTTGGCGATCTTCCGACTGCGACCGCGAGGGCGATTGTGGGAGTGCACCGTCGCCGAGCTGATCGTCGGGGACGCGGACATCCCTACCGCCGGTCGTCTCCTCCGCGGGATACGGAAGCTGGCCGGCGCCGACCACGTGGCAGCCTCATTCCCCGCGAGATCTGCCCAGGCGTCCGCGGCTCGCCTTCGTGGCTTCCTCCGCTCTCCGGGCGGCTTGACGATGGTTGTCAACCCGCTCGCGGGCGTCACCAGCCCCGATCCGATGGCGGTGTCTTCGTGGGCCCTCCGTCTCGGCGATCTGGAAGTGTTCTGATGAGCGCGAGCATCCGTTCCTTCGTGCGATCGGACCCGCTCATCACGATCGTCGGGCTCGTGGTCACTGGCCTGGTCATCGCCGCAGTGCTGATCATGGTCGACACGATCGGGTACAACATCTCCGGTGCCGCGTTGATCGGCCCGGTGCTGGTACTCATCTCGATACCTGCGCTCCTGCGCCAAGCGCGCAGGGAAGCGGATCCGACGCTTTTCCGACTGCTCCTTCTGGCCCTCATCGTGAAGCTCTTGGCCTCACTGGTCCGGTACTTCGTTGACTTCCACGTCTACGGGGGGGCGACCGACGCACTCGGATACCACCACGCCGGGATCCGCTGGTCACATGCCCTCGTGGCGGGAGGGACGGGGAGCCAGGGCCAGGGCCTGACAGGCACCAACTTCATCGAGATGGTCACGGGCGTGGTCTACGTGGTTACGAGACCGACGCTGCTGGGCGGTTACCTGGTGTTCTCGTGGTTCGCATTCTGGGGTCTGTTCTTCTTCTATCGCGCCTTCGTCATCGCCGTTCCTGAAGGGCGCTCTCGCAGCTACGCGCGGTTGGTCTTCTTCTTCCCTTCGCTGCTCTTCTGGCCCTCGGGGACCGGGAAGGAGGCCTGGATGATCTTCACGCTCGGGATCGCCTCCTTCGGCGTCGCCAAGCTCTTCGCAGGGCAGACCAAACAAGGGATCGGGGCTCTTGCTCTGGGTTTGTGGCTCGCCGCGCTCGCTCGTCCGCATGTGGCTGCGATCCTTGCGATCTCGCTGTTGGCAGCCGGGGGGGTCGCCCTGTTCGCCGGACGAGGACGATCCGTCTCGGTCCCACGAAAGGTCATCATCCTGGCGGTCGCCGGCGGCGTTTCCTTCCTCCTCGTCGTCAGCACTCGCTCGTACTTCCAGGAATCCCGAGTGGTGGCTGCCGATGAGGGCGTGTTGTCAACGCTGACAGCGATCGAGCAACGGACCGCTCAGGGCGGGTCGGAGTTCACGCCCTTCGTCGTCGATTCGCCCGCGGTGTTCCCGGCGGCAGCCGTCACGGTCTTGTTCCGGCCGTTCATCATCGAAGCGCATTCTGCGCAGGCGGTCATGACCGCATTGGAAGGAGCCGTCCTCGCGGTGATATGTCTCGCCCGGTGGCGATGGGCCCTTGCCGCCTTGACGAGTATCCGTCGACAACCCTACGTGTTGTTCGCGATCTTGTTCACGGCGGCGTTCGTGGTGGCGTTCTCGAGCATCGCCAATTTCGGGATCCTCGCCCGGGAGCGCGTGCAGGTGATCCCGTTCCTGCTCGTGGCGGTCTCGATCCCACCGCGCGTCTCGGTCGGTCGAGTTGAGCCCGAAGCCGTTCGGGAGTCGGCATGATCTCGCGGGGGGCCCGAGCGCTGAAGTGGGCCCTCGATCGCAGTGCGGCGCTGGTCATGGCGTTGGCCGCGCTCCCCGGGATGGCCGTCATCGCGATCGCGATCCTCGTCGAGGACGGTCCGCCGGTGCTGTTCGTGCAGCGCAGGGTCGGCAAGGGGGGCCGTCCGTTCCGCATGCTGAAGTTCCGTTCGATGGTCCGTGACGCGATCGCACAACACGCGGCCGTGACGGACGATCCGTTCGGAGTGGTGCGAGGCGATCCGCGTATCACCTCGACCGGCCGCTTCCTTCGTCGCACCGGCCTGGACGAGCTCCCGCAGCTCCTGAACGTGCTGGTGGGTCAGATGAGTCTCGTCGGCCCGCGACCGGACGTCCCCGAGCAGGTCGCGAACTACACGCCCGGGGACCGGCGCCGCCTCGCCGTTCGACCCGGCATCACGGGGTGGGCGCAGGTGCAGGGAAGGGAGGAGATCGGGTGGCCGGATCGGATCGCCCTGGACGTCTGGTACATCGAGCACTGGTCCCTCTGGCTGGATGTGAAGATCATCCTGTTGACGATCGGGCAGCTGTTCCGGGCCGACCCGGATCCCGTACACGATGCGATGAACGTCGATCGAGCTCGCGAGCGGCAGCGTGACCGGCATCATTGAGGTTGCGCCCGCCGAGTGGGACGAGGTGCTCGGGGCGCACGGGCTCGATGACGTCTACGCGAGCTACGGATACGTGGCGGCCTCCTGCCTCGTCGAACCGGGGGAACCGAGACTCCTCGAGCTCCGAGATGCGCACGGCAGCATCTTCTTCCCGCTGATCCTTCGTGAGATCCCGGGTACGGACGGCCTCCACGACGTGACCACTCCGTACGGGTACGGAGGACCCCTCCCTGCCGGCTCGACACCTCCTTGGCGAGGCTTCGACGAGGCCCTCCAGAGCTGGTGTGCGCGCGAGAACGTGGTGAGTACGTTCGTGCGGTTCCACCCGCGATACGCCAACCAAGCCGGGGCATCCACGATGGAGATACGCGAGTTGTCGGGTGTGATCGGGTGGCGTGTCGATCCCGACCGAGATCTGATGGCCGGGATGCATCCACACCATCGGCGCCTCGTGCGAAAGGCGACGAATGCCGGCGTCCGTGCTCGCGTGACGCAGGGCCCGATCGAGCTCGACGGGTTCCGAGGGCTGTACGAAGCCACGATGCGACGTCTCGACGCATCCTCCTTCTACTTCTTCGACGACCGGTACTGGGCGTCGCTCTCCCGCGACCTCGAAGATCAGCTCGTCCTGGTCGAGAGCGAGCTCGACGGCGCGATCGTGGCCGGCGCACTCTGCCTCGGCTCGGCTCCGTGGCTGCACTACCACCTCGGCGCTTCCGACGAGACGGGGCGGGCCAACGGAGCGAACCACTTGGCGCTCTTCGTTGCCGCGCAGTGGGCTCAGGCGAACGGATACACGACGCTCAACCTCGGGGGTGGCGTCGGCGGTCGGGACGATCCCCTGTTCGCCTTCAAGACGAGGTTCGATCCCGAGGGCGTTCTTCCCTGCTTCATCGGGACACAGATCAACGACCCGATGGTCTATCGGAGACTGTCCGGGTCCGACGCCGAGGCAACGTTCTTCCCTGCCTATCGCGCGTCCGAACGTGCGCTGCAAGGCAACGGCGATGTCCGGTCCAGCGGTGCCTAGCACGATGTCGAACCTGCCTCGTACCCTCGACCTCGTCGGCATCGCTCTCCTCGGGGCGATCGTGGGGTGGGCGCTCCTGGTCTCCGACGCGGTCGGCGGATCCGCCGAGCCGTTCCTCGCACTGATCCTCGGGGCCGCCGCGGTGCTCGTGGCCGCTCGCCTCCTCGATCGATACGTGCCGCGATCCGTGCCCTTCCTCACGCTGTGCCTGCTTACCGGTTTCTTCGTGTCGTCGTGGCGACGTACCGATGCATGGGGAGACCCCCTCGGGTACGCCAACGCGTCGGCGGCCCTCGCGGCTCTTGCCCTGATCGCCGCGCTGATGCTGCTGCTGCCCGGCTCGCCGCTGGTTCTGCGAGTCATCGCGGTGCCGACGGCGGTCGTCTTCGCGGTCACCCCGTTCCTGTTGGATGCGCGGGCCGGAGCGATCCTGGTCGTCGCCACCGTGATCGCGTTCATCATCGGTGTCGCGCTCCGATGGCCGCGATGGGGGATCATCGTGGCGGGCGGGGCGGTCCTGCTTGCGATCGGAACGACGGCCTGGCTCGGTGCCTCGTTCGCTCCCGGATCGTCGTCGGTCCCGGTGGACCTGGCCGACACCTCGCTGAGCGAGGCGCGGCTCAACCTGTGGCACGACGCGATCGAGATCGTCACCGACCACCCGTGGATCGGTGTTGGGTGGGGTGGCTTCGCGACGACGAGTCCTCTGGCGAGCTCGGATGAGGACCTCCGCTGGGCCCACAACGAGTTCCTGCAGCAGGCCGCCGAGTCGGGGTTGCCTGGCCTGCTGCTGACGGTCTCGTTGTTCGCATGGGCGTTCGCAAGGCTTTACGTCTCCCGCAACGCGAACGCGGTTGCCAGCCTCGGGGCGGTCGCCCTCGCGGTGGCGGGGATCGCCGCCTCCGTGGACTATGTGCTCCGTTTCGCGGCCGTCCCGCTCGCGGCGGCCGCACTCGTCGGTGCAGCGCAGGCCCGTCGGCCCAGTGTCCTCCGCGACGATGGGGGGACGATCGAGGGCGATGACGTCAACCGGAACGAGAGGATCGGATCGACTCGATGAGTGAGATGACTGACCAGGGATCCCGCGGAACGAAACGTCTCGGAACGTTGGGCCGCAAGGGCGTCAAGGCTGCCATGCTGCCCCTCGGAGCGCTCCACCCTCGCCGGGAGGGTGACGTCGTCGTCCTCCTGTATCACAGGGTCGGCGTCGGTGATCGCGAGATCGACATGCCGCTCGACGTGTTCGACGAGCAGATGCGGCTGCTGAAACGCAAGGACCGTATCCTCTCTCTGGACGACGCACTGGAGGACCAAGAGGGCGGGGTCGTCGTCACCTTCGATGACGGATACAGGGACTTCCACGACCACGTCCTGCCGGTACTCGAACGACTCGAGATCCCCGCGCTCCTGTACCTCGCATCGGGAGCGGTCGCCGGTGAGGACCATGACGCCGGAGATCAGGCGCTGACCTGGCCTTTGCTCGAGCGAGCCCTGGCGACGGGTCTGGTAGCCGCCGGAGCGCACACCCATTCGCACGCGAACCTCTCCGACGCATCCGAGTCGGAGGCGGAGGCCGAGATGCGACGGAACAAGGACCTCGTCGAACGGCATCTCGGGGTCGCCTGTCGTCACTTCGCCTATCCCTGGGGGGTGGCATCCGACGGTGCGCGGCGGGCCGCGGAACGCGTGTTCGAGACGTCGGCCCTGGACAGTTGGAAGACGAATCGTCGTGGCGCGATCGACCGTCAGCGACTCGGCCGGATCCCGATCCTGCGTAGCGACGGTACGAGGTTCTTCCGCGCGAAGACACGCGGTCTGCTCGATTCCGAGGCCATCGCCTACCGGCTGCTCCGTCGTGGGCCGTGGCGTCCCGGTGACGAGCTCGGCGGTCCGGGTTCTTCGGCGATGGCGGGGACCGATCGATGAGGGTCGATCGTCCGATCCGCGTCGCCCACGTCGCCACCGTGGACATGACCGTTCGCTACCTGTTGCTGCCTCAACTTATCGCTCTGCGGGATGCCGGGTTCGACGTGACGGCGATCAGCGCGGCCGGCGCACACGTCGACGATCTCGAGGCGCTGGGCATCCGGCACATCCCGTGGAGGCACGTCACCCGCGCCTGGGCGCCCGGTTCGGACCTGAGGGCGTTCGCGGAGCTCCGGGAGATCTTCAGGGCGGAGCGGTTCGACATCGTGCACACACATACGCCGAAGGCCGGCCTCCTCGGCAGGGTGGCCGCTCGATCGGTCCGGACGCCTTCGATCGTCAACACGGTGCACGGCTACTGGGCGTCGCCGGATCATCCCCTCTCGCGGCGCGTGCCCGTGATGGGTCTCGAATGGGTGGGGGCCCGGTTCAGCGATCGCGAGCTGTTCCAGAGCGCGGAGGACCTCGCCTGGGCTCGACGCCGTCGCATCGTCCGCCCCGGCCAGGGCGTATCGCTGGGCAACGGCACGGACGTCTCTCGTTTCCACCGATCCGCCGTCTCGACCGACCGGCTCCGAGATCTGCGATCCGAGCTGGGGATCTCCGAGGACGACCTGATCGTCGGGATGGTCGGCCGGATGGTGGCGGAGAAGGGGTATCGAGAGGTCTTCGAGGCTGCTCGCATCGTCCGGTCCCGCTTCCCGAACGTGCGTTTCCTGGCCGTCGGCGAGCCAGATACCAGCAAGGCAGATGCGATCGGACCGGATGAGATGAGGGCGGCTTCGGCCGACGTCATCTTCGCGGGCTGGCGGTCCGACGTTCGGGACCTGCTGGCGGTCATGGACGTGTTCGTGCTCGCCTCCTGGCGGGAGGGGATGCCGCGCTCGGCGATCGAGGCCGCCGCCATGGGCCTTCCGCTCGTCCTGACGGACATCCGAGGCTGCAGGGAAGTGGTCCGGGATGGGCACCAGGGATTCTTGGTTCCGCCCCGAGCCCACGCTGCCCTGGCCGATGCCATCTGCCGGCTCGTCGGTGACGATGAGCTCCGCGCCGTCATGGGTAAGCGTGCGCGCGAACGCGCCGAGGAGCGATTCGACGAGCGTCGGGTCGTCTCGCGGGTCCTGGACGTCTACCGCGAGCTTCTGCGGGAACGCCGATGAGCGTCGCCCTGAGTCACCTCCGGAGATGGCGGTATCCCATCGCCATGGTCTTCGTCTGCGTAACGGCTACGTCCTTGGCTCGCGTCGACGCCGTGGCCGCGCCCGTCCAGACCGGCTTCCAGGAGGATGTCGTCTTCAGCGGGCTGACGCAGCCGACCGCGATCGAGTTCGCCTCCAACGGCCAGGTCTTCATCGCCGAGAAGAGCGGGTTGATCAAGGTCTTCGACGGTCTCAACGACGCGACGCCGACCGTCTTCGCCGATCTGCGGACGAACGTCCACAACTTCTGGGACCGTGGCCTGCTCGGCATGGCCTTGGACCCGAACTATCCCGCCAACCCGTACGTCTACGTGCTCTACACGTTCGATGCCGCGATCGGCGGAACGGCTCCGAGATGGGGCACCGTCGGTGCCACCTCCGACGGCTGCCCGAACCCCCCCGGGGCGACCGGTGACGGATGCGTCGTCAGCGGCCGGTTGTCCCGCCTGCAGGCCTCAGGCGACGTCATGACCGGCAGCGAGCAGGTGCTCCTCGGGGGCTGGTGCCAGCAGTACCCGAGCCACTCGATGGGCAGCCTCGCGTTCGGTCCTGACGGTGCGCTGTACGTGAGCGGTGGAGACGGCGCGAGCTTCAACTTCGTCGACTACGGGCAGGACGGGAGCCCCGTCAACCCGTGCGGGGACCCGCCGGGAGGCGCCGGGGGCGTGATGACCCCTCCGACGGCCGAGGGGGGTGCGCTCCGTGCGCAGGACCTGCGAACGCCGTTCGACGCGACCGGGTTCAACGGGTCCATCCTCCGCGTGGATCCGCTCACGGGTCAGGCCCTCAGCGACAACCCCCTGGCCGGCAGCAGGGAGGCGGGGGCCCGGCGCGTCATCGCGTACGGGCTTCGCAACCCCTTCCGGTTCACGGTCCGACCCGGGACGAACGAGCTTTGGGTGGGAGACGTCGGCTGGTTCGACTGGGAGGAGATCGATCGGATCCCGTTGCCCACCGACCAGGTCGTCGAGAACTTCGGGTGGCCGTGCTACGAGGGCCCTGGGCGTCAGTCGGGCTATGACGCCGCGAACCTGAACATCTGCGAGAACCTCTACGCGACCCCGTCGGCCCAGACATCCCCGTACTACACGTACAGCCACGGTTCCCAGGTCGTGAACGGAGAGGCTTGCGCCACAGGCTCCTCGTCGATCAGCGGTCTCGCCTTCTACACGGGAGGCCCGTATCCGGCGGCCTACGATGGCGCGCTGTTCTTCTCGGACTATTCGCGGGACTGCATCTGGGTGATGTTCCCGGGCGCCGGCGGACTCCCGAACCCATCGAACATCGCCACGTTCGTGGCCGGGGCCGCGAATCCGGTCGAGGTCACGATGGGCCCGGGTGGAGACATCTTCTATGTGGACTTCGACGGCGGGACGATCCGCAGGATCAGGTACCAGGCCGGCAACCAGGCTCCGAACGCCGTCGCGCAGGTGGGGCCGCAGTCCGGCGCCGCGCCGCTCCAGGTGACCTACAACGGGACCGGCTCGACGGATCCGGATCAGGGCGACACCCTCTCCTACGCGTGGGATCTGGACGGGGACGGCCAGTTCGACGATTCGACATCCGCTCAGGGCACCTTCACGTACACCGCGAACGGCAGCTACTCGGTGCGTCTGCGCGTGAGCGATGGAGCCGGGGCGAGCGACGTCAGCGACCCCGTCGTCGTCAGCGTCGGTCAGTCTCCACCCTCGGTCGTGATCGATACGCCGTCGGCATCGGTCACCTGGAAGGCGTTCGACACCGTCTCGTTCTCAGGACACGCAACAGACGTCCAGGACGGCGCGTTACCTGCCTCGGCCTTGACGTGGCAGCTGATCCTTCACCACTGCCCGTCGAACTGCCACACCCATCAGCTCCAGACCTTCTCGGGCGTGGCATCCGGCTCGTTCGTCGCGCCCGATCACGAATATCCGTCGTATCTCGAGCTGCGCCTCACCGCCACGGACTCGGGTGGACTCCAAACCAGCGCATCGGTGAACCTCGACCCGCAGACGGTCGTCCTGACGTTCGCCTCGAACCCGAGCGGGTTGCAGCTCGCCGTGGGTGGTCAGACGCAGACGACGCCGTTCAACAGGACGGTGATCGTCGGGTCGAGCAACTCGGTGAGTGCGCCAACGCCCCAAAGCTCCGGAGGCTCGTCGTACGGGTTCACGTCCTGGTCGGACGGCGGCGCGCAGTCACACAACATCGTGGCCCCGAGCACATCTACCACCTACACCGCGACGTACTCGTCGGCCGCGGATGTGGTGATCGATGACGCCGACGATTCCTTCACGCCCCTCATCGCAAGGGCAACCCTGGGCGCGGGCGTCACCTGGGTCTTCAGGGGGTCGGGCGGTCTGAGGGGTGGTGGTTCGACCTCCCACACCGTGACCGACGCCACGGGCATGGGGCTGTTCGACTCCGGCCCCAAGGCTTCCGGGGCCACCTACCGGTTCGCGTTCGTCGCGGCCGGGACCTATCCGTATCGTTGCCTCCTGCATCCGCTGAAGACCCAAGGTGCGGTCTCGGTCCCGATGACCGTGGCGCCGAGCTCCGGAGGCGCAAGCACCGCGTTCCTGCTGACGTGGGCGGCGGGAGCGCCGCCGACCGGATACCGCTACGACGTACAGGTGCTCCGGCCGTCGGCGAGGGCATCGTTCGCCGATTGGCGCATCGGTCAGACGGATCCGAGCGGGACCTTCACGCCCGACGCCGGGATCGGGACGTACCAGTTCCGCGCTCGCCTCCGGAACACGATCAACGGCCAGGCGTCCGGGTGGTCCGACCCGGTCGCGATCCAGATCACCTGACCCACGTGCGTCGGACGCCGTAGCAGAACTGCGCCGGGCCTCGTATGGACACGGAGCGTGTTCGGCGTACCGTTCCGAGACAACGTCTGACCTCTCGCGATCGAGCCTCTGCAGCACCACCTAACGAAGGAGTGATCGAAGTGACGACCAACTTCGACGCCGAGGCCCGGGCCTTGGTCTTGCCGGATGCATACGTGGATGTCGAGGACATCCCCCTGGCCCGGCCGAGCGTTCCGGACCCGAGCGCAGTGGCGCACGATGTCGAGCGGATCCTGAAGAGCGGCGTTCTCACGAACGGCCCGTTCGTGCACGAGCTGGAGTCGCGGGCGGCCGAATACCTGGGCGTCCGGGAATGCGTCGCCGTGGCGTCCTGCACGGCGGGACTCATGCTCCTGCTCCGCGCATCCGACCTGACCGGCGACGTCATCGTGCCTTCCTTCACGTTCGCGGCCACGGCGCACGCCGTCGCGTGGAACGGGCTCCATCCCGTGTTCGCCGACGTGGATCCGGCGACCCTGACGCTCTCGCCGGAGTCCGTTCGGCGCGCGATGGGGGTCCGCACCTCGGCGATCCTGGCGACGCACATCTTCGGCACACCGTGCGAGGTCGAGGAGCTGGAGGATCTCGCGAAGCGCGACGGGATCAAGCTGTTCTTCGATGCCGCCCATGCGTTCGGGTCGTTGCGCAAGGGTGTTCACGTGGGTGGTTTCGGCAGCGGCGAGGTGTTCAGCCTCTCGCCGACCAAGGTCGTGGTCGCGGCCGAAGGCGGTGTCATCGCCACCAACGATGAGGTGCTGGCCGAACGATGCCGGGTCGGCCGCGACTACGGGAACCCGGGCGATTACGACTGCAGGTTCGTCGGGCTCAACGCCCGCATGTCGGAGGTCCACGCGGCGATCGCCCTGAACTCGCTGGAAGGGCTGGAGGAGCGGATCGAGCGCCGGAACGAGCTGGTCGACCTGTACCGGGATGCGTTGTCCGAGGTTCAGGGGATCTCGTTCCTGGGGGTCGGGGTGGATGACAGGAGCACCTACAAGGACTTCACGGTGATGATCGATCCCGAGGGCTTCGGCACGGACGCGGACGGACTCGGCGAAGCCCTTTCGTCCGTTGGCATCGAGACGCGCCGGTACTACAGCCCCCCCGTCCACACCATGCAGGCGTACCGGCGGCTGGCCGGCTCGAACGGCGGCCTCCCCGTCACCGAGGAGGCGGCACGTCGCACGCTCACGCTTCCCCTGTGGGTCGACATGACGCAGGCGCACGTCGCCCGGGTGGCGGACGCGATCGTCCGCATCCAGGCGTATCTCCACAGGCGGACCGGCCGATGACGCTCCACGCCGCTCGCGAAGGAGGAACACGGATGCTCGAAGCTCCGGCACGCGGAGTTCCGTCCACGTACGACCGTGCCCTGACAGAGCTGGTTCGTTCCAGGCGACGCATCGTCTCGGCACGCGAGTCGCTCGAGTTGGCCATCGGCATCCTCCGTCGTCTGGACGATCCCGCCGCTCATGCTCGAGCAACGCTCCTGGAATCGGTCATCGGCGACCTCGAACAGGCGGAGGCGACCCTTCGCTCATCGATCGCATAACAGGGAACCTCATCGAGCACACCGCAAGGGCAAGACCTCATCACCAAGGCGCGGAGGCGGGCGGGGACATCCCCGCCCGCCTCTTCGCGTCTACGGCCTCGGCCGGCTAGGCCCCCCGAGCCGGGAGCGCCGGCCCGGTCGCCCGCCCGGACGCCTGCGCTTACGATGTCATGCGGAGGCAGGGCGAGAGTGATCACCGCCGGCCGGGTCGAGTCTCCCCAACCGACCTCGGGGCGATGGCGGGCCGGGGAGGGACGATGAGGACGCTCGACGAGGCGGCGCTCGACGCGTCGACGTGCACGAAGTGCCGGCTGGCCGAGGGCCGGACCCAGGTCGTCTACGGCGTCGGCGACCCGAACGCGGACCTGATGTTCATCGGCGAGGCGCCGGGGTTCCACGAGGACAAGCAGGGGGAGCCGTTCGTCGGGGCGGCCGGGCAGCTGCTGAACCAGCTGCTGTCCGAGATCGACATGCCGCGCGAGGCCGTCTACATCAACAACGTGATCCTGTGCCGGCCACCGGGCAACCGCGACCCGCTGCCCGACGAGCTCGAGGCATGCCAGCCGTGGCTCGACGAGCGGATCGCGATCATCGACCCGGCCGTCGTGGTGACGCTCGGCAACTGGGCGACGCGGTACATCCTCGGCAGGCAGATCTCGATCAGCCGGGTCCGGGGACAGCGGTTCCCCTGGAGCGGCCGGACCGTGATCCCGACCTTCCATCCCGCGGCCGTGCTGCACGGCGGCGGTCAGGCCTCCTCCCAGATGACCGCCCTGCGGGCCGACTTCCAGGAGATCCGCGCGGCCCTGGCCGAGCGCCCGCAGCCCGTGGAACAGCAGCTCGGCCTGTTCTGATGCCCGCCGCCATCGCCCTCCCGCGCGTCCGCTGATGCGGCTGGACCTTCGGGCGCCCACCGCGGGAGACACCCGCTCGATCGGTGAGCGCCTGGCACCCCTGCTCGTCCCGGGCGATGCGATCGCGCTGACGGGGGAGCTCGGGGCGGGCAAGACCACGTTCGCCCAGGGGCTCGCGCGGGGGTTGGGGTTCGCCGGGCACGTGCAGTCGCCCACCTTCACGCTGGTCCGCGAGTACCGATCGGGCCGGCTCCCCGTCGTGCACGCCGACGTGTACCGACTCGAGCGCGTGCAAGACGTCGTCGACCTCGCCCTGGAAGAGTCCGCGGAGGACGGTGTCCTGCTGGTCGAGTGGGGCGACGTGGTCGAGGCGCTCCTGCCGGGCGGTCACCTGGTGGTCGAGCTCACGGTGCCGGGGCCGCAAGACGAACGCTCGGTGCGGGTCCTGGGCGAGGGCAACGCCTGGCTGCCACGCTGGGAGCGGCTCGAACGCGCGCTGGAGCCGTGGAGGGTCGCTGCGTGACGCCCCCGGGGTGCGTCACCTCGTGATCGTCCTGGGGATCGACACGTCGACGAGCCAGACCTCGGTAGCCCTCGGGGCCCGGGACGAGCTGGTGGGGGCGATGCAGTTCGCCGGCGTTCGCAAGCACGACGACGTGGTCCCGGCCGTCCAGCGTCTCGCGGAGTGGACCGGGATCGAGCTCGGGCAGGTCGGCGGGGTCGCGGTCGGGACCGGCCCCGGGCTCTACACCGGCCTCCGGGTCGGGGTCGAGGCCGCGAAGACGCTTGCCCAGGTCCTGAACGTCCCGATCGTGGGCGTGTCCTCCCTGGACGTGCTCGCGTTCGCCGTTCGGACCACCCGCCGGCGGATCGGCGCCGTGCTCGACGCCCGCCGCGGCGAGACGTTCTTCGCCTTCTATCGCAGCGTCCCCGGCGGCGTGATGCGTGAGGGCGGGTACCGGGTCGACCGGCCCGAGGCCCTTGCGGCCGAGCTCGAGGCGGACCCCGAGGAGGTGCTGCTCGTCGGCAACGGTGCGATGCTGTACCGGAAGGTGTTCGAGGAGCCCGGCGTGCACGTGGGGTTCGCGCCGGCGGCGCTGGCCCACCCGTGGGCGTCGGCGCTGGTCGAGCTCTCGGCGGCACGGTTCATCCGCGAGGAGACGGACCGGCCGGCGGACGTGGTACCCCTGTACCTGAGGAAGACGGATGCGGAGATCGGTTGGGATCGACGAGCTCGGGACGCCTCGGCTTGAGGTGACCCGGATGCGGCGCCGCCACCTGCGCGGCGTCATGGCGATCGAACGCCAGGTCTATCCGCGCCCGTGGAGCCCGAACCTGTTCATCTCGGAGATGTCCGAGTCCCGCAACCGCTGCTACCTGGTCGCCCGCATCGATCGCGAGGTGGTCGGCTACGGGGGGCTGATCTGTTACGGCGAGGAGGCCCACGTCACCAACGTCGCCGTGGATCCCGAACGCCAGCGCGAGAAGATCGGCACGCGCCTGCTCCACGACCTGATCATGGCCGCCGTCGACATGAACGCCGAGGCGGTCTCGCTCGAGGTCCGGGTGACCAACTGGGGGGCACAGCGCCTGTACGCGCGGTTCGGGTTCCGGCCGGTGGGGATCCGCAAGAACTACTACCAGGAGATCGGCGAGGACGCGCTCATCATGTGGCTCGACGGCATCCGCACCGCGGAGTTCCGCACGCGCGTCCAACGGCTGACCGACGAGCTGCCCGAAGGCATCCGCCCGGCGACCGCGTGAGCTCCGGCCGGCGCTCCGGGCCAGGCTCTCGATGAGGGTCCTGGGGATCGAGACCTCCTGCGACGAGACCGGCGTCGCCGTGGTCCAGGACGACGCGGTGCTCGCGAACCTGCTCGCGAGCCAGGTCCACCTCCACGAGCGGTTCGGCGGCGTGGTGCCGGAGATCGCGAGCCGCGCACACGTCGAGGCGCTCACGCCGCTGCTGGAGGAGACGCTCGCCACGGCCGGCGTGGGGTTCGGCGACCTGGACGGCGTGGCGGTGACGGCGGGTCCCGGGCTGGTGGGCGCGCTGCTCGTCGGGATGGCCGCGGCCAAGTCGGTCGCGCTCGCGACCGGGGCGCCGCTGATCGGCGTCAACCACCTCGAGGGGCACATCCTGGCCAACGCCGTCGAACACGGGCCGGAGCTGACGCCGGCGATCTGTCTCGTGGTCTCGGGGGGACACACGATGCTGGTTCACATGCCCGAGCCGCACCGGTACGAGATCCTCGGGCAGACGGTCGACGATGCGGCCGGGGAGGCCTTCGACAAGGTGGCGCGGTTCCTCGGGCTCGGGTTCCCCGGCGGTCCCGCCGTCGACAAGCTTGCGCGGCAGGGCGACCCGGACGCGATACGGTTCCCCCGCGCGATGGCGGACTCGGGTGACTACGACTTCTCGCTGTCCGGCCTGAAGACGGCGGTGCTTCGCCATGTCAGGGCCGAACGCGATGCCGGGCGCGACGTCGACCCCGGCGACCTGGCCGCCTCGTTCCAGGAGGCCGTCGTGGACGTGCAGGTCTCCAAGACGATCGCGGCCGCGCGGGACCGGGGCGTCGAGACGGTCCTGCTCGGCGGCGGCGTGGTGGCGAACTCCCGGCTGCGCGAACGCATCGACAAGGAGGGCGCAGAGGCGGGCCTCCGGGTCCTGTTCCCGTCGATGGACCTGTGCACCGACAACGGCGCGATGATCGCGCTGGCCGGCGCGTGGCGACTTCGCCGGGGCGATCGCTCGGGGCTCGAGATCGGCGCCGATCCGTCGATGGAGCTCGGGTGACGACGTTCCTCGTGACGGGCGGTGCCGGGTTCATCGGCTCGCACCTGTGCGACCGACTGCTCGCCGAGGGCCACGACGTGGTCGCCGTGGACGACCTGTCGACCGGACGCATCGCCAACCTCGGCGAGGCACGCGGCTACGGGAGCCGCTTCACCTTCTTCAACATGGACATCCGCGCGGAGGGGCTGATCTCCCTGTTCGAGCGTCACCGTCCGGAGGTCGTGATGCACCTCGCGGCACAGGCCGCCGTCGCGAGCTCCGTCGAGGATCCGGTTCACGACGCGGGCGTGAACATCATGGGCCTGCTCAACCTCCTGGGATGCTGCGCGACGTCCGGCGTACGCAAGGTGGTCTACGCCGCGTCGGGAGGCACGCTGTACGGCGAGCCACGCCGTCTCCCGGTGAAGGAGACGGCCGGCGGCCGACCCGTGTCCCCTTACGGCATCAGCAAGAAGGTCGCGATCGACTACCTCGCCTACTACGAGCGAGCCCGCGGGATCGCGTTCACCGCGCTGGCGCTCGCCAACGTCTACGGGCCCCGACAGGACCCGCACGGCGAGGCAGGCGTGATCGCGATCTTCTCGGCGAGGATGCTGGCGGGGCAGGAGCCGACCGTCTTCGGGGACGGCAACAACACGCGCGACTACGTGTTCGTCGACGACGTCGTGCACGCGTTCGCGCTCGCGGCCGCGTCGGGGGACGGGCGCCTGATCAACGTGGGGACGGGGCTGGAGACCTCGGTCAGCGGGATCTTCCGCCTCCTGGCGCAGATCACCGGCTACCGGGGCGAGCCGATCAGCGGGCCGGAGCGGGCAGGAGACCTGCGCCGCAGCGCCCTGGACCCGGGCCTGGCCGAGGAGGTGCTCGGCTGGCGCCCGTGGACGCACCTCGAGGACGGCCTCCGCGAGACGGTGGCGTTCCTCAGTGGCGTCTGAGCCGGTCGGTCGATCCCGAAAATCCATCGACAAACATCGGCTTTCTCACCGACTTTGGCTTTTCGCCGCCGTCCATTCGGCGTAGGTTTGTACGTCAGCAACCGAGGGGAATCCCCGGTTAGGGTCGGACACGACGAGCCGTCGAACGGAAAGGTGCACGTGAGGGACCGAACACGTCCACGAGGTCCTACGCCGAGTGACGTAGACGCAGGCGCAACTGACATT
>Ga0081455_10002622_pt1 | contig 21318 bp, 18 predicted proteins | sample TabmetS3T2R1_FD_70207 | JGI IMG/M metagenome (GOLD analysis project Ga0081455, IMG submission 70207) | Tabebuia heterophylla rhizosphere microbial communities from the University of Puerto Rico - S3T2R1 | ecosystem: Host-associated > Plants > Roots > Rhizosphere ...
CCGCCGACCTGTTCGCGGCGGCGCTGGCCGGCTGGCAGGCTGAGCCGCTGGCCGGGGTGTCCGGGGAGTGGGCGGCGCGGGTGCGGGACGGGTTGCAGGCCGAGCAGCTCGACCTGCTCGCCGAGCGCATCGATGCCGATCTGGGCATGGGTCGGTACGGCGAGGTCGTGGACGAGTTGCGCGGCCTGGTGGCCCAGCACCCGACCGCGGAGCAGTTGGTGGCGTTGCTGATCCGGGCGCTGGTCGGTGCGGGCCGCTCGGTGGAGGCGCTGGAGTGCTACGAGCGGCTGCGGGTGGAGGTGGCCGAGACGCTTGGCACCGAGCCGTCCGCGCCGCTGCGCGAGCTGCACCTGCAGGTGCTCCGCGACGACCCGGCGCTCGCGCCCGCCGAAGTCGGCACCGGCCCAGAATCAGCAGCCCCAGAATCAGCGGACCGAGAATCAGCGGACGCCGAATCTCCCGGCTCAGAACCAGCCAACTCAGAACCAGCCGACCCCGCACCGGCCGGCCCCGGATCCGGGCCCGCTGAGTTCCGGCCCGCCCAGCTTCCGGCCGATGTGGCCGGGTTCACCGGCCGCGCCGACCAGCTCGGCCTGCTGGACGCATGCCTGCCGAGCGACCGCAGCCCCGACTCGACGGCGGTCACGGTCACCGTGATCGCCGGCACGGCCGGCGTCGGCAAGACCGCGCTGGCCGTGCACTGGGCGCACCGGGTGCGGGACCGGTTCGCCGACGGCCAGATCTACGTCAACCTGCACGGCTACGCCGCCGGCCCACCGGTACGTCCGATCGAGGCGCTCGCCGGCATCCTGCTGGCCGCCGGCGTGGCCCCGGAGGCGATCCCGGCCGATGTGGAGCAGGCCGCCGCGCTGTACCGGTCGACGCTGACCGACCGGCGGGTGCTGGTCGTACTCGACGATGCCGCCGACCCCGAGCAGGTCCGACCGCTGCTGCCCGGCACGCCCGGCTGCATGGTGCTGGTCACCAGCCGCAACCGGCTGTCCGGCCTCACCGCCCGGGACGGGGCACGCCGGCTCACCGTGGACGTGCTGAGCCCGGCCGAGGCGCGGGTGCTGTTGATGCACACCCTCGGCGCGCAGCGGGTCCGGGATGAGGCAGAGCCGGCCGCCGAACTGGCGGCCGCCTGCGCATTCCTGCCGCTCGCGCTGCGGATCGCCTGCGCACGGCTGGCCGACCACCCGGACCGGCCCATCGCCGAGGCGGTCGAGGAATTGCGCGGTGGCGACCGGCTGGCCGCGCTGGAGGCCGACGGCGATCCGCAGGCGGCGGTCCGGGTGGCGTTCAGCCGCTCGTACACCGCCTTGCCGGCGCCGGCCCAGCGGATGATGCGGCTGGTCGGGTTGGCGCCCGGCCCGGACGTGACCGTCGATGCCGCCGGCGCGCTGGCCGCCAGCGCACCGGCCGAGGCCGGGCAGCTGCTGGACCGGCTGGCCGCGGCCCACCTGCTGACCCAGCCGGGGCCGGGCCGGTACAGCTGCCACGACCTGCTCCGCCGTTTCGCCGCCGAGCAGGCGTACCAGGAGGATGGTCCCGCTCGGCGCGCCGACGCGGTCGGGCGGCTACTGGACTGGTATCTGGGCAGCGCCGACGCGGCCGCCCGGCTGATGTACCCCACCATGGTCCGGCTGCCGGTGGTGGTCACCCCGGCCCACCGGCCGGCGGCGTTCGCCGATCCTGCTGAAGCGCGATCCTGGCTGGACGCCGAGCGGGCCAACCTGCTCGCGGCGATCCGGCACGCGGCGGAGTACGGGCCGGGCCCGGCGGCGTGGTTGCTTGCCGACACCCTGCGCGGGTACCTGTGGCTGACCCGCCGCACGGTGGACTGGCTCGAGGTCGCCGAGACCGCGTTGTCGGCGGCGACCGCGGCCGGCGACCTGCCCGCGCAGGCCGCAGCCCGGCTGAGCCTTGGTGTGGCCGACTACTGCCTTGGCCGCACCGCGACCGCGGTGGACCGCCTCACCGAGTCCGCCGAGCTGGCCGAGCGTGCCGCCTGGCCCGCCGGTCAGGTGGCAGCCTTCAACTACCTCGGCATGGTGTCCGCCGAGGTGGGCGAGCCGGAGCAGGCCGCCGGCTACTTCACCCGCGCGGTAGCCCTCGGGGACCGGGTCGGCTCGCCCCACGGGGACGCGGCGCTGAACAACCTCGGCGTGGTGCAGATGGAGCTCGGCAACGTCGCGCTGGCGGTCGAGTGCGCCACCAGGGCGCTACCCCTGGTCCGCCGCAGCGGGTCGCCCGAGGGGCAGGCCATGACCCTGCTGCTGCTCGCCGAGGGCGCCCGCACGCAGGGCCGGCTGCGCGCCGGCCACGACCACGCCACCGCCGCGCTGGAACTGCTGCGCGCAACCGGTATCCGCCACGGCGAGGCGGCTGCGCTGCACGAGCTCGCCGCGCTGCAGCAGGAGACCGGCCGGTACGCCGAGGGGGTCCGCACCGCGGGCGAGGCCCTGACGGTCGCCCGCGACACCAACGACCGCCGGGTCGAGATGGACGTGCACAACCTGCTCGGCGAGCTCACCCGGCACCTGGGCCGGCCAGCCGCTGCCGGCCAGCACCACCGCACCGCGCTCGAGCTGGCCCGGGCTGGCGGCGCCGGGTACCGGGAGGTTGTCGCGCTGCTCGGACTCGCTGCCCTCGACCGGGACCGGGGCCAGCACGACCACGCCGTCGAGCGGGCGCTACGGGCGCTCGACATGTCCCGCCGTACGGGCTACCGGCTGCTGGAGGGCCGCGCGCTGCTCGCCCTGGCCGACTCCGATCTGGCGGCCGGCCGGCACCAGCCGGCCGCTGAGCACGCCGCGCTGGCTCGGGCCGTCTACCAGGCGGCCGGCGATCCACTCGGCCAGGCGCGCGCCGAGGCGATCCTCGACAGGTGCCAGCACCGTTGACGCCTGGGTTGGGGTGAGCGGGATCAGGGGCCGGTCGTGGTGGTCGCGGTCGTCGGTGCGCTGGGGGATGTGGGCGGCGGGGTCGTGGGGGCCGTGCTGGTCGGCGCGGTCGAGTCGGTGGGGGTCGGGGTGGGGCTCACCGAACCGGTGGGCGCCGGGGTCGCGCTGCCCGGCGGCGGGGTGGTGCCGGACGGGGTGGGCGTCGCCGGTGGTGTCGTGGCCGGCGCGGTGGGCTTGTCCTGTAAGGGTGCGCGGACCTGCGGGGGCTGGACCGGGCGGGTCGTGGGGGTGGAGAGGAGGGCGACCAGGACGGCCACCGCGGCGACGGCGACGAAGGCTCCGCTGACCGCGGCGCCGGTGGCGAGGGTGCGGTCCCGCTGCCATTCGGTACGGCGGCGCTGGCGCAGGTCGGGCGGCAGCGTCGCCCGGCGCGCGGCGAGGCTGTTGAGGGGCGCGGCGGCCAGGCCCAGGGTGGGGACGATCAGCAGCCCGGCCAGCAGCCGGCCGCTCGGGGTGTCCCAGCGGGTCAGCGCCGCGGCCATCGCGGCCAGGCCCAGCAACGCCAGCAACGTCTCGGCCCAGTTGGCCCGGAACGCCTGCCACCACGAGGTTTCCTCGGTGCTCTTGGGCGTACGCAGGAACGCCGCCTTCTTGGTGAACAGGCCCTGCACCGAGGCCCGCGCGACCACCAGCGAGGTCGCCTGCCAGATGAAGAACGCGCCGATCGCATCCCGCCAGCCGGCCCCGGTCCCCCGCCGCAGCAGGGCGATCGCGCGTACCAGGCCCAGGATGACCAGCACCGGCACGGCGGCCACCAGGAACGCGGTCAGCTTCCGGAACAGCTGACCGCCGCCGGCGGCCAGGTTGACCGCGCCGGCCAGCAGGAAGGCGTAGAAGATCAGCCCGAGCAGGTCGCCGTACCACTGCACCGCCCCGGACAGGTACGCCCAGCGCTGCGGCAGGCTGAGTTTCCCGGACGCGGCGGTACGCCAGGGCAGCATCGAGCGCCAGTGCATCCGCAGGATCTGGATACCGCCGAAGCACCACCGGTACCGCTGGCTCTTCAGCGCCTCGAAGGTCAGCGGCATCACGCCGTACCCCCAGGACTGGTCCACGTGCAGCCCGGACCACCCCGCGCGCAGCAGCCGCAGCGACAGTTCGGCGTCCTCGGTGATGCACCACTCGTCCCAGCCGCCGACCTCCTCCAGCGCGCGCCGCCGGATCAGCCCCATGGTGCCGGCGAAGATGGCGCCGTCACGCTCGTTGCGCGAGGGCTGGGACACCGCGAAGAAGTAGCAGTAGGAGTAGTAGAGCCGCCGGTAGTACGGCGTCTGCCGCCAGTCACGGTAATCTTGCGGCGCCTGTACGAAGCCGACGCCGGGGTCGGCGAACAGCGGGGCGCAGCGGCTCAGGAAGCCGGGCTGGAGCTGGTAGTCGGAGTCGACGACACCGACCAGTTCGGCGTCGGGGTGGGTCAGGTTGCGCAGCGCGTAGTTCAGGGCGCCGGACTTGTAGCCGGGCCAGTCCTCCAGGTGTACGAATTTCACGTTGTTCTGCGCGCACCACGCCTCGACCGGCCGCCACAGCGCCTCATCGGCGGTGTTGTCGTCGATCGCGACGATCTCGTACCGCGGGTAGTCCAGCCGGCACAGCGATTCCAGCGTCTGGATCACCATCTCCGGCGGTTCGTTGTGCGCGGGGACGTGCAGGCTGACCATCGGGAACCAGCCCTCCGGCGTGGGCGTACGCGCCGTCACCCGGCGCCGCCAGTCCTCGGTGCCGAGCGCGTCGCACAGCTCCCACAGGTACGCCAGCGCCAGGGCGGCGGCGAACCCCTCCAGCGCCCACAGCACCGCCCCGCCGATCGTGCCGGCCACGCCGAGCCCGCTGACCAGCGTCCAGTGCCCGACGAAGACCAGGTACGCCGCGAACAGCAGCACGCTGCTGCTCCAGCACAGGTGGCCGCGCGCGTTCCAGCGCCGGGTCAGCGGCAGCCAGATGAGGCTGGCCAGCACCACCGCGACCGCGCCGGCCGCGGCGTTGCGCGGCGTGGCATCCAGCGCGGTCAGCAGGGCCCACACCAGCACGGCCAGCGCCGCCGATCCGACCAGCGTGTAGATCAGGCGGCGCAGCGCCTGCCAGCGGCCGGCCGTGGGCCCGCGCCGGCGGAGGGGTACGAACAGCGCCGCGGAACTCAACGGTCCGGCCACCAGGCCGGCGATCACCAGGGCAGCAAGCATCGCAAGCTCCCCTACCCCGTGACGTACGGGGCCACACCGGTCAGGTGTCGATGTCCGCGGTCATCATGATCGAGACGAGCAGGTTGGGCAGGTCGGGGCCGAGCCTGGTGACCGCCCGGGCCGGCGGGTCGGTGGCGAACACCGACGCGTACGCCTCGTTCATGCCGGCGAAGTCGGCGGGGTTCGCGAGCAGCACGGTGACCTGGGCGACGTCGGCCAGCGTGCCGCCGCCGGCCGCCAGGACCGCCGCGCAGTTGGCCAGCGCCTGCCGCGTCTGCTCCTGGATCGTCGTACCGGCGAGTTGGTTGGTCACCGGGTCGATCCCGGGCATGCCCGAGACGTAGATCCGCGACCCGACCCGGACGCCCTGGCTGTACAGCGGCGAACCCGGCGCCTGGTCGGTGCTGAGGATCTTCTTGGTCACCGCGAGAACCTACCTCACCGCGGATGGCGTAGAACGGAGGGCATGCGGTCACGCAAGTACCGGGTCGTCACCAGGCTGGAGCGGCTGAACAACCGGCTGACCCGGTGGGCGTTGCGGCGCGGGGTGGCGCCGCGGGCCTTCGCCCTGCTGGAGACGACCGGGCGCCGCTCCGGGCTGCCGCGGCACACGCCGGTGGGCAACGGCCGGATGGGTACGGTCTTCTGGCTGGTCGCCGCGCACGGCGAGCAGGCCGACTACGTCCGCAACATCGCCGCCCAGCCGCGGGTACGGGTCAAGGTGGGCCGCCAGTGGCTGGCCGGCACCGCGACGATCCTGCCCGGGGACGACGCGACCGCCCGCTCCCGGACGCTGCCACACCGCTGGGACGCGGCCATCGGCCGGCTGATGGCCTCCGCGCCGCTGACGATCCGCATCGACCTGGATCCCTGACCGGCCGGCCTTGTCTGCGATGCCGCGCCAGAGCCGGCGCGGGGCGGCCACACCAGATCCCTGATCCGTGGCCGCTCGGCCAGCCTCGTCCGCGATGCCGCGCCAGAGTCGGCGCCAGGCAGCCACACCGGACCGCCGAACCCCAGGGCGGCTCAGCTGATTTCGGTGGCGATGCCGGCGAGGAGCCAGCGCAGGCCGGCCTCGAAGGTGGCCGTCGAGGCTCGGCCGGTGCCGGGGCGGCTCGCGGGCGGGGGCAGCTCGGCGGCGGCGGCACCGATCACGTAGATCATCAGCACCCGCATCGCCTGGCCGGCGCGGTCGGCGGGGAGGCCGGCCCCGGCCAGCCAGGTGGCGGTCAGGTGGCCCAGCCGCAGGGCGTGGGGGCCCAGTTGCTGGCGGCTGAACAGGTGCGGCGCGAGGTCGGGATGCCGCTTCAGTTCCAGCCAGATCCGGCGCATCAGCAGCTCCACCCGCGCCAGCCCGTCGCCGCGGGCGGGCGGGCGCACCTGGGCGAGCACCAGGTCGAGCAGCCCGTCGAGCACGGACATGCGGTCCGGGATGTGGCTGTATATCGCGTTCGGCAGCACGCCCAGCCGGTCGGCGAGGCGGCGCATCGAGATCGCGTCCACCCCGCCGGACTCCAGCAGCTCCAGCGCGGCGCGCAGCACGGTCCCGGCGTCCAGGCCGGCGCGCTGTCCTGGCGTACGGTTCATGCGCCAGATTGTACGCCGTACAGATCAACTGTACGGTGTTCAATATGAGCGAGGTTGTTCTCTTCCACTCCGTACTCGGCCTGCGCCCTGGCGTACAGGCCTTTGCCGAGCAGTTGCGCGCGGCAGGCCACACCGTCCACACCCCCGACCTGTGGGACGGCGAGGTGTTCACCGAGCTGGCCGGCGGCATCGCCAAGCGCGACCGCATGGGCATCCCCGAGCTCGCCGCCCGGGCCACCGCCGCGGTCGCCGACCTGCCCACCGAGCTGGTCTACGCCGGCTTCTCGCTGGGCGCCGCGCCAGCCCAACTACTGGCCCAGACCCGCCCGGGCGCCCGCGGCGCACTCCTGCTGCACGGCGCGCTGCCGGCCGCCGCCTTCGAAACCCCCTGGCCCGCCGGCGTCCGCTCCAGGTCCACACCATGGACCGCGACCCCTGGGTCGACCTGGCCGCGACCGAAGCCCTGGTCACGACCGCCCGGGAGGCCGGCGCGACGGCCAGCCTGCACACCTACCCCGGCACCGCCCACCTGTTCGCCGACCCCGACCTCCCCGACCACGACCCGCACGCCAGCGCCGCCATGCTCGCCAGCATCCGCACCTTCCTCGCAGGCTGACAGCCGCGCGCGGGATCCCGCGGTCAGAAGGACAGGCGGCGCAGGAGATGGCCGAGGCGGGCGCGGGCGCTGAAGATGCGGATGATGTTGTCGCGGTACCACTCGGCGTCGCCGTCGAGCCCGGTCAGCTGGGAAACGCTGTGCACCAGCGCCTCGTCCGCCTCGACCGTCGCCTTGAGCCCGGCCCGGCTCCACATGCTGACGCCGTTGTCGCCGGAGGTGACCCCCAGCGCGTCGTAGGCGTTGTCGTGCACGTGGCAGAAGCCGTCCATGGCGTCGACCTCGACCGTCCCGGTGTTGCCCGGGCCGCACCAGTTGCCGTGGTGCAGCGTGAAGTGCCCGTGCAACTCGTGCAGGAAGTCGAGGTGGAACAGGCTGGTCTGCACCTCGGACAACTCGGCCACGGTGAAGTGGTGCAGGTGCGCGGCGTCGAAGTCGGCGAGCACCCCGTGCCCGAGGCCGGCGAGCCCTAGGTAGGAGGCCGCGTCCTGGCCGTAACCGCCCAGCTCAGACGAAGAGTGAGTCACGGCTCGGACATTAGAGATCACCTACGCCACCGGTCACGGGCCGCTCCCGGTTTCCGCCCTCATCGCCGAAAGACCTTGCCCCAGAAGGCAACCGATCGTCCGGGTGGAGGCCCGGGCTGGCCGGGCGGGGCCAGCCCGGGCAGTCTCACCGGCCGGTGGGGAAGCGGCCGAGCCAGGGGAAGCGGTCCCGGGTGGGGCGGGGCGGGTCGGCCGGGGCGAAGTTGGCGGCGTCGTCGGTGCTGCCGCTGCCGGTGTAGCGGGCGACCAGCGGGTAGGCGAAGACCGGGCGGGTACGGGTCACGGTGCCGCCGGTGGACAGCGACGCGGTGACCCGGGTCGGCGGCCGGCCGAGTTCGACCCAGTCGAGCAGGGCGCTCAGCAGGTCGAAGGAGTTCGGCCCGGTGCCGCCGGCGCAGTGGTACATGCCGGGGAACATGAACAGCCGGGCGAACGCCTGCGTCGCGGCGCGGCCGCCCATCCGGTCCTGGATCGCCTGGTAGTACGCGATCGTGCCGGTCGGCGGGATGGCCTGGTCCGCCCAGCCGTGCCAGAGGATCAGTTTGCCGCCGGAGCGCCGGAACGCGGTCAGGTCCGGGTCGGTGGCGTCGTACAGGCCGGCCAGGCGCTGCGACCGCTCGAAGGTCCGCCGGTCGAACCGGATGTCGTTCAGGGTGGCCGACAGCGGCGGGTTCGGGTCGAAGGCGAGGTACTTCACCCAGCCGTTGCCGATCCGCCAGGCGACCGAGGAGTTCTGCGGGGCGTCGGGGGCGGCGGGCACCATCCAGCCGGCCCAGGCCAGCTCCGACCCGTACGGCTGGCCGCCCGGGTACAGATGCTCGCCGCGCTCGTCGACGGCGCCGGAGTAGAAGCGGCGGACCGTGGTGACCTGCGCCGGGGTGAGGCACCCGGCGGTGTCCACCCCGGCGGGGCAGGCCAGCGACGCCGGGTCGAAGGCGCACGCCCGCGGGTCGTCCAACTGCCCGTCCACCAAGCCGTCCAGGCCGTCGCAGGCCGACATCACCGCGGCGTGCAGGGCGGGCAGCTTGGCCGTGGTGAGCACCGGCCGGCCGGCGGCATCGACGTTCACCCGGGCCAGCCAGGTCTGGTTGAAGGCGTTCAGTTCCTGGGTGATCGAGGCCGGGGCGCCGGCCAGTACGCCGTCGAAGTCGTGCGGGTAGCGCTGGGCCTCGGTCAGCCCCTCGTGCCCGCCCTGCGAACAGCCGTCCCAGTAGGAGAAGCGCGGCGCCGCGCCGTAGAACTGGGCGATCAGCGCCTTGGCGGCCAGCGCGGTCAGGTGGTCGGCGCGCTGGGCGAAGTCCACCCGCAGCGCGGGGTCGGCGCCGAAGTTGCCGTCCTGGCTGCCGCCGTTGAGGTGACCCTGGTTGTCGCTGGCGATGGCGAAGGCGCCCTGCGTCAGCGGTACGCACCCCGCCGCGGCGGCGACGTTGAGCGCGAGCGTCCCGCACAGCCCGCCGCAGCCGGCCTGGAGGTACCGCTGCCGGTAGGTCTGCGTCGGCAGCTGCACCTGGAACTGGATCTGCGGCGCGATGACACCGGTCACCGTGCAGGCGGGGTAGCCGGCCGGTGCGGTGCCCTCCACAGCGGAGTTGATCCCGGTGCCGGCGCCGACGGCGGCCGACACGTCCACACCCGCCAGCGCCCGGCACGGCACCCGCGGCGCGAGCACCCCCAGGTCGGCGCCGACCCGCGGGGCCGGCGCGTCCGCCCGGGCGGGCGAGCCGGTGATCACCCCACCGGCACTGAACCCCATGACGGTGATGACAGCGGCGGCCAGCGCCACGACCCGCGAAGACGTTCTCATGGCCACTCCCCGGAGCGTTCGCTATACGAACATATGTACGTATTGCGAAGAACGACGCTAGGCCGGTCGGCGGATCCAGTCAATCCTGGAACCCCCGTCAGGTGAGGGTGGTGTCCCCGACGATCGCGGTGAGCCCGGGCGCGCCCTGCCGGACCTCGAGTTCGGCGCCGATGGCGGCGAGCCTGCGGCGGCACTCGGCCGGCTCCGGGTGGTGGGCGTGGAACGCGGCCAGCGGTACGACCGGCAGGTCACGGGCGGGATGCCGGGCCGCGCCCCAGTCGATCAGGAAGGGCACCACCGCGTCGTACCGAGTGGTGAGCCGCCAGCTGAGCAGGTCGCCGGCGGGCGTGCGGCGCGACATCGAGATGATCTCGCCCGGGTCGTAGCCCGCCTCCCGCGCCCTGGCCACCTGCCCGTCAAGGTCATCGACCCGCAGCGCCCAGGTGACCAGGCGGGGTCCGGTCAGGTCGTCGACACCCAGCGGCCGCGGCCGCGCCGGCTCCGGTTGGTCCGGGTCCGGCCCGATGATCTCCAGGTAGCGCTGGTCGCCGAGGCCGAGCAGGTAATTGCGGGTCCCGAGCGAGACGTGCCGCCCGCCCTCGACCGGCGGTACGCCGGTGAGCTCGGCGAGGCGGCGTACGGACCGGTCCAGGTCGGGCGTGGCGTACACGAGGTGGTCCAACATGTGCCCACTGTCCCGTGATTCGCCGCGGCGATCTCGTCGAGCACTGAACCGCGGGACGGGCGCTGGGCGGCGCGCCCATCCCGCGAAAGGGCCTACTTCTGGTAACCGATCGTTTCCGGTAGCGGCGTGCCGAAGATGGTCGCGCCCACATTGGCGAGGTTGACGGGTACGGCGTAGATCGACGGGCCGCTGTAGAGGGGCAGCAGGCCGTACAGGGCCAGGGCTTCGCGTTCGAGTACGTTCGCCTGCGCTATCTGCTGCGCGGGGTCGGCGATGCTGGCCAGCGCCTTGATCTTCGCGTCGAGTTCGGGCGTACCCACTCCGGTCAGGTTCTCATTGCTCTGGCTGCCGTAGAAGGCGTCGAGGTACTGCGCGCCGAACGGATCCAGCGACCGGTTGCCGACCAGGAACAGGTCGAACTTGCGCCCGGTGACCACCGCGTCGAAGTCGTTCTCGGAGGTCGGCTTGACCGTCAGCTTGACCCCGATCGGCTTCAACTGCGCGGCGAAGGCGTTGGCGATCGCCTTGTCCAGCGGGTCGTCCCCGATCAGCGTGTAACCCAACTCCAACCGCTTGCCGTCCTTGGCGCGTACGCCGTCGGGCCCGACCGTCCAGCCGGCGTTGTCGAGATCCTTCTTCGCCGCCTCCGCGTCGAACGTGATGACCTCCGAGACGTTGTCGTGGTACCCCTCCTGGAAGGAGTACAGGAACGCCGACCCCGGCAGCGGCTCGCTGTAGTCCAGCCCCTGGAATGCGATCCGCGCGATCTGGGTGCGGTCGACGCTTTCCAGGATCGCCTTGCGTACGGCCGGTTCCTTCAGCAGCGGCGCCCGCGCGTTCAGGTCGAGGTAGTACTCGAACGGGCTGCCGCCGCGGCGGATCTGGGTGCCCTTGACGCCGGAGATCTGCTTGAGCCCGTCCGCGGTGCCGGTCGCCGCGTAGTCCAGTTCGCCGTTGCGGAAGGCGTTGGTCGCCGCCGCGCCGGCCAACCCGACCAGGATCCGCTTGTCGAGTTTCCCGCGCTTCCCCCACCACTTCGGGTTGCGCACGAACGTCGCGTCGCCGGTCTTGGAGTTGTACGACTGCACCATGTACGGCCCGGCACCCCACTGCGGCTGGACCTTGTCCAGGTAGGCGGTGTTGAAGGTGTTCGGGTCCGCCGCCGCCTTCGGGTGCAGCACCGTGGTGAACAGCGAGGACCACCACGCGTTCACGCCGGTGAATTCGATGACCGCCTGCTTGTCGCTGGTACCGGCGTGGACCGAGGTGATCCGCGCGTACGGGATGGAGTTGCTGGCGAAGTAGTCCTTGTTCGAACCGTTGTTGGCCTTCCAGGTGGCCTCGACCGCATGCCAGTCGATCGGCGTGCCGTCGTTGAAGGTCGCCTTCGGGTTGATCGTGATGGTCACCTTCTGGTTGCCGCCGGCGACCGCCACCTGCACATCGGTGAAGTAGTCCGGGTTGTACTGCACCTCCCCGGTCGGCGAGTACGTGATCGCGTCGGCGTTGTACCAGAACCAGAACCGGGCGGCGCTGAGGTTGGCGTCGGCGTGGAAGTAGTTCCCCTGGTCGAACACCGACCCGGGATAGCGCAGCGTCCCGCCCTCCTGAATGTTGTCGTACGGCTGCGGGTTGTAGTTCACGGCGGCCGACGCCTTGGTCGGCGCGGGTCCGCTCGCGGTGTTCTGCTGGGGACTCGTACAGGCCGCTAACGCGAGGGCAAGGATCACGAACTTCGGGACGAGCGGCACACGCATCGGTCGGGTTCCTCTCTGCTCGACGCGGGGGCTTCCGGAGGATCAGGCGGCGTGGCAGGCGACCTGCGACCCGGCCACCTCCCGGCGGCGCGGCGGCTCGACCCGGCAGCGGGCCTGCAGGTCGTCGGTCAGGGTCGGGCGCAGCGGGCAGCGGTCGGCGAACACGCACCCGGTGGGGAGGCCGGTCGCGCTGGGCTGCTCGCCGGACAGGACGATCCGCTTCCGGTTCCGCTCCCGGACCGGGTCCGGGATCGGCGCCGCGGACAGCAACGCCTGCGTGTACGGGTGCCGGGGCGTGGCGAACAGCGCGTCGGCCGGGCCGGCCTCGACCAGGTGCCCCAGGTACATCACCGCGATGCGGTCGGCGATGTGCCGTACCACCGCCAGGTCGTGCGCGACGACCAGGTAGGCCAGCCCCAGCTCGTCCTTCAGCCGGGCCAGCAGGTTGAGCACGCTGGCCTGGACCGAGACGTCCAGCGCGGAGACCGGCTCGTCGAGTACGAGCAGCCGCGGCCGGGTGGCCAGCGCGCGGGCAATGGCCAGCCGCTGCCGCTGGCCGCCGGAGAACGCGGCCGGGAAGCGGTCCAGGGAGTCCGGCGGGAGGCCGACCAGGTCGAGCAGCTCGTCCACCCGGCGGCGCGGGTCCTGGCCGGCGGCGCGCAGCGGCTCGGCGAGCAGTTCGAAGGCCGGCAGCCGCGGGTCGAGGGAGGCCTGCGGGTCCTGCATGACCAGTTGTACGGCCCGGCGCAGCGCCCGCGCGCGGTCCGGCGGCAGCATCGAGCCGACCTCGACGCCCAGCACCTCCACCGAACCGGCCTCCGGCGGCCGCAGCCGCAGGATCTCCAGCAGCGTGGTCGTCTTGCCACTGCCCGACTCCCCCACCAGGCAGAACGTCTCGCCGGCATGGATGTCGAAGCTCACGTCGGTGACCGCGTGCAGGGTGCCGACCCGGCGGCGCAGCACCGCGCCCTTGGTGATCGGGAAGGTCCGGCGCAGGTCGCGGACCCGCAGCACCGCCTCGCCGCCGACCTGGTCCGCCGAGTCGACCGGCAGCGCGCGCGGGAAGACCTCCGCCGGCCGCCGCCCGATCACCTCGCCGGTCCGGATGCACGCGGCGCGGTGACCGGCGCCCACCTGCACCAGCGCCGGCTCCGCATCGCGGCAGGCGTCGGTCACCAGCGGGCAGCGCGGCGCGAACGGGCAGCCGCCGGGCCGGTGCAGCGGCGAGGGCGGCTCACCCTCGATCGGCACCAGCGGCTGCCGCCGCCGCGCGTCCGGCTCCGGCACCGAGCCGAGCAGCCCCAGCGTGTACGGCATGGCCGGGGTCGCGAACAGGTCGTCCACCCCGGCGCGCTCGACGATCCGCCCGGCGTACATGACCGCGACCTCGTCGGCGTGACCGGCGACCACGCTCAGGTCGTGGGTGATCAGCACGACCCCGGCGCCGGTGTGTTCCTTGGCCACCTCCAGCACCTGCAGGATCTGCGCCTGCACGGTCACATCCAGCGCGGTGGTCGGCTCGTCGGCGATGATCACGTCCGGGTCGTTGGCGATGGCCAGCGCGATGACCACCCGCTGCCGCATCCCGCCCGAGAACTGGTGCGGGAAGTCCCGGGCCCGTTCCCGCGGCCGCGGGATGCCCACCACGTCGAGCAGGTCGACCGCCCGCTCCCACGCCTGCGCTTTGGGTAACCGTGTATGCACCCGTACCGCGTCCGCGACCTGCCGCCCGACGCTGTAGATCGGGGTGAGCGCGGACAGCGGGTCCTGGAAGACCATGCCGACCTGCCGGCCGCGTACGCCCGACATCGCGCGGTCGTCCAACCCGACCAGTTCCCTGCCCCGCAAGGCGATCGACCCGGTGACCCGCGCGTTCGGCGGCTGCAACCCGATCAGGCTCAGCGCCGTCGCCGACTTGCCGGAGCCGGACTCGCCGACCAGCGCGAGCGTACGGCCGGGGTGCACGTCGAGGTCGATGCCGCGGACGGCCTCCACCGGCCCGCGCTCGGACGGGAAGCTCACCCGCAGGTCGCGCACGGCCAGCACGCTCATCCGCCGGCCCGGGAGGTCGGGTCGAGCGCGTCCCGCAGCCCGTCGCCGATCAGCATGACCGACACGGTGAGGACGACCAGCAGCCCGGCGGGGTAGGCGAACAGCCACGGCGCGCTGGAGATCGTGCTGGCCCCGTCGGCCAGCAGCGAGCCGAGCGAGACGTCCGGCGTCTTCACCCCGAAGCCGAGGAAGCTCAGCGCGGTCTCGTTCAGCACGGTGCTGTCCACGCCCAGGGTCAGGTTGATGATCAGCAGCGAGCTGAGGTGCGGGACGATGTGCCGCAGCACGATCCGCCAGCGCGAGACGTCCATGAACTCGGCCATCAGCACGTAGTCGCGTTCCCGCAGCGAGGTGGACACCGACCAGACGATGCGGGCGTTGAACACCCAGCCGAACAGGGTCAGCACCAGGATGAGCACCCGCCAGTCGCCGGCCACCCGGTTGGAGATCAACGCGAGGATCAGGAACGACGGCACCACGAGCAGGAAGTGGATGACGGCCAGCGACACCCGTTCGGTACGCCCGCCGAGGTACGCCGTGCCCGCCCCGACCACCGCGGCGATCACCGTGGTCAGCGCGGACACGCTCAGGGCGATCACCAGCGAGCGCTGCAGGCCGTGCACGCACTCGGCGAGCAGGTCGTTGCCGCCCTGGCCGGTGCCGAACGGGTGGGCCGGCGTCGGCGGCTGGGTGAGCGCGGTGAGGTCGGGGTCGGCCCAGTTCCAGCTGGTCAGCAGGTGGCCGAACGCGGCGAACAGCACCAGCGCCACGAAGATCAGTACGCCGAGCAGCGCGCCGCGGTTGCGCACGAACCGCCTGCGGTAGAGCCGCCCGCGCCCGAGCCGGGGCGCCGGCACCTCGGGGTCGAGCGGCAGCGGTGGGATCGGCGCGGCCATCAGCTCACCCGGACCCGCGGGTCGAGCAGCACGGTCGCGATGTCGGCCAGGACGGCCCCCACCGCGGTCGTCACCGCGCCGAACGCGGCCACCGCCACGGTCCCGTGTACGTCGTTCTCGCTGATCGTCTTGGTGAAGTAGCGGCCCATCCCCTCCCAGCCGAACACCGTCTCGGTGATGATCGCGCCGGTGAACACGGTCGGGATCGTGAACGCCACCGAGGTCGCCGTCGGGATCAGCGAGGAGCGCAGCGCGTGCCGCCGGATCGCCTGCGCCCGCGTCAACCCGGTCGCCCGCGCGGTCCGTACGTAGTCGGCGTTGATCGTGTCGAGCAGCAGCGCCCGCTGGGTGAAGTGCCAGCCGGCGTACCCCAGCAGCGCCAGGTTGATCGTCGGCAGGATGAGGTGGTCCAGCCGGTCGAGCAGCCGGGGCAGCGTGCCGTCCACCCCGGGCGTACTCGCGCCGGCCACGTGCAGGACGGTCCCGCCGGCCCGCTGGTTCAGCCACACCGCCAGCAGCACCAGGCCGAGCGCGCCGACCGCGGTGGGTACGTTGTAGAGCACCACCGACACCGTCTGGCTGACCCGGTCGACGACGCCGTACTGCCGGCTGGCCGTGTACACCCCGAGCGCGACCCCGAACAGCACCGACAGCGCGACCCCGGCCAACACCAGCTGCCCGCTGATCACGACCCGGTACGCCACCTCGGAGTTGACCGACGCCCCGGTCGGCGAATGCCCCCAGTCGAAGTGCAGCACCACACCAGACAGCCAGTGCCACCACCGCCCGACCAGCGACTCGTGCGGATCCAGCCCGTACGGCCGCAGCGCCCGGCTGATCTGCTCCTCGGTCCGCACCGGCCGCAACTGCCGGTAGTTCGACCTCGGATCCAGAAACCAGCTGGCCAGGAAGAACGTGGCGTTGGTCGCCACCACGATCATGACCAGCCAACCCACAGCACTACGCAGCACATACCGGACCACGGGATGTCCTACATCAACCGAGAATTCACGTACTTCCGGCGAATAGCGGCAAATGCTGCGCTGGGCGTCATCACGCCCGATCGTATGTTTCCCGCCCTTCCCCTGCCAAGACCACCCGAGCGTGATCCACCTGGTAAGCCATCCCTTCGTACGCCGCCCCTGAACCGCCGTTGACCGATTCCTTTCCGGACCGGTCGAGGTCTACCTGGTGGACCGAAGCCCCTGGAGAGATGAGTTGAATGCCGTGAGCATCCCCGCTTCCATGCGCGCCCTGCAGCAGACCTCGCTGGAGGGGCCGCGGCACCTGCGCATGATCGCCGACGCGCCGGTGCCGCGGCCCGGCCCGGGCGAGGTTCTGATCCGGGTCGCCGCCGCCGGTGTCAACTTCGCCGACATCTCGCAGGCGTACGGCACGTTCCGCGGCGGCCCGCAGCCGCCGTACCTGGCCGGTTTCGAGGCCGCCGGCGAGGTCGTGGCGCTGGGCGAGGCGGTCACCGGTCCGCCGCCGGGGGCCCGCGTGGTCGGCGTCGGGGCCGGGGCCTTCGCCGAGTACATGGTCCTGCCCGCGGCCGGGGCGATGCCGGTGCCGGCCGGGTGGAGCGCCGAACAGGCGCTGGGCCTGGTCGTGAACTGGCCCACCGCGCTCGCCGCGCTCGGGCCGCTGGGCCGGCTGGCCGCCGGGGAGACCGTGCTGATCCCCGCGGCGGCCGGCGCCACCGGCCAGGCCGCGGTGACCATCGCCAAGCACTACGGCGCGACGGTCATCGCCGCCGCCTCGCCGAGCAAGCACCAGATCGTACGGGCGCTGGGCGCCGACCACGTCCTGGACTCGGTCGACGGCGACCTTGCCGCCGAGGTGCTGCGGCTGACCGGCGGTGCCGGCGCCGACGTGGTGCTGGAGTCGGCCGGTGGCGCCACCTTCAACGCCAGCCTGGCGGCGGCCAGGCCGGTCACCGGCCGGGTCGTGGTGTACGGCGTGGCAGGCGGGGAAGCCGCGATCACCAACTGGGACCTGGTGTACCGGCACCAGGTCCACCTCATCGGCCTCAACATCGGCGCGCTGATCCAGGCCGCACCCCACATCTTCGGCGAGGTGATGGGCGAGCTCGCCGGCCTCATCGCCGCCGGTGTCCGCACCCCCGCCCGGCCCACCGCCCACCCCTTGGCCGACGGCCCGAAGGTCCTCGCGGAACTGGAGGCCCGGGCGACCGTCGGCAAGCTCGCCCTGCTGCCCGCCTAGGCTTCCGCCCATGGACCAGGACCGGTTCGCCGCCGAGACCGACCGGTACCGGCGGGAACTGCTGGCGCACTGCTACCGCATGGTCGGCGCGGCACACGAGGCCGAGGACCTCGTCCAGGAGACCTACCTGCGGGCCTGGCGTGCGTACGCCGCCTTCGAGGGCCGGTCCTCGATCCGGACCTGGCTCTACACCATCGCCACTAACCTCTGCCTGACCGCGTTGCGGCCGCGGCCCATCCGGGTGCTGCCCTCGGGCCTGACCGGCCCCTGCGACGGGCCCGACCGCCCGCCGAGTCAGGTCGAGCCGGGCGAGGTGTCCTGGCTCGAACCGCTACCGGACCGGTGGATCGCCACCGACGACCCGGCCGCGGCGGTCGTGGCGCGCGAGTCGCTGCGGCTGGCACTCATCGCGAGCCTGCAGTACCTGCCCGCCCGCCAGCGCGCGATCCTCGTCCTCCGCGAGGTGCTGGCGTTCTCCGCGGCCGAAACCGCGCAGGTCCTCGGCACCACCACGGCAGCGGTCAAGAGCGGCCTGCAGCGCGCCCGCGCCCGGCTCGAGGAGGTGGGACCGGCGCCCGAGGCCCTGCTCGAACCGACCGACCAGCGGGCGCGGGCGCTGCTCGAGCGCTACATGACCGCCTTCGAGCGCGCCGACGCCCGCCTACTGGAGTACGTCCTGCGCGCCGACGCCACCCTGGAGGCCACGCCGTTCCGCGACTGGCAGGCCGGCCGCGTCAACTGCATCCGCCTGCTCGACGCGTACGTCCTGGGCACCCCGGGCGACTGGCGGATGATCCCCACCACGGCCAACGGCCAGCCCGCCGCCGCCGTCTACCACCGGCACCCCGACGGCAGCCTGCGGGCACACGGCATCGTGGTGCTGGCGCCCACCGCCACCGGCATCTCCCGGGTGACCGAGTTCCACGATCCGGACCTGGTCGGCACCTTCGGCTTCCCGCCTGCCCTCGCCGACCCTGCCGGCAGCCCGACCCGGGCCGGTGGTCGCCGCTGGTCGCCCGGCTGCTAGAACAGGTGCGTCGGCCACCGCGGTCGGCTCTGTCTCGATGGAGGAACCTATGGGCGACATCAGCGCGAAGCTCGACAAGGCCTACGAGGGCAAGACCTTCGCCGAGCTGGCCGACGCTCCGGTCAGCGCCCTGCAGGGCATCTCCGAGGGCGACGCCGACCACCTGAAGGCCGCCTTCGGGATCACCACGGTCCGCGACCTCGGCACCAACAAGTACTTCCTCTGGGCCCACTCGATCGCCACCCTGGCCGACTGACACAACCCCGTCCCGGCCGGCACGCCGGGACGCACTCCCGGGTCCAGTTAGCGGGACGGCGGGCGGAGGCTGCCCAGGGTGAGGTCGAGGAGCCGGCGTACGGCCGCCTTACTGGGTAGGTCGGCGGCAGCGGTGAGGGCGTGCAGGCAGTACGCCGCGAGCTCGCCCGGGGGTAGGTCGGCGCGCACCTCGCCCGCGTCGACGCCGGCCTTGAGCGGGCCGGCGAGCAGCGTCTGGAGCTGCTGGCGGGCGTACGCGACGTGATCGCCGCGGTGCAGCAGGGCCTCGAGGTCGGGGTAGCCGCCGTGATGCCGGTGCTGGAGATGCGCGAACGCGTCGAGGACGGCCCGGAGCACGCTGCCCGGCGTGGCGCCGGACTGGCCGGCGGCCCGGTCGCGGATCTCGGCGAGCTGCTCGACGTGCTCGGCGATCTGGCGCTGGTGCCAGGCGAGCAGGATCGCGTCCACGTCGGGGAAGTACTTGTAGAGCGTGGCGCGGCCGACGCCGGTCTGCTCGGCGATCCGGGACATGCTCACGCCGGCCAGGCCGTGCTCGGCGATCAGCGCGGCGGCGGCGTCGATGGCCGCGTCCCGCACCGCGCGGCGGTGCTCGTCGATCGTCTCGCTCCACAGCCTCGGCACAGCGCCAGCATACACACCGCCGGCATGCGTCAGATCGTATTGACAGAGACAAAGTGTCTCGATAAAGCTGCTACGTGGCAGTCGTAACCTTCGACGAAGAGCTCCACGATGAGCGCAGCGGCGCACCGCCCGCCGGGCAGCGACCCGGACGACCTGTACGCCGGCCCGCGGACCGCGCAGGCCCGCGTTCGCACCGACCGCGCCAGCCGCTACCTGGCGCAGCTGTGCCGACATCTCAGCGAGCTGCAGAGCCACACCTCACCCGCCGGCCACGAACGAGCCGGTCCCGGCCGGCCACAGATCCGGCACGTCGAATGGTCCGACACCCGGGGAACGGTCGACCTCGCCGCTGGCCGGCTGACCCTCCTGGCCGATCCAGACACCCTGCACCTGACCATCGAGGCTCCGGACGAGCAGCGGCTGGCCAGCTGCGCCAGGCCGTCACCGACCGCGTCCAGACCATCGGTCGGCGCGACCGCCTGACCGTCAGCTGGCAGCCACCGGTTGGCACCGAGGCCGGCCGGACTCCCCTACCCGGCCGCCATTTCCGCGGACACCGGACCCCCGGTCCAGGCCGGATCAGCACCGTGGCCCTGGTCGCCGCGGCCGCGGTGGCCGTCGGCCTGCACGCCGCGGCCGCCACGGCCATCCTGACCGGGCCGCGGTGGATGGGCTGGGCAGCCGACGCCGTGCTGGTGCTCGTCGGCCTCAAGCTGGCCGTGATCGCGGTCGGCGGCGCCGCCTTCCGGCACCGCCTGCGGCGGCCGCCTGAGTGACCTGAACCTCGCCTTGACAATACCCTCCAGGGGTATTAGACATACCCCCAGAGGGTAGGAGGGAGTATGGCCGAGGACACGGCAGTACGGACGGACGGCCGCGGCGATGGGCCGGTCACGGTGGTTCTGGACGTGACCGGGATGCTCCGGGGTTCGCAGGGCACCACCGTGGCGGCGATGCTGGCCTCGCGGCCCGGCGTACGGGCGGCATCGGCCAACGCGGTGGGACAGACCGCGACGGTGAGCTACGACCCGGCGGTGACATCGGTCCGGCAGCTGCGCCAGTTCGTACAGGAATGCGGCCTGCACTGCTCGGGGGCGGCCGTGCCGGCGCACCTGTGCGATCCCACCGCGGAGCCGGCCGGCCACGGCGCGGAGCACGGTGACAGCGCGGCGGCGGCTGGGGATGCCGGCGGGGAGCACCACGGTGGCGGGCACGACATAGCCGGGATGGTCGCCGACATGCGCAACAGGTTCCTGGTGGCGGCGCTGTTCTCCGTACCCATCCTGTTGTGGTCGCCGATCGGCCGGGACGTGTTCGGGTTCACCGCGGGCGCGCCGTTCGGGCTGCGCGACGACCTGTGGCAACTGCTGCTGAGCCTGCCGGTGGTCGGCTACTCGGCGATGATCTTCTTCACCGGCGCGTGGCAGGCGCTGCGGGCGCGGACGCTGGACATGATGGTGCTGGTCGCGGTGGCGATCGGGGCCGGCTGGCTGTATTCGCTGGGCATCACCCTCTCCGGCGGCGGTGAGGTGTTCTACGAGGCGGCGACGGTGCTGGCCGCGTTCGTCCTGCTCGGGCACTGGTTCGAGATGCGTGCCCGCGGCGGGGCGAACGACGCGATCCGCGCCCTGCTCGACCTGGCCCCGCCGCGGGCGGTCGTGCTGCGCGGCGGCGAGCCGGTGGAGGTGCCGACCGCCGAGGTCGCCGTCGGTGACCTGCTGCTGGTCCGGCCGGGCGCGAAGGTGCCGGTCGACGGCGTCGTCGAGGACGGCGAGTCCGAGGTGGACGAGTCGATGGTGACCGGCGAGAGCCTGCCGGTGCACAAGCAGCCCGGCGCGCAGGTGGTCGGCGCGACCATCAACCGCAACGGCACCTTGCGGGTACGCGCGACAAAGGTCGGCACCGACACCGCGCTGGCGCAGATCGTGCAACTGGTGCAGCAGGCGCAGAACTCCAAGGCGCCCGGGCAGCGGCTGGCCGACCGGGCCGCGTTCTGGCTGGTGCTGGTGGCGCTGGCCGGCGGCCTGGCCACCTTCGCGGCGTGGATGGCCTTCTCCGGACGCGGCGCCGAGGCGGCGCTGCT
>Ga0081455_10002623_pt1 | contig 21314 bp, 21 predicted proteins | sample TabmetS3T2R1_FD_70207 | JGI IMG/M metagenome (GOLD analysis project Ga0081455, IMG submission 70207) | Tabebuia heterophylla rhizosphere microbial communities from the University of Puerto Rico - S3T2R1 | ecosystem: Host-associated > Plants > Roots > Rhizosphere ...
CTCAGGCACGCTTCGGTGAACCAGATGATGTCGTAGTCCTTGTCCTTCGTCCCGGTGACGTTGCCAAGTTCAGGATTGGCGGTCATGGCTCTCCTTTCGCTGCTTATAGACGGATTTAGGGCTTTTGTTGCACCTACCCCGAGATCAGGGGCCAAAACGATCACAATGCGTCAGGAAGATCAGTCGCCTGCGTCTCGGCCACTTTCGCCAAGCCAACGAGCTTGCGGTGAGACCAGGACGACAACGCCAGACGTACCAGCGGTCGAGGCAAGACTCGTCGTCGAAGCGGTGCGGTAGCAATGAGATGCGCTACAGCACCCGTGGCGCCGCGATCCACCGATAGACAACAACCCACGTCGCCGATCACCGGCACGTGGTCATACCAGTGCACGGCATTGCCACGCTCCGACTCAGCTGGCTGACGCCAATGCTGCAGAGTGTCGAAGGCGCGGTCCTCGACGAGAGTGTGTCCGTTATAGGCGGTGTCGAGCAGCGCGGACGGTGAGCATCGGATGAGTCGGTGCTTGGTCATGAGAGCGCGTTTTGTCATGGTGTGCGGAGCGTGCTCACCCCCGAATGTGCATAGCCCGGTTATCCGATGCTAAATACCCTCCCTGGAGCCAGGGAAACACTTCACCGTATTAGATGTTGCGGCCTTCGTCATTCAGTACGGACGAGGCAATCGTTGCGACACGTGCCGGATCGGCGATGGCATCGATCTCGACGATCTTGCCCTGCGCGACAGTGAATCCCATGACAGCGACGGGACGGCCACGGACGGTGATCACGACTCCAGCAGTTCCGTTGATCAGCGCAGGGTGCAGCTCGGCGCCTGGCACTGCGCCTATCAGTGCCTGATTGGCGACGGCCGCTGGACCGTGGAACACCTTTGGCGTACCGGGTCGTCTGACGCCAAAGTCGGTTCGAAGTATGACCTCAGGATCGAGCACTGCGACCAGCGCATCGAAATCACCACCTCGCGCTGCCTCGAAGAAGGCGTCGACAACTTCACGTTGCCGAGCAAGATCAGGATCGGCGGCCGGTATCTCGGCACCTTTCACGCGGCGCCGCGCTCTGCTGGCTAGTTGTCGTGCTGCCTGTGGGGATCGGCCGACCATGGGAGCGATCTCATCGAAAGGCAGCTGGAACATGTCGTGGAGGACGAAGGTGAGCCGCTCGGCTGGCGAGAGCGTATCGAGAACCACGAGGAGGGCAAGGCTGACAGAGTCAGCCAGTAAGGCTTCCTCCTCGGGTTGCGAGTGTGGATCGGGACTGATCAGGGGATCGGGAATGTGGCCGTCGAGCGTCTGCTCCCGCCGCGCATTCCGAGCTCGCAGCATGTTCAGACACACCCGGGCGACGATCGTGGTGAGCCAGCCGCCGAGATTCTCGACCTCGCTCGTGCCAGCCCGGTTGACGCGCAGCCATGTGTCTTGGATGGCATCGTCGGCCTCGTTCAGGGAGCCAAGCATCCGATAGGCGACCGACCGGAGGTGGGGTCGGTGCTCCTCAAATCTATCCGCCAGCCAATCAGCGCGCATCTCGTCTTCGTCCATCAGTCACATCCTCCTGGCGCGAGGTGTCATAGAAGGTGACACCCCACCCCCGATGAATGTGACAAGGAGAAATTGGTATGAGAGCACTGGTGACCGGTGGCACAGGCACGCTCGGACGGCTGGTCGTTCCGCGGCTGCAAGACGGGGGATATGACGTACGAGTCCTCAGCCGGCGCAGTCGCGACGCCATCGACGGCATCGAATTCGTTACTGGTGACCTCGCGAGTGGCGAGGGAGTCCAAGCCGCGGTGGATGGAGCCGACATCATCATCCACTGTGCGGGCGGCAGGAAGGGCGACGACGACATAGCTCGCCACCTCGTGCGAGCCGCCTCGCAGGCCGGTACGCGGCATCTCGTGTTCATATCGGTCGTCGGCGCCGACCGAATCCCGGTCACGAGCGCCATCGACCGAGCGATGTTCGGGTATTTCGGGTCGAAGCTTGCCGCTGAGCGAATCGTCGCGGATTCCGGTGTGCCTTGGACGACGTTGCGTGCGACCCAGTTCCACGACTTGATCCTGAAGGTGGCTCGGCCGATGGTGCGGCTGCCTGTGCTACCGGTCGCAGCCGGGTTCCGCTTTCAGCCAGTTGATGCCGGTGAAGTGGCAGACAGGCTGGTGGAGCTTGCCCTTGGTACACCGACCGGCTTAGTACCCGATATGGCCGGACCGGGCGTGTACGAGATGGCCGACCTGATTCGTGGGTACCTGCAGACGCGTAACAAGCGCCGACCGATACTGCCCATCTGGCTTCCAGGTAAGGCCGCCCGCGCGATCCGGGGAGGCGCCAACCTCCCTCTCGGCGGTGCTCTGGGTCGTCGGACGTGGGAGGACTTCCTGGCCGAGCGGAGGAACTCACCGACGGGCAGCGCATCGCGAACTTGATCAACCCGCGACTGCCTCAACCGCGGCAAGCCACAGCTCACTGAACGCGGCGCCGTCGACGTCAAGTACAACCTTGATCGAGCCCAGCAACATGGCCAAGGCGCATGCGTCGTCGGCGTCGCCACCCAGATCTGTGTCGAGGTGAATGCGCATGTCCTCAGAATGCCCGCCGACGAGGTGTCGACTGGTGCAGGCCCGGATTCAGCAGGGTCTGACCGGCCCAGTTCTCCTCGCGTGCCGATCCACGGCGTCGCCGGTTCGCTCGTAGAGATCGGCCGCCTGCTCGGGCGTTCGCCCGATGGCTGTCAGGCCGAATCGTCCGTCGACGGCGAGACAGGACAGCATGTGCAGCACGACCCCGGTCCCCGTTCGAGCGTCAAACTGTAGGCCTTCCGCGGCGACCGCGTTGATCACCGTATCCGGCGCGAGTCCGAGCCACGACTCGTCGACGAGGTTGTCTGTCGCCCAATACCACCGCTTCGTACCGTCCGACGCCTGCCACGTCCCGGCTTCGGCATCGTATTTGCCGGGGACAAGGTGGCTGAGGACGACGTACGGGTGCGTCGTGCCGCCCTTTCGAAGGTTGATCTCCAATGCCTGAATGTGCCATGTCCCGCAGTCGTTCTGTGTCGCCACAAAGTCCACGCTGAGCCGCCCGATGACGCCGCGACTAGCGAGGAGTTTGCCGATCGCCTGGCCATGGCGGGCAAGTTCCGACGCATAGGCGGGATCCGCCGGGAACTGGCAGCCGGTGTACACCTGGCCGGTATCACCCCCAAGCATCTGCTCGTGGGTGGCGAGCACATTCACCTCCCCGAATGGCGAGAGCTCAACTTGGACGCTCGGGCTCCTGAAGCGGGTCCCAGTGATGAGTTCCTCAACGACTGCCCCAGAAGCAAGATCATGGACATACCAGTCCGGCAGGGCCAAGCCACCATTGTCGAGATGATCAAACTCGACAATGGCGTTGCCATCTCCGGCACCGCTGTCGTCCAGTTTCACGACCACACCCGTAGCGCTCGGCCGCTGCTTCCGGATCTCGGCAATGGCCGCCAGCACCTCGTTGAGGGTGCGGATGTCCTCGCGGCCGGCCGGGAGAGGAACATCTGCCTCCATAAACAACCGCCGACCGGAGCTTTTGAAGCCGAGGTGCCACAGGTTCGACGCTGGGCCGTCGATCGGCACCTGAAGTCGTTCAGCGACCTCCACCTCACGCTGCGTCACATTCCACGGCTCGATGAAGGCCGGCCGATTCGCCAAGAAGGCGCGTAACTCAGCCATCAGGTCGGGTCGTTCCAAGAGCTTTGCTGCGACCGGCCGAGGGGAGTCATCGGGCACAACCGCGAGCCGGAATCTGGTTCGAACGCTGTCGTGGTGGCTGGCAGGCAGCAATGAAGCGTAGTAGTCAAGGACCCGGTTGTCCGGTGCCTGGCAGGTGAGGAAGACCAGCTCACAGGTCTCAATCCGGTACAGCATGAGCGAGGTTACGAGGTAGCGATGCTCCAGAGCCGGAATTCGTGTGGCGTAGTGGGAGAGCAGGCTCTCGCCGATGCTGAACGAGGGGAGCACGACCACCACGTGATCCGCGCTGCTTCCCGGCCGGTTCAAGTTCCAGACAGGCCCGAGGCTGGTCTGGAGCTCCTCGAAGGTCTTCATGCTGGCGCCCTGTCGTTGAGCACCATTCTCTAGCCTTAGGAAACTGATGGCGAGCCGCCGTATGGCTTGCGCCGATCTGAGGAAAGGGTGCCGTGGAGCTGCCAGGAGCCGAAGGACGGCCGTTCAGCTATTCGGCCCCAGTAAGCGAGGACCGCGCCGTTCGGGTTGTCTTTGGGCCCGGAACCCTGACAGAAGTGGCCGCCGAGGCTCGTACGCTCGGCAGTCGCATCATGATCATCTCCGGCCGTCATGAAGCTGACGCCGCAGCGATGGTGAGTGCACAGCTCGGCGCTGATCTGGCGTGGCAGATCCCCGATGTGGTGCAACATGTGCCGATCGAGGTTGCCGCGCGGGCCATCGCAGCCGTCCACGACGCGAAGGTCGGCGCACTCCTTTCGATTGGCGGCGGCTCCGCAACCGGACTCGCCAAGGCTGTTGCCTTGGACACCGGACTGCCCATCCTGGCCGTACCCACCACCTACGCCGGCAGTGAGATGACCCCCATCTGGGGGCAATCCGATCGAGGTGAAAAGACAACAGGCCGCGATTGGAGGGTCTTGCCGCGCATCGTTGTCTACGATCCGGCGCTCACGCTGTCGCTGCCGCCTGACCTTACAGCTGCGAGTGGCATGAACGCTCTGGCGCACGCGGTGGAATCGCTGTACGCGCCCGATAGCACGGCGCAGTCGGCGGAGGTGGCGGAGGAAGCCATTGCGGGTTTGGCGCGTGGTCTGCATCGTGCTGTCAGCGATCCGGAGGACATGGCCGCGCGTACGGAGACGTTACGGGCTGCCTGGCTCGCCGGCTGGGTCCTTGGCAGCACGACGATGGGTCTGCACCACAAGCTCGCCCATGTACTCGGTGGCAAATATCAGTTGCCCCACGCCGGAGTGCACAGCGCACTGTTGCCGCAGGTCGCCGCGTTCAATGCGCCGGCAGCACCGGAAGCCTTCAGCCGGGCAGCCCGGGCGTTGGGTGCACCTGGGCCTGAGGCAGTCGGCCCGGCATTGTTCGACCTCGCCACCCAGCTCGAGGCGCCGACATCCCTGGCCGATCTGGGTTTGAAGTCCGACGCCATCGAAGTGGTCGGCAAGACCGTCGCCAGAGCCCCGGTCTCCAACCCCCGGGAGTTCACCGAGGAAGATGTCTGTTACCTGTTGCGGCAGACGTATATGGGCAACAAGCCTTGAACGCGGCCAATGCTGCGCCCTTCGACAGGCTCAGGGCGCACAGGTACAGGCTCAGGGCGCATAGGTACAGGCTCAGGGCGCATAGGTACAGGCTTAGGGCGCATAGGTAGAGAGGAAATGATGATCATGACTCAGGTCAGCCCGCACGGATTACACCACGTGACCGCGATTGCCACCGACCCGCAGTCCAACGTGGACTTCTACACCAGGGCGCTCGGGCTCCGCCTGGTCAAGCAGACCGTCAACTTCGACGCGCCCGACACCTATCACCTGTACTACGGCGATGAGAAGGGCAGCCCGTCAACTCTGCTCACTTTCTTTCCCTGGCCGGGTGTGCCACAGGGTCGCCAGGGTGCCGGGATGACCACGACGACGGCATTTAGCGTTCCGGGAGCCTCGTTGGGCTGGTGGCATGAACGCTTCAAGGCGCTGGGGATTGACAGCGATGCTCCTGGGACGCGCGATGAGGAGGAGGTTCTGACGTTCCGTGATCCCGATGGCATGGTGATCGATCTGGTGGCCTCGGTTGGTGATCATCGATCCGGCTGGGACGGGGTCGCTGATATCCCTGCTGAGCATGCGGTCCGTGGCCTGCATGCGATCACCTTGTCGGAGCGCCAACTCGACCCGTCGGCAACGATGCTGACCGACCTGCTTGGGATGAAGCTGACCGGTGAGGAAGGAGACCGGTCCCGTTTCGGGATGGCCGGGGGTAGCTCCGGTGCCCTGGTTGATGTGTTTGCCGGTGTTCGTGACCGCGGCTGGCAGGCCGGCGGCACGGTTCACCATGTCGCATTCCGGGCGCCGGATCTGGCAACGCAGACACTGTGGCGGCAGGAGCTGGTAGCGCATGGAGTCCAGGTCACCCAGATCATCGATCGGCAGTACTTCAAGTCCATCTATTTCCGCGAGCCGGGCGGTGTGTTGTTCGAGATCGCGACCGACGCTCCAGGCTTCGCGGTTGACGAGCCGTTGCTCGAGCTGGGTCGGAGCCTGAAACTGCCGCCGTGGCTGGAACCCGACCGCGAACAGATCGCCAGAGCGCTGCCGCCGCTTCAGCTCGAGGAGGATATCCCGTGAACGCCGAGACCGGTCTCGACCGGCCGCACGTTTTTCTGCCAGCTGACGATCCGGCAGCGGGTCCGCCACTGTTGCTGCTGCACGGCACCGGGGGCAATGAGTACGACCTGTTGCCGCTGCGCGACCGGCTGTCGCCAGGGGCGGCGGTGCTCTCGGTACGCGGAACAGTGCTGGAGAACGGGATGCCTCGGTTCTTCCGTCGTATCAGTGAGGGCGTGTTCGACGAGGATGACTTGCATCAGCGGGCCGATGAGCTCGCGGAGTTCGTTGTGCAGGCCAGCGCGGCGTACGGGATCGCAGACAGGTCTCTGGTTGCCGTTGGATTCTCCAACGGGGCCAATATCGCCTCGGCAATGCTGCTGCGGCGCCCGGAACTCCTGGCTGGCGCTGTGCTGCTGGCTGCGATGGTTCCCTTCGCTGAACCCCCAGTCGCCGATCTCGCCGGAACCTTGGTGATCATCTCCAATGGTGATCGGGATCCCATGATCGCGGGGGGTGTGACCCAACAACTGGCCAGCCAGTTGCGGGAGCGCGGTGCTGAGGTGGTAGAACTGCCGCATCCGGGCGGTCACCAGATCTTTCCTGCTGCCCTTCCGGAGATCCGCCGGATTATCGCCGATCTGACGATGCCCACCACAAGGAGTGCTGAATGAAGTTCGCTCACCTACCGCTGCGCGTCGCCACCGGCGCGTACATCTTGAACTCCGGCCTGTCCAAGCAGAACCTCGAGGGTGAAGCTGCCGAGGGCATGCATGCCATGGCAGTTAACGCGATCCCGGCCCTCAAGAAATTCCCGCCGGAGCAGTTCGCTAAGATCCTCTCCACCGGCGAAATTGCACTGGGTGCGGCACTGCTGGTCCCATTCGTGCCGTCAGCCCTGGTCGGAGCCGCATTGGTGGGATTCTCGGTTGGGCTGGTTCAGCTGTACCTCAAGACGCCAGGCATGCGGCAAGAGGGCAGCGTCCGACCTGCTCCAGAAGGCATCGGCCTAGCGAAGGACGTCTGGCTGCTCGGTGCGGGAATGACATTGCTGCTTGACGGCTGGCCGAAGCGGGCGCGCCTGCAGTCTTCTGACGAGTAACGCAGCCGCTCTCCGTCAAAGATCGTGCGCGCTTCACGTGTGTCTGAGGGGGTCCAGCGCGCACGATCTTGTGTCATCCCACGTGCACGTGGGGCCGACGGTCCCGATCAGGCTCGGCACGGCGTATCACCTCGCGAGTGACGGGTGCTACCTCACCCACACCGAAGATCAGGAAGCGGATGAGGTTTGCTGCCGGATTACCTTCGGTCCATTCGAAGTAGATGTGCGGGAGTCGCTCAGTGCGGTCACGCACGCTCAACAGCAGGGCGGCCAGCGCGTTCGGGACGGTGGAGCTGCTGAGGGTGAGGACCCGGTAGCGGCCATGCTGCACTTCACCACAGACGTCGAGATGGCTGGCGAATTCGGATGGATCCTTGATGGTGACCTCGATGAAGATCACGTCGTTGGGATCGGTGAGGTCGTTGTCGCGGCTGACCTGGCGAAGTTTGTCGTTGTAATCGACCCAATCACGGCGGTCGGCTTCATGCGCTATGAACCTGATGGTCCGCCGGGCGGTGTCGCGGATGAACAGTTGCGCGGGCTGGTCGAAGGTGACGTCGGTGACGCGCAGTTCAAAAGAGCGGGCGAATCGGGAGCACAAAGAGACCGTCAGGATCGCCGCGATGAAGACTGCCGCAATCCTGACGCCCTCAGGACGTTCGATGATGTTGGCGATCGTGGTGTAGATGAAGATCAGGGCCACAAGGCCGAAGGCGACGGTGAGCTTGTGCTGCCGTGCGCTGCGAGCCGCCAGCGTGACGGCGACCGCCGCTGACGTGATCACGACGAGAACACCAGTGGCGTACGCGCCGCCCTGGGCGTCGACATTGGCATCGAAGATGATCGTGATGAGAAACGCGCCGAGGGTGAGGATCAGCACCAGCGGCCTCACGGCGCGCGCCCAGTGCGGCGCCATTCCGTAGCGGGGGAGGAAGCGCGGGATCAAGTTCAGCAGCCCAGCCATCGCCGATGCGCCCGCGAACCACAAGATCGCAATCGTTGATGCGTCGTAGATGCTGCCGAACGTATTTCCCAGGTACTCATGTGCCAGATACGCCAGCGCTCGCCCGTTGGCATCACCGCCAGGTTGGAACTCCGCCGGCGGGATGAGCAGCGTGGTGACGATACTGCTCGTGATCAAGAAAATACTCATGATCACTGCGGCGGTGGTCAGCAGTCGTTTGGCGCCACGGATGCGACCTGCCGGGTGGGCCGGCGTGTCGTTCGTGTCGCCGTGGATGTGCGGCATCACCGCAACACCGGTCTCGAAGCCGGAGAGGCCAAGCGCCAACTTCGGGAATACCAGCAGCGCAATGCCGACGATCACCAGTGGGTTGCCGTGCTGCTGGGTGAGGGCCGTCGTCCAGCCTGACCATAAGTAGGGTTCGGCCGCCACCTGTGCGAAGGCGACAACGATGACGACGACGTTGAGACTGAGGTAGAGCGCCACCAAGATCACCGCGACACCGATGGCTTCTTGGAACCCGCGAAGGAACACTCCGCCGAGCAGCGCCAGCAGCAGCAGAGTGATGACCACCTGATGGCCAGTGAGAAACGGCTCGAGGTGCGGATTTTCCACCAGGTGAGCGGTGGCATCTGCGGCCGACAGAGTGATGGTGATCATGAAGTCGGTGGCCGCGAAGCCCAGCAGCACCAAGACGAAGATCTTGCCCTTCCAGAACGACATGAGCCGCTCCAGCATGGCGATCGAGCCCTCGCCGTTGGGGCTCTCCGCAGATACCCGGCGGTATACCGGCAGCGCACCGAGCAGTGTCAGGGCCACCAGCACCACGGTCGCGATTGGCGAAATCGCGCCGGCGGCCAGAGCGGCGATGCCCGGTTGGTATCCGAGGGTGGAGAAATAGTCGACGCCGGTCAGGCACATGACCTTCCACCAGCTGTGCGTTTTTTGCAACTGATGGGGGCTCGAATGCGGTCCGCTTTGGGTTCCGCGCTCCTCCCGTACACCCTTCATCAACCACGACCGCAGACCGTTCGACGCTGCTTGCGTCTCTTCAGTCCTGGTCACCTTGCTCCTCGATCCCAGCCCTGCCCATCGTCGCGGGACGAGTATCGCGGCCTAACCCAGTAAACCGCAGGTAAGCGGACAGTAGTTCAGTCCTGATTGTGATCAGACGGCCAGCTTCGACCAGTTCTGCTCCCAACGATGTGGGGCCCCGGCTGCGAGCGTCGGTGCGCGCCGGCGCACGGAGGAGAAGCGAGCGGAGGTGTTCTTCCTCCGCGAGCGACGACGACGGCGGCGGGTTCACAGCGCGATGCGCGAGCAGCCAAACAGCGTAGAACCTTTGTAAAGGAGTCTGTTGCAGAGGCCTCGTCGGACTCAGGCTGGAATCGTGATCTTGATCATCTTCAGCAACGTGAAAGGCGGCAGGCGGCATGGCGCTCTCTGACTGGTTGACGCGGCACCGCGCGGTTGTCTGGGTCGCCGCAGTGTTTCTTGGCCCGGCGGTCGCTGGTCTACTGACCTTGGCTCGTTCACAACTGCACGAAAATCACGTGACACTGGTGCTGGTACTGACTGTCGCCGTCGTTTCAGCTGTTGGGTTACGGCCGGCTGGCTTGGTTGCTGCGGCTACGACAGGTCTGGCCTATGACTATTTCTGGACCGAGCCGTACTACAGCTTCAGAATCTTCGACACCCAAGACATCCTGACGGTCCTCCTGCTTGTCTTGGTAGGCGGCGCTATTGAGCAGCTCAGCTGGTGGGCTGGCCGTCAGCGCGCCGTGGCCGATCAGCGGCTCGACTACTTGACCGCTCTTCGGCACGCCGCCGAGCCCATCGCGCCGGAGACGCATGCAGCAACGCTGCAGGCTATCTCGGACACAGTGAGCACTGTGCTGGACGCGGACAGCTGTCGGCTGGTCCTCAACCAACCGGTGCCGGCAACGGTGCTGCACGGCGACGGCAGCGTTACCCGAGCCGGGCGGGCCATGGATGTCGACACTGACGGGCTGCCCAGCGACGACATCATCGCGATCCCGGTACCCCGTCCGAACGGTCGTCCCGGCTACTTCTCGGTCACCGCGGCGACCCATGTTGCCCGTCCCCATGCGGAGCAGCGCCAGGTCGCGGCGCTGCTTGCTCACCTTGCCGCCGGCTCCCTGGCGCTTCAGTCAGGAGCCTCTCATGCCCGCTGAGCGCGTCGAAGCGGCATGCGGTGCCCTTCGACAGGCTCAGCCTGGATCCACCGATGTTGATAGCGGTGTGAGCGTGTTGTGAAGCAGGGATGCCCTTGCCTGGTTGAAAATTGGTCTTACGACAGCCCAGTTTTCATGATCAGGAAGGACATCCCTGGAATGAAACTCTCTCACACCCGCGCGGCGATGTCGGCGGTGTTCGACGATCCGAATCTGGTCGGATCAGCCGGGCTGGTGCCGCTGATGCGGCTGGCGGAGTCCTGCCGGCTGCCCGAGGCCGCCAGCCGACTCACGGTGCCCGGCCCGGTGGGGGCCAATCCGGCGGCGAAGATCGGCACCATCGTGGCCGGGATGGCGGCCGGCGCGGACTGCATCGATGATCTGGACCAGCTGCGGCACGGCGGCATGCCCCGGCTGTTCGGTGGCATCCGGGCCCCGTCCACGATCGGGTCGTTCCTGCGCGGCTTCACCATGGGTCAGCTGCGGCAGCTCGACCAGCTCAATGCGGCGGTGCTGGGTGCGGTCGCGGCGTCGACCCCGCTACTGCCCGACCTCGACCGGATCTGCCTAGTCGACATCGACGACACGATCCGGCAGGTGTACGGCTACGCCAAGCAGGGCGCCGAGCACGGCTACACCCACGTCCGCGGGTTGAACGCCCTGCTCGGGATCATCTCCACCCCAACCTCGGCGCCGGTGATCGCCACCTGTCGGCTGCGGCGCGGCGCGGCCCCGTCGGCGCGGCGCGCCGCCAGTCTTGTCGCCGCGAGCGTGCGGCAGGCGAAACGGTTGGGCGCCGACCCCGCCGCAGGGTTGCTGCTGGTCCGGATGGACGCCGGGTTCTACCGCTCCGACATCTTGGCCGCTGTCATCACCGGTGGCGCCCGGTTCTCAGTCACCGCCCGACAAACCTCACCGGTCAGGCAGGCGATCGGCCAGATCCCCGAGCAGGCCTGGGTGCCGATCCGCTACCCGAACGCCATCTGCGACCCCGAGACCGGAGAACTGATCTCCGAAGCCGAAGTCGCCGAGACCCCGTTCACCGCGTTCGCTGGCCCACCCGCCCGCCGACCCACCCACGGCCGGCTGATCGTGCGCCGGGTCCGCCGCCTCCACCCCGCCGGCGACACTCAACCCGGCCTGATCCAGGCCTACCGCTACCACGCCGTGTTCACCGACTCCAGCCTGACCATGCTGCGGGCCGAGTCGCTGCACCGCGGCCACGCCGTCGTCGAACAACTCATCGCCGACCTCAAGCACGGCCCGCTGGCCCATCTACCGTCCGGCCGGTTTCCCGCCAACGCCGCCTGGCTCACCCTGGCCGCCGTCGCCCACAACCTGCTCCGCGGCCTCGCCGTCCTCGCCTCCGACTCGCATGCGCTCGCCCGCACCACCACGCTGCGGCAGCAGCTGATCAACCTGCCCGCCCGGATCGCTACCACCGCCCGCCGACTGATCCTGCACCTGCCCGCCCGCTGGCGCTGGCAACACCCCTGGCTGCAGGCTTTCCACCCCACCTGACCCCAGCCCCACCAACCATCCCTCAACCCCAGGAGACCATCAGTGGAAAGGCCGGGCAGACCGGCGAACCAGCCACCCCCACACCCCGCCCAACCACCATTAGCCCACAAGTCAAGATCAACCAGACGCTGGAACGAATTCCACCGGTGGATCCAGGCTCAGGGCACAACATGTGGCTCAGGCACGACATGTGGCTCAGGGCACAACGTGCGGGCTCAAGGCACAAGCAAGTTATCCACAGATTTCGGATTACCAGGTGTTGCGAACGGCGACCGTTGCCGCACAGTGTGGGCGTGATTGAGGCTTCCGACGACGTCCCCAAAGAACCTCTGCTGACCCATAAAGAGCTTGTCGAGGTACAGCGCATGATCGAGGCCGGCCTGCTGGCAAGAGATGCGCGAGTGTCGGGCAAGGGGTTTGCCGATGCGACTGACCAGGAACTCAGACTGCTCGAAGATCAGGGAGCACTGGCCCGGCAGCGGTTCATCCAGGCCAACCTGGGTCTCGTCGGGATGGTCAGTCGGCAGTTCGCGGCACGTTGCCAGCTTCCGGGCGCCGAGCTGTTTCAGGAGGGATGCGTCGGCTTGATCACAGCCGTGGAGCGGTTCGACCACGCGCGCGGTTACCGGTTCTCCACCTATGCCTTGTACTGGATTCGTGCCTTTGTCGGCGCAGCTGCCGCCAAGCATCTGGGAGCGATGAACCTGCCCACGAGCCGGGCCGAGCAGCTACGTGCCGCGCACGGCCTGGAGACGGAGCTCACTCAGAGCCTGGGTCGGGCTCCGACGCTTCGCGAGCTGGCCGACGCACTCGGCCGAAGCGAGGATTGGACAGCGGGCCTGCTCACCCATCAGCGCCCGCGGTCGCTGGAGCTGGTTGATGGCACGACCTTGGAGCGCCTGCACGCCCGCGACGAGCTGGACGCTGTCCTCGCCGAGCCGATTCAGATACGGGAACTGCTCCTCCGCCTGGAGGACCTTGACCGTCGCGTCCTGGAGCACCGACTCGGCTTTGCCGATGGCGAACCTAAATCGTTCGCTGACACCGCCCGCGCACTTCAGATCTCGGTAACCCGGGTTCGACGGATCGAGGCGCGAGCCCTCGAGAAGTTGCGCGGACTCTGTCCGCAGCAGGCGTCGGCTCAGCTCTGAGCGTGGCGGGAGACTGGGGCGAGCACAATTGCCGCGTGGGAAACACCGTCCGCCGCTCGCCCTGGTGGTCGCGAAGCCGCGGCCTGCCGAAGGTGACCTATGAGTCGTGGAGGTCCTCACTCGCGGCGCAACCGGGCCGAACCACTCGAATCCTGGCTTGGGCGGAGACCCCGATGGGGTTCTGTATCGCCAGCCCGACCGCCCTGTCCTACGGAGACGAGGCGGACTGGAAGCACGTCGGATGGCACGAGATCGAGCGCGGCAGCTGGAATGCCGAGCTACGCAGGCTGAGCTGGGTGCTTCATACAGCGCCCGGTGAACCATCACCTCGCGGGTCGCTCGAGCTCATCGAGCCCGGACGGTTGCCCGAGCTGTTCCGGGAGCGCATTTTGGCAACGATCGCTATCGAGAAGTTCGTGCCGCTGGCCGGAGAGCGCGGTGTGACCATCACCGCTCGCCGTGATCTTGGCGGTAGTGGCGCGATCGCCTGGCATGGCACGCTCACCAGAGGACTGAGTTGGCAGACCGATGGCGTACGTGCCGCTGTTGATCAAGCTATGGAGCAGGTGCGAACGGAGTACGACGTAGATTGACCGGGCTGCTAAGGTACGTAGCCGCGTGGTTGTCAGTCCCCTGTAGCTCAATTGGCAGAGCATTCGGCTGTTAACCGAAGGGTTGTTGGTTCGAGTCCAACCGGGGGAGCTTGACTAGGGATTTTATCAGTTCAGGGTCGGGAAACCCCCCGTTTACCCCCTTTTTTCAGATCGGATCTCGATGCACGCGTTGCAGCGGGAGCCGGCGTATCCGTCCGTGCTCACTAGCGCTTCAACTCAATCGTTGAATCGGTGCGCTATTTGGCTAGTGGTGCCGCTAACGTCTCGTGGCTTCGTCGTACGCCTTGATCGCACGCCTCGTCGCGGTCATCCGCCAGGCTTCCTCGATGAGCTCAAAGATCTCTTCGGGATCGGCGAGCCCCAGGTGCACTCTTACCCACGCCGAGGAGTTGGTGGCCCAGCCAGCCTCGTACACTGCGCGGCGGCGAGCAGTGCCTCGCGCTCGTCGTGGTGGGCTTTGATCATCGCCCGGTTCTCCGGGTGGTTGACCCAGGCGAAGCCTCTGCCCTTGAAGGTGATGTTGGTCAAGTCGACGCCCTCCTTGAGAACCACCTCGGGCAGCCCAGCCGACATCTCGACGAGCCGGGAGGAGGAGAGCACCCTCGGTTTGGTCACGGTGCTGATGCTGCCATCTCGGTCCGACATCATCAGCGGTCATTTCTGGTATGGAAATCGTGGTTTGCTGTTGAAGTTTGTGTCGTCGGCTGGCCACGACGGCTGGCAACGAGGGCAATGCAGGCGGCGGCGGCCGACGCGATTCCCAGACCCGCGCGTATCCAGTTCCAGCGATACCAGGCGGTTAGTTCGGAGTGGACCGCCTGGGGTGGGAAGGCTGGGTCCAACAGGGCGAGGTTCGTGGGCAAGAAGTAGATCGGAAGCAGGAGGAACGTCCCGAGCATGCCGGCCGTGGCGACGCCCAGGGGAGCCTACCTGGCCGGCCACCCTTGACGGCCGAGTAGGTGGTGATGCTCAGCGGTAGGACCGAGGCGACCTCAAACGGAAACACCGTCGCGCCGGTTGCCGGTCCGTATGTTCTGAAGTGTCCGAGGGATGCGACCGGATCCATCGCCCGCCAGGATGGAACGATCACCGTCTGGGAAAGCAGCGCACCGCCGGCGAAGGCCGCGGTGGCGGCGACGGCGACCGTCTCGGCGATGCGAAGTATGCGCTCTGAGATCGCAACGCCGCGCGGCTGTGAAAGGGCCTTCGGGGCCTGAGCCATTTCGGGCCTCCTCCCGACTCGGTGCAACGTGCCGTTGCATCAGTGGCGTAGCGATTTGTCCACCTTTATCAGGTATGCCCCATTCGGCCGACGGATCAAGACATCGGCGATGTTGCTCCGATCGCACTGCAGCAACGTGGGCGTTGGGTGGTGATGCGTCGGCACGGGGAGGTTGATTCGCGTTCTTGATCATGGTCGATCCACCACGGCATTTATATTGCCGCAGCCCGGCGTAGGTCGCTTATACGAATTTAGGACAGTCGGTGGGCGAGATATCCACTGCGTTCTTCGCTGAGGCCCGGTGGTCTCACCGACGAGCGCTCATGATCTTGAGTCAGCGCTTGTCGGCCTGCTGCTCCAGCCAGGCCTCGACGGTCTCCCTGCGATACCGCACATGCCGGCCCACCCGATAGCCAGCTGGTCCGTCGCCGTTTGTCGCCAGCGGTACAACGTATGAACGGGGATGCCCAACATCTCCGAGACATCTGTCAGCGACATCAACTTGTCGCCGGTCTGTAGCGTCATGATCATCTTCTTTCTCTGTGTCGATGCAAGATCTCGGACCCAGCCAGTCGATCCAGCAGTGCTTTATTCGATCCAATTGCCATGCATGCCAGCAGGCTGTGCTGTTTGCCGAACATCGAGGATCTCTCGACGTTAATCACCTAAGTCACGAAGCTGCCGCGTGCGGTCGTGAAGATGACACCATGACTGGTCAGATATACCTGGCTCAGGGGATCATTGACGGCCACGACGCTGACCTCCTTGGTCGTTCTTGGTGTGAGGTGCTCGGCTACGTGATCGTTTGACGATGATCAGCACGCGATTGCACCGAAAGGCGACAGATCCGCTGGTCTCACACTCGTCCGTGTCGATGCTCCACCCCGCAACTGGACCGGCTAGGCAGGGAGGGCTGTTTTGACCCTCTTGTCGTTGTTGATCTTGCTGAGTCGGGCTGAAGGGGCTCGGGACAGGTGGCGCCTTCAGCCCATTTGTCACGTGCTCTACCGCGGCGGGGGTGGCTGGCCATGAGTTGCGTGGCCCGGGGTGAGCCTTGACCGAGGCCTCTGCAACGGTCGAGATGGCTCCCGCCTCAGTGTCGAAGCGTTTGGGCGCGCCACTCCTAGCGCTGGCTGCTCTGCGTTGTCAGGCAGCTGCAGGCTTAGTTGGTCCAGAATGCGCCACCAGACTGCGGCTGCCGGGTGATCATCGGGTAACGGTCCTTTGGTTGCTGCCGATCGAACGAGTGCGGCCGCGTCGAAGCCTGCACGATCGAGGTTTTCTAGTCTGTGCACAAGGTCGGGCATGAACGAGTCCTTGATCGCGTTCGGGACCTGTTTGGCGAGCAGGTCCGCCCATCGCTGATCTTGAGGGATGTCGGCTGCCACTAGTTGCCTATCGAGTCGGAGTTGCCACGTCCGGGCGAGAAGGCTGCGTTGCATGGGCCCAGTTGGCCGGAGGTCGGCTGGCTGAACCTGTGTCGCAGCGCGCCACACCTCTACGTCTGCGACCAGGTCAGCCGGCAACGAGCAACGCCGTTCTACCGTCCAGGCCGGCGCAGCTTGGCCGGTCGTTCGGACTCGATCAGCAAGATCGGTGATCAATCGGGCTCGAGCGCCAAGGTAATGTCCCCAGTCAGGGTCTGCGGCGATGCGGACAGGGATGCCGGGCAGCCACGGCAGCGGCCTGGCCGGGTTGTGAAAGCGGGTGTCGTCGAGCCGCCAGGCGAGGACAGCCGCACTATCAGCGGCGCTGTCGAGTTCCCGTAGTTGCGCTGCGTCGCGCAAGGTGGCGACCGGGTCGATGTCCGTGGCGGCGATCAGGAGTAGCCGGGTACGAAGAGCCGGCCACGTCGCCCCTTTGGTAAGCCCGATGATCAACTGGTCGGCCTTACTGTCGAGGTCGGCGATCATCTGCGGACCGGCGAGATGTTCGGCTGCGATGTGGAGGGCGTCGAGATAGCGGCTGGTCGCGTGGCCGAGCTGAACCGACGGATCGTGCTGCTGTCGCTGCAGCGTGGTCGCCGACGCCGCGCTGGCGTCGCGGGCCAGAATCTGTTCGAGCAGCTCGGTAGCTGTAGAGAGGTGAATGTTCTCGGGTCGCAGGATCGCATGCGGGTCTCCGTCGCCGACCACGGGTACGTACAGGTGGTTGGCCGTGCGACCGCGGGTCAGCATCGTATAGAGAAGTTGGCGGTCTTCGGTGCCGGTGGCCAGCCCGTGCATGGTGTCCACGGTCAGCCCTTGGGCGGTGTGCACGGTGGTGGCGTAGCCGAGTTGGGTCGCCATACCGACGTAGTCAGCCGGCAGGGTAACGATACGGCCGCTCCTGGCGTGCCGCACCTTCAGGGCGCCGGTCTCGGTAACCCGCAGAACGGTCCAGCGGTCGCCGTTCTTCACCCAATCGGTCGCGCTGATGCACAGCCGGCGGTCGTTTTGGCGGGTGATGATCACATCGCCGTCGCTCACTTGGTTTCCGTCTGCCAACTGCACCTCTCGGCCCGGGCGTGTGTTGTTTAGGCGGTGGTTGCGGGCACGCTGGTTCAGCTGGCTGACGAGGTCGCGGGTTGGTGCGAGCATGATCGTGTCGAGGCCGCGGTCGCGGTCGGCCTGCCACGCAGCGAAGAGTTGCTCGGCCGTCGTGGTGGGGTTGCCGACATGGACGCGCTGACGATCAAGATAGAAGCCGAGCGCTTCGGGTCGGCCGTCGCGGAGTGCTAGGGAGGCGGCAGCCTCCGCCGGGTCTTGGAACCTGTGCACTTCGGTGAGCCGATCGGCGCCGTGGACGGCCTGGATGTCGCGCAGCACACCGCCGGCGCCGATCGCCCCGAGTTGTTGATCATCACCGATCAGCCGGACGCTGCCGCCGCGCCGCACAATGAACTCCACCGCGGTGTCGAGGGAGAGTGTGTCGGCCATGCCCGCCTCGTCAATGATCACCAGCGTGGACCGGCCGACGTGAAGAGCCCAGTCTGGCGGGTCGCCTTGATCAATAGACCAGGTCAGCTTCGCCAGCGTTTCGGTCGGGGCGCCTGTTTGCTCGCGGAGTTGGGCGGCTGCCGCGGCCGACGGCGCCAGACCAAGCACCGTTCCGCCGCTGTCGGTCCAGGCCCGAGTCAGGGCGCGCAGCGCGGTGGTTTTGCCCGTCCCGGCCGGTGCAATGGCCAGCTGCAGCCGGGCTCCCGACAGGCTCATGGAGCGGACCAACGCTGCCTGTCCGGCGTCTAGGGTGATGCCGTTAGCGGCTTGTTCCAGCAGCGCGAGCTCAACAATCGCACCATCCACTGTGCGGCCATTCCTGCTGCCGGCGTGCGCGACGAGTCGCTGCTCGGCGACCAGAATGCGGGTGGAGGTAAACAGGTCGGAGCCAGCGCTAGTGTAGACGCTGGACCCATCGCTGCGGCGCAGCGCCGCTGGTTCTGTGATGCCGTCGTCTGGCCGGGCCAGCGACACCGATCGAATGGTCAGCACCTCGCCGACGACATCATCGACCAGCCGATCGGCGATGTCGGTGGGAACCTCAGCGGCACGGATGTGGCGGTGTGCTTCGGCGCGGACATGCCATTCCTGCCAGGTCGAACGGCGCTCCTCCACGTCGGCCAGCACCAGCCCCGCCGTCCTCGAAACCCACCCGCCATCGACAGGCGAGGCAGGTGCAGGGGTTGGGTGGAGCACTGTGTTGATCATGGCTTGGACGGCTTCGGGGGCGCCGAGCGTCTCGGCGGCTTGGGCGTGCCAGGTGGCGCGTTGCTCGGCGAGGCTGCGGGGCTCGTGCTTGCGCTGCCGGGTTTACAGCGTGGCCTGCTGTGCCAGCCGCAGCGCCTCAACCGGCGTCGGCGGCCGGCCATGATCATGCTGAAACCGCACAGATAGTTCAGCCGACCGAGTCTTGATGTCGCGTCGTCGAGCCGACCACCGAGCCATCAAGTCCGGGTCGACACCAACGATTTCCCGCACCGCAGGCTTGCGCGGGTCCAGGTCGCATCGCGCAGCGAATCGGACGCCCAGCCGGTCACGCAGGTGATGTTCCAGGGCGGTGTTGTAGGTCTCCGAGGCGGCCACGACAGCTTTGAACAGCACCCGCCCATCGATCGACAGCCAACGGCCCTGGAGGGTCTGCACCTTGTTGGCGACGGCGACGTGGGTGTGCAGATCCGGATCACCGGAGCGGCTGTCTCGATGCGTGAACGCCGTCGCGATCAGACCAGTGACATTCACCTGTCGCACCCCTTGTGGCCCCTCTCGGGCGTACAAAGCATGTGTCTCAATGAATCTCAGGGCGTCTCGTACCGCGGTTTGGTGCGCCCGCTCAATCACCGCTGCAATCTGGGGATCGGCGACCGCCCACAATGTCGAAACGGACTTGACCGGGGAGAAGGTGAGGTCGTACCCGGCGACCGGCTGCGCCGGCGACCGCGAGAGTTTCGCGATCGCAGCAGCCAGCTCCCGCTCATCGGCCGGCACCCGGCCATGTTCGGCCTGAAAGAACTCCCGCGCCACCTCCGCCCGAACATCGCGCCGATCCGAAGCTCTGGTCGAGCGGTCCTGGTCAGCGAACCGGCGGGCGACCTCGACCTGGAATCGGTTGGGCTTCGCATCGCGAACCTTGAACGGCGCCCCCAGTTGGGTGGCCGTCCGAATGGTGTCGTCGCTCAACTCGTCGTCGGACAGCTGCTGGAGTCGCTGCGCTCCCAGTGGATGCATCCCAACGCCGAATAGCACCAGCATCTGCTCCGCCGTTACCGGGTCGCCCACCTGCAAACCGTCAATCCCGACCATGCCGCAACCGGCCCACACGCCCGGCGACTCGCCTCGCTGCTCGTAGTACGACGCCAAACCGACATGACCCTTGGAGGTGGCGTCGAAAGCCGCCACCTGCCGCGTCAAATAGTCGTACCCCGAGCCGGCGCTGAGCTTGTGAATGCTCATTGTCACAGCCACCAAAGGACAACGCAGCCGCTCTCGGCGGTCAGGCAACGGAGAGAAAGTTGCCCGCGTGCAACAGGTGTGTTCGACTCGGAGCTTTTAGAGTTCGAGGGGGGTACGTCAGACGCAGTGCGGCGGTCTGAGACATCACGGGATTTAGAGGCGGTGTAGACGAGGCCGAGTAGATGGCGGGTGATGACTTAGCAGTCGATTTGGCAAGCGCGGCGTTAGAGATGAGTCTCTCAGCGGGAAGGGCCGAACAGGCGGCCGACCGTAAGCCGACCCCCTTACGGAACGTGTCGTGTCGATTCCCGGCTCCCGGATTACATCGGCGATCATGCGCCCTTCAACCGACACAAATCGATCGCCCGAGACTTGAGCTCCGGCGGCTGCTCACCCGGTGAGCGGCCGCGCGTTCCACCAAGTCGTCTGCTCAAGGCTTTCTCACCGACATCGTCAAATTGACGATGGTCCTTCGCCCCAGTTCTCTTGGGAATCGGATACGGCCAGGGCGAGCTTGTGACGAAGCAATTTTCCGACGGAGCTCCGCGGCAACCGATCCACGAATGTGATCGATGAGGGCACTTCGTACGCTGCGAGGCGCACCCGGCAGAACTCCAGCAACTCATGTTCGCTCACCGCCTCGCCGGCTTCGCGTACGACGAAGCCCTTGCCGTTTCCATTGCGTGGCACGATGCCAGCGTCGGCTACCGCTGGATGCTGTGCGAGGACGCGCTCGACATCGCCCGGGTACACGATGTGGCCCGATACCTCGTATGCATCGTCGACTCGATCGACGATCCAGACGAATCCCTCATCGTCGATCCGCGCCGCGTCTCCGGTGTGCAGCCACCCGTACTCATCGATCACGTCTCGGGTGGTGTCGGCGTGGTCCCAGTAGCCGGCCATTACGTTGGGGCCGCTCAACAGCAGCTCGCCCGTCTGGTTCGGCTCACAGGCGGTGCCGTCGGGTCGGACAGTCCGGATGTCGACGAACAGCGGCGGCTTGCCCGCGGATCCGACCTTGCGTAGTGCGCCTGCTGGATCGAGGAGCAGCACGAATGGCGCGGCCTCGGAGAGCCCGTAGCCTTGCAGGAAAGTAATACCTCGTTGCATGTAAATCCGGATGAGGCGCTCCGGGACCGGTGCGCCACCGGTGATATAGCAGCGGACGCTCGAGAAGTCGGCGGTGGGCCAGCCCGGCGACCGGGTGAGCGCCTCGAGCAAATCCGGATTCCCGAATCCGATGGTGACGCGTCGCTCCTGGATCAACGG